>JAAUXT010072546.1_pt1:0-7500 | contig 13120 bp, 14 predicted proteins | sample 7278171 | NCBI WGS metagenome assembly JAAUXT01 (sample SAMN14350112, study PRJNA611818) | marine sediment metagenome | isolation source: surface marine sediment (1.8m) | place: French Polynesia: Moorea | collected 2018-08
CACCCCCCATCAGTATACCTCACCCGACTTCAGACGTTATCAGTTTCCATGACCTGACTCCCCCTGGTCTCAGCAACCCTGCCCCGACACCCCCTTGACTCAGCAACCCCGCCCCGACACCCCCTCGACTCAGCAACCCCACCCTGACACCAGGGACCTGGCCAGAAATCAGACTGATGGAAAGCCTTATTGGAACAGAAGACTGACTTCACACTTCTCCTCACAGGACCACAACACCCTCCCATAACCACACACACACCCTGGAAGCAAAGAAAAAATCAACCCTCCGACTTAGTCGGAGGTGTCAAAACTCAAACTCACTTCGGGAGTGTATTCGTCAGGGAACGGTTTTGTGAAGCATGAGAAAACAAGCAGAAAACAGGCAATTTTGAGACAGATCACAATTGAAGCTGTACTATAAGAAGTGGGCAGTTTCCAACATACAATGAATGACAGAAGGCATGTCATTCTCACCTCTTTCTTCTCAATTCTCTTCTCTTCTCAAAAGCAAAGCACGTGTGACCTGGAAGCTGCTGTCTAGACTAGACCGAGTCAAGAATGTCACGACCATCGGGTCCGGACAAATTACCGGACTTCCTTGTTTTCATTTATTGCGCGTAAACTTTGTGCGGCTGAAAATGGAGACAGTGCCCAGTTGCTGACCTTTGTCAGACACGAAGGTTCAGTCTCAACCCTTGACAAAACATTGGGGTTCAATGGACTTCGCTCTGGGTTGTGGCAGTGTGGAACACAGTGCCTGAGCGTTACTGCACAAACAGCACACGGAATCGTCAGTGGTTGAGGTGGGCCAGAGCAGGGCCGGAGGCTGTTATAATTGCGTCGCTTTCAGCGAAAATTTCACCGGTAGAGTTAGTTTTTGACGCTTGTGTGCATAGTTGAGGGGATTTAGTTCAGTCGTTTCGGAGGTGGCAGGGGGACGAGCCCAAGTCCTCTGGGGACCCTGGATCTGCCCCTGCAGACGCTGCGATTTCGGAGCAGCCAGTGAGGAATATGATGTAGGAGCTCGGTTGCCGAGCGCTGTGTATCTGCACCAACTCTGTCGGGACTCACTCCGGGAGAAGAGCCGGTGGAAACCAATCTGTTCTCCGTCCGGTGTAACGGTGTGACGAGACGTGTGTTGTGAAAAAGGCCCCACGCCAATCCACAACACATGCTCAAGAAGCCTGTGCCCAAACCCGCCCCCCCCCCAAACAAGACCAACTAAAATTGATAGAACTGCAGACAGGCCAAGACCTCTTCACCATTGAGTGTGGTTTGCTGGCAGCGTGTACAGAACGACACAGTTGAACACACAAACGTGTCAATCCACAACGGAACACCGGACTGAGGTTGATTTTGGTTTCAAATGCCTGGACGCGTCGGCGTCTCGAAGAGAAGTTGTTGAGTGAGAGATGCGCGCTTCCAGTTTCATGGCGTCGTTCTGCTGAGCAACAAACACAACTGGCGTCTCCTGCGAAAACTTTGTCTGGCGGTAGATCCAGTAGGGGGGGGGTGATCAGAGGGGGTCGTGTCAGACAGGAGGGGAGCGTCCAGGACACCGCCCCCCCCCCGAAGATAAATACAAAACAACTCCTGCGATGCCACCTGGTCTGATGCCCGTCCATATTGGGCCAATCTCTTTCTATTTTTTTTTTTTGGGGGGGCAAGTTTGGCTCTTTCACCCACATCACGTGAAACCCTTCTGAGCGGAGTTGGTCTGTCTCAGGGATCTACGTGCACTTCTGCGTTCGGCTGTACCAGGTGGCGTCCCCTTGGTTGTCGGACCCTGCAGGACGCGACACAAGTTGGGCCTCCTCAGTTGGGAGCCCGCACTTCCACCCAGAAACGTTGGAAAACCTTCTGCTGCAGGTTGAAGCAACTTGAGTGCACAAAAGGCTCGTCGACGTTTTTAATTACGTCGAAACAAAGGCGGGTCCTTCCTCCTCCAAGACTGATCTCCCTTCGGAGGATTCCGCATAGTCGCCCATTTTGAATCCTTCATCGTAATTTAATACCCCACAATGAATCCACAAATCAAATTTTATCCATTAATGCTTCTTTTTTGGCTTTGTCGAGTGCAGATTTTGATTACTTTTCCCCCATACAATGCGAAAGATGGATGCGGGACCCAGGGGCCGGGGAGTGCGTTGCGCAGAATGAGAGTTTTGTTGTGCGGGGGTGATGAATGGGGCGTGGTCCCCGTGGCTCGTTTCAGTTCAGATCCGGGGAGCGGCGCACAAATCTTCCTGTGAAAAAGTGCAGCGGAGATCAAGGAGGCGGTGTTCTCAAAAATGCCTGAAATGCACACCGAATGCGAGAAGGGTGGCCGCGTGTCCGCCGGTCCCCCCAACTAATTCGAATGGTGAAGGCATTTGGAGAAATTCTTTTGACTCATCCTGGATTCACTTGAAAGTTGGGTCAAACCCTGCTCTCAGGCCTCCTGTCCCTGACGTGGATCCACTGATGCTACCAGGGTCAGGCCGAACAGTCAAGCCTCCACACCCCGAGCGTGGATCTGTCACTTACGTGGCCCTCCCCACCCACCACGACGGTCAGACCCAGGCTCCCTGGCCCGACCGTTACGCGAGAGAGACAGAGAGAGACAGAGAGAGAGACAGACAGAGAGACAGACAGAGAGCCCTGCCCACTACCAGGTCCAGGTCCATGGCTCAGTCAGGACCGGGTCGATCGGTCCTCCGTGCAGCTCGTTGCCTTTTCCCAGGCAATATAGTGGGCTAAATTTCCCCTTCGTGTTTCTACGAGGATCTAACAACATATTCTGGCACTCTGCATGTTCAGCGACGAAGTCACTTGGCCAGTCTGCACTGAGGCGGACAAAAGAATCAGCTAATCAGATATTGTCTCACATCAACCACCCATGACTGTTGCCAAACACGCTGAACATGCAGAGTGCCAGAATATGTTAGATCCTCGTATGACGACGTTGAGCCGTCTCCGAATTGCTCCGCCCGGGTTAAGAAGTGCAGCGAATTCAAATCTAATTATTTCCCTCAAGTGAAGGGAAAAAGTGGATCAAGCGCTGGATTCAAAGCAGAAAAGATGCGAAAAAGTTTGCTTCACATTGAATACGTTGTGTACCCGTCGCAACCCTCACTGAGGTGTTTCTCCCTGTATGCGTCACGCATTGACCTTCTGCGCAACGGGCGCTGCGTCGCAGGAGACGACGCAGCGTCATTGGACGTCAATAGAACGCAGTGTCCACAGAGGCGGAGCGCATGACGCGTCCACTGTGAACCAGGCTGCAGGAAACAACAAAGGGAAACAAAGGAACAGGCTCTTGACGCTCACGATAGACATTTTCATCAACGTGTGTTTTTGCTTGGCCCAGAAAAATGTGGATTGTGTTTCAAGTTCAAACACTTTCCTCCCTGGAGACGCTCTATTGTTCAACTTCTGTCGCGTTGGAAAATGTTCAAAGTTGAAAATGGTGTTGATGAAAAGAGGCGCTGACAGCAGCAGCTACTCCAGGAGAAGTGTTCAGAAATAGTGTTCTTGCTGCTGCGATCGTGTTCAGTTTCACCATTGTTCCTGTTTGGGTGGGGATTTTTTCGGGCCTTGGGGGTGGGTGGGTTGATTCTTTCATCAGAAATATTTGTTGGAGGCTTCCCAGGGGATGCAGAACCTGAATCGCGCGCTGATGCTTTCGCTTGCGTCACGCGCATCAGAATCCGTGAAACAAATCGAGCTGACCCGAAGTGAACACGCACGCTGCGTTCCACGTTTCAGATTTCTGACGTCGGCGGTGATGGCGTCGCCGTCGTGTCGCTGCGCACGACTCTGCGTCGCGTCGAGCTGGACGCCGCGTCGCCGTCACGCCCCCTCGCGGTGCGGTTCTCACTTCCGCTGACGGACGCTGACTTCGTCAGGTGAGCGAGTCACGTGATTACAGTGGGGCCCTCTGGTGGTAGGGGGCGTCAGATATTTCGTTTGTGTTGTCATAGAATAGTGCCCATGTTTCTTCAAAAACACTTTTTTTCTTGGTGTTTGTCGCAAGTTGCTGACAATACAGTGAGGGTGCCTGCCATTGGGCAGGAGGCATGACCCAGACTGAAACTTTTCAGGGTGTCAAGATGCCTTGCTATAGATCACTGGCCCCTCAAAAGTGATTGTCCCCAACCTTTCATGTCTCTGTAGCAAACGTACACGAAATCCTTGTTCCCCCATCTTTCTCCCAACCCCACCCTGGATCCACGGAAAGTCTCTTTGCGCGGCGGCTTCATTCTCACCGGAAGCTGCGCAGACTGTCGTGCCTGGATTCCGAAGTCTTCCTCTGGTGATAAAGACGCCAGACTTTTCCTGTTGTATTCGTTTCCTGCAGTAGCCTTCGTCCTGTTGAAAAGGCTCTTCAAAACCAGTCCTGGATTCAGGGGCAGATCCAGGGCCGAGCTCTTCTCCTTCCCTCCGCTGACATGGAAGCAAAGCATGACGCTTTTCAGTGTTGGACTTTTGCGCTGCAGACCCCACGCCGTGGAGCTGGAGGAATTCTCGCGGCGGTGGAAGGAGGGCGGCGGGGCGGAGACGGTGGCGACACGCCCGGTGGGCGGAGCAGGCGAAGGGGGCGCCACCATGACGGAGACCGTCCGGGACCTGTGCCACACGCTACACATGACCAGCATCCAGCAGAAAGGTGAGAAAGTCCGCCTTCAGCGGGTCCACAGAGACGGACCATCACATAACAAGCACTGTTTCCAGCTGATGCAGTAGCAGTGTCCCATCCCAGAGTAGAAACAGCCCCTTTATCAACAGGATTGAGTTGGAGGGCCATTCCCACTGACAACCCCAAGTTGTTTTGGACCACCCCGCACCCCCAATATTTTGCACCACCCAAATCCCATTTTCTTCGTATGAAAAACCTACAGAGCATCTCCCCTTTCACTTTTGACCCAAATCCATTGGCCTCTTGAAAGAGTGTTATTGTTGCGCTGAGTTGCTGTGACTGGGGTTGAATGGAAGTCAGTGTGGAGTGCGGGGCTCGCCCCAAAGAAAGCTGACAGCGCACAGAGAGAGGCCTCGCTGCTCACATCGGAGCACGTGTCGGTGTGAAAAGCGCAGATTTCTCTGTTGTTGGATTCGTATGAGTTTTGAATGTGCGCTCTCTGTCTGCGCCCTCGCGGAGGAGCACTTTAAGTGATTGCCTCTGTGAGAGAGAGGTGTGCGCGGAGGCTCCCGCGCCGGAATCTGTGGATACAACACACAGAAGGAGAGGCTCAGCACTCGAGCGGGTGGGGCTCCAGGGTAGGGGAGGGGTGGCAACTCCAGGGGATCCAGGGTGGGGCACAGGGGAGAGGGTTGGGAGCTCCAGGGGACCCAAGGTCAGGAGAGGGGGGAGCTCCAGAGGCGGATCCAGGGTTAGACGGGTGGAGATCTGGCTGCTCCGGGATTAGGGACAGGGTGTGAGCCAGAAGATCTTGTGGTGGCAAGAGGTGATACAGGAGATCCAGGATCAGATGGGAAGGGGTTTGGAGCTTCAACCGATCCAGAGGGCCGTGAGCCCCAGAAAAATCCTTTTGATTCACCTCCCTCAGGCGCAGCAAAATTTCCTCGCCCCCTTCTCCTACGGACATGGTCCTCTCCCTGGACACACAAGAAAAAGAGATCCACCCCCAATGAAACTCGGAAATCCTCTTGTCAACTGAGCCCAAGGAAAATATTTGTGAAACTGCGGAGTGGAGAGGAGATTTTCCAGCAGAAGTAGGCACTTGATTGGGTCAGCCATTTTCATTCATGCACGTGATCAGATTGAGCGGCGCCGCTTTAAAAGCACGTCACAAAACACTTGATACCACTCGCGGACATTAAGTAATGAAATTTATTCCCATCTTGTCTGCGCAGCCGCGGGGAGCATGGAAAGCGCCGGGGACCCGGCACCCGGGCCCTTTTGACCAGCGTCTAATGAAGTGCCGGTTTGGTCCGCAGGAGTGAAATTCGCGTTCCTTTGATTGAGCAAATGGAGTCAAACAGAGTGGGACTGGCCGCCTCACCGCGAGGCATTGTGTGTGGGATGGGGATTGATTCAGACCGCTGTTCTGAGTTCTTTTTTTTTGTGGGGGAGGGGAGGGTAGCGGCTGTGATTTGTTCTTAATGTAAAGTCTGTTTCACACTGGGTATGTCATGCATGCCTGAAAACACAAGTGCACAAGTCAGTGCGCTGGATCGCTCATCAAAAGGGCGGATGCAAGAAATGGCGAAGGAGTGACACACCAGTGCGACGCCACATTCGAAAAGGGAAACCGACTGCGGCTTGCCTGGGACCCCTCCAACTGACCTTGAGCCACGACCCGCTCAAGGGGCGCAACGGAAATCAGCAGAAGAATTGATTGAACACAGGGTTCCTGTTGATAGGTTTCTTTTGTTTTTGTGGTTGCCAGGTAACGAGGCGCTGCTGGTCGGGAAGACGCTGGGCTCGGGCGCGGGCGGCGTTGTCACGTGCCACGCCCAGCAGGACGTCTCCATGGTGACGCTGCGTCTCCGGGGAGACTCGGAACCACTGCTACAGAGCCTCGTTTCCAACTTCACTTCGAGTTCCACTGAACATTGACCTTCTTCGTCAGAAATGACACGCCTTTCCTGAGGTTTGGTGTCAGATTGGGTGCGTCAGGCGTTGTTTCCTTGCGCAAGTCCAGAGGCGCAGTGCGCATGTGCAACTCAGCAGGAGCTACGTCATCGCTTGAGGCACAGCCTCCAACGGCATGCACAGGGACGCAACGCATGTCGCACCCAGTGTGAGCCAAGTCTTTACAATTCTTTCTGGGGTTGAGTCTGGACTGAATTCTGTTTGCAATAAAGTGACATCCTTCGGGGTGTGTTGATCTGTGACCTTCTCGTCTCTTTGATCAGAACGTCAGTGTGTGCGTCTCGAGCAGACGGATGGAGTCGGTGCCCAGCCCAGGGCCCGAGCTCCATACATGTCTGTCTATTCGTGGCTTTTCTTGGGAAATCTTCACATTAGAGATCAAAAGGGGCAGATCCGGGCACACAGAACTAAAGTTTTTATTTTGTGTTCCTGTATTTGTCTTTGTGATCGGTCGGTACCCCCCGCCACCCCCCTGAACAAAATCTTGGATCTAACCTTTGGTCCAGCCTGCTTCCACTGGTTCTCCGCAAGGTCAACTTCAATCCATCTGGTTCTTCTTCATCTCTCCCAAGTGTTGGATCTGACCCAGGTTTCTCCTGGATCCTCCTTCCGGTTCCGCTGCTCAAATGAATTTTGCTCAACAGGCGCGGATTGTGAGGAAAACGGATGTTTCGTGGAGTCACTACGCGCTCCGAGCACAACACAAATATTTACCCAATCCGGAGCCAGGATTCTCGCGTCTCGGGAAAAAATTAACAAAATCGTGTTGGATTTGAGCGAGTGTTGGTTTGTGGTGATTAATTATTTTGCAAATCTGCGTTTTCAGACCAGGTTTCTGAAAAATTGGTCGCTGCGGGGCGGAAACAGGAAGAAGCCCAGGATTCTTCCCTCCTCAGGAAAAGCCA
>JAAUXT010135768.1_pt1 | contig 13119 bp, 13 predicted proteins | sample 7278171 | NCBI WGS metagenome assembly JAAUXT01 (sample SAMN14350112, study PRJNA611818) | marine sediment metagenome | isolation source: surface marine sediment (1.8m) | place: French Polynesia: Moorea | collected 2018-08
AGTTTTGACTTGTTGTATAAGTCAACTATTTCACTCATCATCGTTCAATATGTGAAGAAAGAACTCGTGCTGCACACTCATTCATTCTGAACCCATATTGAACGATGATTCCTGCAATATTTGTGACTTATCCCCTTGTTTTCCGGTGGCATTTCTGTTCTTGGTTTCCGCGGCTCGCTGGGAAAGGGCGCGACCTTCATTGATAGGCCTTGTTTTGCAGGACGACAACGACCTGTTTTTGTTGCAGTTTCGATTTGTAGGTTCGGTGCAATAAACAACGGAGCTCGGTGCACCGGTGGCGTGGTTGTTGTGAGATTGTGCATTTTTGGTGTCGCAATTGTGGTGTGCTTGTGTACCGAACTGGTTCGGTGTTGTGGCTACAGATAGAGATTCGGTGCGTTTTTATCCTTCGCATTGAACTGTTCAGCAAAACAGCGACCAGTTGGAGCACCGCCGCCGCGTCGACGTTTGAACGTGGCATTGGAAGTGCCATTGACATTTTGATCAAATGTCACCGACCTTTGAGGCGACGTCACGGGACCCGAACGTGTGAAATGTATCGCCGTGCTTTGTCTCCGATTGCCAACTGTGTTTTCAACGTTTTGCGTTGTTGTTTGCGATGGATGTGCAAACATTTTGCAACGATCGTCAACGCGACGCAACGCGTGCGATGCGTGCAGTGTGAATCGGGCCCAACGCCTCTGCACCGTCTCCGTGACTGCGTCGACTCGCGCTGGAGATTGGATATGTAAATCCTGGTCCGGAGCGGACGGGTCGCCCGGGACAGATTGAGACGGATGCGAACCAGACCCCAGAAGCTCCATCCCGTCAGGGCTGCGTCACACCATGTGCGTGGTGCGCTGGGTTGTCACCAGTTCCGTGCTTACTGAGGTGAACTTTGTCGCAACACGCATTTTGAAGGCAATGACGCATTTGGCGTGAAACAGGCTTCGCACTGGTGTTGTTCTTCCGTTGTCCCAGGGACAATCGCTGTTGCAACATCGGGAGTGCTTTCGCAGGATTTGGCGAAAAATTCAACATTTTGAACTTGGCTTGCATCCACCTCGCTTGCCTCACTTGCTGCTGTCCAATGCTGAAACGCAACGCACTTGACGGGAAGGAAACAAACATCTCTCTTGGGAGACAGGAGATGCATGTCGTGCTCTGCACTGAGTCGTCCTCTGGTCAGATTACGGTGTCTCAACATAGACTCCATTGCTTTTTATTGGACACCACAAACAATGCTCCTCGGGAACACATTGCGGCCGTAGAAACGTGTTCGGGTTACTTTTGCGTTCAACACAGCAGAAAGGACGGGTTTCTGAAGACGCGTCTCATTTCGGTTGTGCTCCAGATTTCTTCATCTGGCGGCTCATCATGTGTTAGTGCCCGAGTCGTCTGTACTGATCACGTCCACCTGAAAACACGTCTGATCAACCCGCAGAAAGAACTGAGATGTGACTTTGTTCCTACCGGACAGGCGATGCATTTCCCTGCAAGTCCAGGATCGCTGCGTGTTGAGCAGGCCCAGCCTTGGGGTGCTGTTGATGAGTGTTATCTGCTCGGTGGACACGCCCTGATTGCGCGTTTGACGCACCCGGAGAACAGACTCCATAACTCCAGGGTCCGGGGATGGGCGACGGTTGTTTATGGGTCTCGCGACTCGACCTAGTGCGCCGCGTCATGCGAACTTCCTCCTTTGATCCCCGCGTTCTGTCTCTGCGACGGAGATGTGTGTTTGATGGCCGAGTGTTTGAGTTGCCTGGATCACAGGGCGCGGAGGGTGAACCGAGTCACGCTCATCGTCTTGTTTTGGAGTCTTCAGGTGCTTGTGTTTGACGTGGCCATTCGTAATCTCACGTGCTGCGTTAGTTTCCTATCCGGATAAGCCTCAAACAGTGCACACACCCAAGTGCAGCCAGGTCGCCTTGTAATGGCTTCAGAGACTGAGTGACGTAGCCGCTCACGCCTTTGACCTCTGCAATTGCTTTGCTCGAGCAAAGACTGATTGTTCATTTTCTCTGGAAAACTTTTCTGCAAAATGATTTCCCTCGCTGAATCGATATCCCATTGTGCCTGGAGAAAGTGACCGCGGTGGCGAAACTGCCGCTGAGTCGGGAACTCGCGCTTTGTGAGAATTGGCTTCAGACATTGTGAAGGAGATCTGTCGTGAGAAAGGAGCGGACAGAAGACGGGCTGCGGGTGCAGAAAGCACTCTGTGTCCACCCGTGTCAAAGACGCACACAAAGGCCCCGAAAATTTGTGCTCAAAGAAGTGGTGCGTCTTTGGCGTGAGATGGGACCTTGACACCAGAATCTCAAGGAGGCACAAGTTGGGGTGTGTCTTTCTTGGGTGCGGCTTTGGGTGAATCCGGCACACGAAAACATGCGTCGTTTTGGCCTGCGAACGGGCATGGAAAGCAACGATTTTGTACGTGAATTTGAAACTCCAAGTGCAACGTCAAGAATACATGACTGGGAGTTTTCCAATTCTCTCGGTTTTGGGTTATTGCGGATCCCAAGCTGTGCACAAACTCCATCGCTTATCGATTGTTTGGTCGGAGATTTTCTTGTAGTTTGCAAATTAAAATCTGGGCGTCTGGGTGGGCGGTGTGTGTGGAAAATCAATGGTGTGTTCTGGAGGGTCGGCGCGACCCCAGCCCCCCCCCCCCCCACCTCCCCGACGATGCTGTCTGGGATGGGAGTTCTCGCTCGCAGGGTGCGTCACGTGGTGCGTCCCCTGTGTGTGAGCGTTACGTTGCCACAGTGACGCCGTCTATGGACGCAAAGCGCGACACCTCCAGTGTGAAGCGCATCTTACTCAGACTGTCTCGTTTCTTGGAGGAAATGTAAGATTGATGTTCTGTGTCTCGGTATTGATTTGCACTTGATCATTTTCTTTTTTTCCGAATGTTTGGGTTCCGATCACTGCTTGGGTGCTGAGCGTCGTTTTCTCTGGAGAATACAGAGTCTGGCCCAGTGATCACCGAGGCGACCCTGCTCAGTGTATTGCGCTCGTGATTTCAAGTCTTCTGTGGAGAGTCGTTCATTTTCTCCACTCACCGGAAGTAGGGTCTCCTATCCTGAGCTTATTGAACGCACTCGTATTGCCTGCGAGGTATTGAGGCAACCACTGCGGAATGGAAGTTCGTCAGCGGTAGGAATTGACGTGGTCTGCAGGAGATACATTGAAATGAAAGGACCGGCTTGAGAGGTTTCTTTGCCAGGCGCGGCAATTTTGCAAGAGCGCTGTATCCCGAGCCTGAGGAACTGGGGCAATCTCGCTGTAATTTCGCCCGCCGCCGCTGCTGTAGTTGGAGACCAGGATTTTATTGGGCGGGACTCTCACTGGATGCGTGGTGCAATGAGCTCGTGTCTCAATCAATGGAGGCTGCTTGGACTCAGCACAACGCACCCAGTGTGATGATCCGCATTGCGTGAGGTGCGGCTGTGTTCACAAACATCTGCGCTGTGCATTGGGTCTGCTCAATTTGTTTCCTTCGCGTCCAACCTCGCTCCAGATTTTGGACTTCTCATGTATCTAACATTGGTTTCCCTGCAGAATTTGCGTGTCAAGTTTTCCGGCACAAACCTGACACCCACTCTTCTCATTACGCGTGCGCGTGTGTCAGTGATACGTGCCTGGATCTACAGTTACCGCCCAAATGAAAGATCTTCAAAAGACATGTGTCAGAAAGTACATGCCGTGCGCCTTGGCACAAAGACAGTGGAGCGCGGTGCAGGGATCGATGCGCACAGCGGATGCGCAGTGGTCGATGTGTTGTACTCCGCAGTACTCCACCGTAATCACTCCTCAAAATGCGCACCTTCAGTGCCAACAATTGACCTGAAAAAAGATGCGCATTTTGCACACAGAGTTATGCCAAGTTTTCTTTTGTGAAAACACAGCAATTTTCAACAGAACGGAAGGGGTGCGCATTGTCACGGTTGTGCGTCATACATGGTTGATTGTGGCATGTGTACTCCGGTACTGCAGGGGGATTAATCGCGCGTTCTGTGATCGCGATTCACGCGACGTCCTCCTCCTGTTCCTGAAAACAGAGAAGCTGCAGCCAAAGCCTTCCCGCGGGGTGTTTGGGTTCCAAGGTCCCGTACCTCGCGTTTCGCTTTGTTTTGATTCGTTTGGCTCCGACGTGTTAAGATCTGTGGTGAACCTGCAGTGCGAAATGCCACAGTTGTGTGTGTGTGTGTGTGTGTGTGTGTGTGTGTGTGTGTGTGTATGTGTGTGTGATCCACTCCGGGCTTCAAGGATGCCTCACGTTGTCCACACAGTCAGTCAACGCTTTCGTATTGCTGTATGTTCTCGACAGGGGCGTTGTCGACCCAACGTCAGTCACTGGACTCCGTGTCTCGGCAGTGGGGCCTTCAGACCAGCGTCACTGACAATTGACACAATTAATCAAGATCTGTAGTCAAGGGACGGAAAGAGTCATTATCCTTACTTGGTTTGTGTCTCTCTGCATTGATTGTGGGGTGAGTGATGGATCTTTCGCGTTACACAAGCCCGGAGCCGAGGCTGTCTGAGAAACGTAAGATTAATTCGGTTGTTGTGCGGAGTGGGGCCTGAGGATCCTGTTCCCCCGTCTCCATTGATTTCTGTCGTATCCAGCACCCATCTGATTCACAATAGGGAGATCAAGCACGACGTTTGAAATCGCCCCGGCGCGTCAACGTCGCGTCACCCACGTGACCATCAAAACGTCAAAATCCTGTGTGTGACTCGACGTTTGAATGATGACGCCGCCGTGTGATTTTCAAACGATACTCTTGGTCCCCTGTTGGTGGCGTCGTCCGTTGCGTCAATCCAGGCGACGCGGTGCGTGACGTGTTCAGTGTGAAGCAGCGCAGAGAGTGGAGCCCTGATCGTTAGAGCTCGATTTCAGATCAGAGACGCAGGAAGAGCAGGTGGAAGAAATGCGATCTGCAAATCTATTCAAACTTTCGTGTTGAACATCGGAAGAAAGCAGGAAAGGCAACGGACAGATTCGGATCTCCTCACTTGTTTTGCCACCACAAGCATCCGAGGAAAGACTGTACGAGGTCAACGTCCACGTGAACTGTCCTGCCGCCCACTCAGGACACTGAACCCGAAGCGCTCATTTGAAAATAGACGTCTTTTCACCAACGTGTCCGCGTCGTATCTTCAAAGGAGAAAAAACCTGATTGAAACCTTGTCTTACTGGTCGAATCCTCAGATAGACACGCCCACACAGAGCTCGATCTGCACTCAACTTGGCAAATACAGGGTCGTGACAATTACCGCCCAAATCAGCCCAGTCGACTCCCCCCAAATTGTCTTTTGTCGCCTTGGAAAAGAAGATCTATCAAGGCAGCGCAGGTGAAGTCCACTCGGCTTCATTTGACTCGCTAATTGTCAGGCGCAGGGCTCAGTGATGAAGCCACTTCGCTGGCGGCGGCGGCGGTGTTGGCCTGGGTGAGGCCTCATTCACGCCAGTTGGAGAATGCAAGTGTCCAGTGACTTGTTCAGTGACACAACACGTGGGGTACCAATTGGCCTGTTTTTGGTTTCAGCAGGGTGTGAATCTTTCGCAAGGGGAACCCAAGATTTCGGGGATTTCCCTGTCAGTCACGTGACTTTGCACGTGGTTTTCTGTTGCCCCACGTGGGAATCGTGGTCCCACGTGCGATGCTTGAAGTCACTGTTGTTCCCAGACGTCAGGTGGAGTCTTCTCGGCTTCATTTGACTCGTTAAGTGTCAGTTGGTCGTTTGTACTTGGCCGCCGGCCTGATTGAGTCTGAGTCTCTGGACAGGCACCTGTTGCAGGTTCTGCCTCAGGAGTGTGAATCGAGGAGGAGGAAGAATCTCCGGGGAGAGGCACCGGACTATGAATTGTGGTCAAAGAGATCGCGGAAGTTGAGCCTCTGACTATGTTTGGGGTTTTTTGGCCAACTTCTCAAAAGTTCTGTCCTTTTGTGGGCAAATAAGTCGGGGGTCCCCTTCGTCGCAATTTCCGTGCACCAACTGGTGTTCGGGGTCATTTCCGTCCAGCATCTGAACATCGCCACACCCTGAACCACGTAAGCTGCTTTGTCACCTCAGGGTGATGTTTCTGGGTTCAACTTCTTTCGCACGTACCGTAAAATCCCGCGTATAAGACCCCCTTTTGATGCGAAAAAATTAATGCCAAAAAGGGAGGGGGTGGTCTTGTACATGAGGATTTGACATTTGGTATCAAAGTGAAGAGTCAAGAGTAGAAAGGAGTGAGTAAAGTATCAAAGGAGAGTAAAATAAGGCAAAAGAACATTAAAATTAAGTTAAAATATAGAAATGTATCAAACTTTTGCTCAAGGAGCTCATATTCATATTTTTAAAATGAGAATTAATGCTATTATTACCTTAGGATCAGAAAAAAATCTTTGGAGAAAGTAGTTTTGAAGAGTAATTTCCTAGATTTTAATTAAGACAAACCTAAAATTTAAGTATACAAATAATTTTCCTGAAAATGTAAAAAAATGGCTTTGTACTGATTTTGTGGCTGAAAAAAGGGGGGTGGTCTTATACGCGAAGGGGTCCAACACGCGGGATTTTACGGTATATGTCCCCCACACTCCCCCCCCCCGCTCCCAAAGTTTTCAGCCGCAACCAACGGTTTTGGCTCTCGTGTGTCTGTTTTATCCTCTCAAAGGCATCAGGAGGCAACACTCACAGATACCCAGGCGTGTTTTTCTCGGAAACCTGCGGATGTGGGGCCTGGTTCCAGAGTACTTTTCTGTGAGACACGAGACACCGCACTGAGAGCTGGGTTTAAAAGGCAGCTCTCTCCTGCGCCGCAGGGTCGGGTGCGCCTTTGTTGTATGATTCTGTACCCGAGTGCGCATGCGCTGCGGGGGATTCGCTGTGCTCTGTGTGTCACATGTCATCCTTTGGTAACGGAAGATTCCCCGTGGGTAAAAGCAAAGCGAAAACACTGGTGCGGCGAAAAATAGAATCTTGCTTACAACGCAAGTTGCTGTCGGAAAACCAGGCCAAATGCCGAACATTCGTCTTGTGGCAACGAGTCCTTCTGGACACAACGCCAGAAAAGATGTGACTGTGCCAAAACTATTCCCTGAAGAAATTCGTTTTGAGAAAGGAAGGCAAGATGTCTTCTGTCTCAGTGTGAGATTCGCCATTAGCAGAAGCATTGACGCGGACACCGTTCACCCCCCGGACCCGCTGAGCTCCTCTGACCTCGGCGCTGATGCGCTCCGTTTGATACCGGAGATCAGAACCGGGTTAACGAAGAGAGATGGACGCTGCTTGACCCGGATCATGGACGGCGTCCGTTTCATACCAGATGCGCCACGTGTTTCCTGTCTCACCCAGTGTCCAGACCAGTTCCGTCAAGTGTTCCGTGCCCACCATGGAAATGCGTTTCTTTTTGGCTGTGTGTCACCATTGGTTCTGAGAAAGACAGCGGGTGAAGAGAAAAGAACAGTGGTTGACCCATTTCGCGCACACTTTGCACGTGGTGTTCGGCCGTGTTTCATCAATGCCACAGATCTGGTCAAACATGGGGTGACCCAGTCGATGGGCTCTGCTGGTGATTGATCTGTTTGGGCATCAAACGCCTGACGCACCAAGTGTGTTGCAGGGCGGGCTGAGGATTCCAGATGTTGTCCGCAGCAGTGATTGGCTGATGGATGAGTGGTCAGCAGTGGTCAGTGCCAGCTGGCCGTTAAGGTCAGGAACTGGTCTTTCTTGGACGGAAATGCGAATGAATCTCAGTCCGAAATAGATCTCTCTGTGGTGCCGAGTGCGCAGTCAGCGTTGGTCAGTTTGTCTTGGTGCTTTGACCTTCAACCAGAGATACGACTCCCAAGTCTCTCTGTTCTGTAGATCAGCATTTGATCCACGCCTCAGAGATATTGCGGGACGGACAAGGAGAAATCAAACCAATGGGAAATGGGCGGAGATCGCGCTGACCTGATTGGGCGGGAGACGCGGGCGGGTGTCTCCCCCCGCAGATCGGGTCAGTCCGCCCCGGGGGGACTTGTTGCTCCGAGATAAGCCGTGGTCAGCCCTGTCCCCGGGATATGGGCGTGTTATCAATGGCCGAGGATGAATAGAACGCAGACTGCGTCAAGCCCCTGGGCGAAGATACGAATGATCGCAGTGACTGGACACGGAGATAAAAACGAACTTTGCACGCCATTGTTGCAGTTTTGGACTCACACGCTTTGTTTCTTCGGACGGAGGACATGATGGATCTTTCCCACTCCATTCAGAAGTGCTGCCCTCGGCTCAGGCAGAATATCCATAAATTCCGTCTGGAAGTCATTGTGCGAGTCTGACCCTCGCGAAACTCCGGGACAGAAGCCTCACAAGGGAACGAGCGGCCGCTGAAAGGAAGCCGCGCTGTATCTAGACGGAAGCTGTCGGGCCCTTTGAACCTCAATGACAACATTCAGAAGGTGTAGTCCAAAGGGACGGCTCGAGGTCATAATTTTTCATATCCAAACGGGGATTTCGGTTTGAGGCCTGTAACAGCCTGGGGGTCTTAGTCCCAACACAGAGGCCTGAATAGCCAGGTTCTCACTGTTCTTACCCCCTCAGATTTGCAGGTGCTAAACGCGCTATTTTGACGCCTTGTTTTGACGCTATTGTCATCACGACGCTGAAGAGCGTTTCTGAGCGGGTTGACATGGCAACAGCGCGTAGATGGACATTGATTCCGCTGGTGATGGATGCATCTCCCGCTGATCTCTGGAAATGTTCCTGGGCCGGCTTCTCTTGTCCACATCCGTGTTCAGCCTGAGAAGAAAACACTTCAGGGATGTGAAACTGACGCACGCGGGAAGTCTAGTTTCGTGTGTGTGTGTGTGTGCGTGTGTGTGTGTGTGCACGTGTGACTTGCAGCTCTCTCAACTGAATGGCGTTGTGGAAGAGAATCTGGAACAGAAGTTGTTGATGTTTCCCTGAGAGACAAAGCTGCACTGCCGAGAAAACTTCAAAAACTTTACCCTTTCAAAATTGAAGTCTATCTCAACTTCATTTCCAACTTGGGTCGTTTGTATCACTGAACGCAAAGACATAGCAAAGCGCGTTTCGCATAGTAATGGATGGACGAACACAAACCGAGGAGCCTTCAGCTCAAGGCCTGGCTTGCTGTGTGTGGTGTGTTCATTCCTTTGTTCCGTGCTTTCTCTTGTTCTGGTGGCCACAGGGACAAACGTCTGATTCTCCCACCTCGCCAGCACTGAACAACAACACACCCACACATTGCCAAACTGGTCCAACTTGAAAGCCGCACAACCCAGTCGCTGTTTTGCTTTCGAAACGGTGGAACTCGAAGACCAAACAGCTGGCGACGTTTCCCTGTCTCTTGCAGGACAGGTTGCGCACACCACAGCTGCTTGTAGCGTTTCAAAGTGGACGTGACGGCCGCGGTAACTTCAGCACATCTCAAGGCGTCGGGTTTCAGCACCCGCTGCCTGTGCTGGACCCAAGGCCCGCGTCACGTGGGATGCGTCGTGTGTTTCGCTCGTGCACAAGTTCAGGAGTATCGACCTCTGCGCCAAGGCTTGTCGCAGGAGACCGCAGAGCAGCACACACCGCAGACAAAGGAACTCGACACAAGATCAGGCGCCGTTTTGCCCATTGTCTCGTGAGACAATCGACGTTGGTGGGGTGGAAAGCGTGGTGAACCCTGAGTGCGTCATGCAAAGTACTTGTGTGCAACTCGTTTGCGTTGCCCGTCGACGTAACACACGAGGAAGAAAAAATGCCGCACCGATGTGAAACGGGCTTTGTTGTCGTTCTCTGATGTTTGCGTCTCTCGAGTCCTCTGTTTTCTACGGCGGAGTCTCAGCTTCTGAAGCTCGAGGGAAAAGCTTTGTCCGCGTTTTCAAAGATGTTTTTTGCAGATGTTTGTGGCTCAGGGTCCCGTTGTTGTGCGTGGCTCCCAGGCTCCCTGTGCGGCTTGTGTTCAAAGGGCGTTTCCTTCCACCTAACTTTCTGGCCTCCCCCCCCCCCGCTAAAGTCCCTGCAAAGTTTGGCTTTGAATAGAGTTCGGAATCCGTGGAGCCTGAGGCCGTGGCTGATCTGCCTTTGTGATGTAAACCGCTGCGGGATGTTTTCAAGCCTTGACGTAGTCAGTTTGTCGTTGAAAGAAGAGTCCCTTCTGTGACTAAAGGACACAACCCAATGCAGAGTTACCATGTTGTAAGTCATTCTGCTGTCGTCTTCTGAAGGCCCTGGTGGGTTGTTCAGCTTTGTTATGGCTATTTCAGAGTCTCTGTCTTTTGATCCATCGTTCCCCAGTGGACACGAATTTTTGAACAGACTGATTCAAGATTGAGAAAACAACGTGGATGAGAAAAGTTGAAAACCGTTGGATGACAGAGTACATTTTAAAAATTGAAACGCTATGTGTGTAACTTTTGAAAATTGAAACGGTGAAATGAAACAGCCCGGAGCCTCGAGAGTCCCTGCGCGGCGGAGTTTGTTTGAAGAGTCGGATCAGAGCGTTTCAGCTGCAGCGCTAATGAAGACCGCGACAGCTCCGGGAGTGGGTCCCTCACACCAAGCCTTTCTTTTCAACTTCTTTTTTCCAGCCAGTACGCTTCTAAATTTGGCTTCGAGTGGGTAAAGTGACACTCCTTTCAGCGCAGTGAGGGGGCCTTGTTGACACGGGCTAAATTTAGGCGCGCGTGGCAGTGTTCTTGCCTCGTGACTTCTCGTGTTGACTTTATGTTCACAAGACGCACGCTGTTGGTAGCCAGCGGGGAGAGAGCGAGGAGGGGAGACGGGGGATCTAAAAAAGGCAATCATTTTCCGTAATCTGTGGCTAATGAGCGAATTTAAGACAGCAAGGGGTATAATTTGTGTGCCTGACTGGGAAGGGGCCGCTGCGCACGTGTAATGAACGTCTGATGAGAATGGGAGGGTGGGCGCGATGAAAAGGATACAGTGGAGCACGTTTCCGATTGGAGGGGGAGAGACGAGACCCGTCTCCCTGAACTTCCAGGGAACCTCGGGTCTGTTCCTTTTTGTGCGAAGAGTTTCAATAGTAGATTCAGCACACAACAATGAGAGTCTTTTTGAGAGAAGCAGAGAACATGACAATGACTTCGTTTTTCGGCCCTTTTGACTTGCACCGAATACACAACGCACGACGCATCCAAAGGGCCGTCTTTCGTCGTCTTCAACTGAAATTTCTCCTTCAGTGGAGCTTCAGTGGAGCTGGGCCTTTTTTTCAAGAAATCAGAAGACGATCATCTTCCCTTTCTCAACCCAGCCGGATTCGTTACATTGCGCGGGAACCAGAGCGGAAGTGATCACCGAGCTTGATCGAGTGGAGCGGGACCGCTTGACTCGCGGTTCCCCACCCTGAGCAGCGGTTTCCCTCCCCCAGGGAGACAGCTCCTCCGACTCGAGCACTCACACCCGGCCCAGCCCCTCTCCTGTTCAACCGAGTGCTCTCGAGATCGTCCCTTGCGTGCCATGCTTGGGTGGGGGGACAGGGACTTAAAGCGATGCCTCGTCTGCAGCCTTCAGCCTCGTCAGAATTTCGTCTGTCCACAACATGATGAGAGTGACGTTGCGAGTGGCTTTCAGGGTGTGACGAATCGTTGGCTTGAGCTCCCCAACAAATCTGTGCTGTAGTTGTGAAGATGTGCCCTTGCGCATCTAAAAATCCCGTTCGTTTCGTCGTCGATCGGTACGCGCGCGAGAGCACACCACCTTGCATGTTTTGCAAGAACGGAATGGAAATTAGCACACCCCACGAGGCAGAAAAATATCTGTATTCAGCCAGACTATCGTTACCCACACGAAGGTGTCCATTGTTTCTGTCCGGAGTCATGTTGTGATTGTGATCTTGTTGATGCAGTGAGTTGACACTCGTCGTGTTGTTGGGTACGATGCGCCACAACATCTGGTGGCGCCGTGTCTGCGAGGGAGACCCCACGGACGCGCGAAGTGTATCTCTTCATCACAGTGATGGGGCGTCCATGGTACTCACCAGGGTCGAGCTCACACTGGGTGCGTCATGCGCTGCGTCCCTGTTCAAATCAGTGGGAACCTATCGCAGCTCTTTTGTGTTCGGTGCAGACGCAGGTGAGACGTCGCACTCACCTCGTGGGAAACACCACGAACAAGCCAGTCTTCAACCTCTGTCATTTATGCTTTTCCACTTGTTCCAGTACGTTGAGAGAACACATTGTTTGTGTTTTGGGTGTGTTGTTGCATCACGCGTTACACGTCCACGTCGTACGCACGTGTACTGTGTGGTGCTGAAAGTCTGATGGTTGCTTGCACCCCATCGTACAGGGAGGGAGACGACGCACCCGGTGTGAATCCCGGACTCGCAGTGGGCGTGCGACTGTGTGAGAAAAGCTGTGATCAGGGGAATGGTCACACAGGGGGATGAGAAATGAAATTGGCTGCTTCATCTTCCCAGATCCTTTTGCTCCTCAGTGTCGGGCTTTTTTCTGTCACGTGGGAAATAAGTGTCTTTGCTTTTGTTCGTGATCACGTGGGCGTGCAGAGCCGAGCCGAGCCGAGCCGACTTTAGTCCGAGGTATCAAGTCTGGGTTTCTTCATTCACTCACATTTGGAAAGATGAAACACAACTTGTGGCAAAAGAAAACAGAAACGCGTGGGAACACCTTACAGCATTGCGTTTTGTTGCATTGAAAAACTGGCTTTGGTTCCGAATGTCATGTGTACTGTTTGTGGGTGTGGACCTGCAGAGGCAAGATACCGTGTCCACCCGTGGAAAAGACGCACCTTTCACCCCAAAATAACGTGTCAACACTGTGGGTGCATCCCATTGGTTGGTGTGGTCGAACTGGCCCTACCAATTGATGTCCTTTGAATCTGGCCTTCCAGTTGGTGTGGCTGCCAAAACGACAGTGCTTGGCGAGAAATTCAAGGCAAACGTTGAGGTGCGTCTTTACACTGGGTGCTACTTACACTCGTACATGGGTGGGAGCGGTACTGCAAGGACGGTGGTAGTAGTGGAAGGCGTAAGCCGAGTATCGCGTGAGTGAGAGTCTGTTCTGCCGATAACAAATATGTATGTTTCAAAGCATTGACTGTGATATACAGCAGGATCAACTTGTACTTGGAAGTTGCATTGTTGGGTATGATTTG
>JAAUXT010057110.1_pt1 | contig 13118 bp, 12 predicted proteins | sample 7278171 | NCBI WGS metagenome assembly JAAUXT01 (sample SAMN14350112, study PRJNA611818) | marine sediment metagenome | isolation source: surface marine sediment (1.8m) | place: French Polynesia: Moorea | collected 2018-08
CAGGAAAATTTTTTCCAAATGGTAATATCTTGCTTCTCACAAGGATTCAGAGCATTCCACATGGTTTTTGGGGAACTGTGGCTGTTATTTTTGAGCGTGTGGTCCCAAAGGGTGTTACCACATGCTTAGTGTTATCACCATCAGCCTGTATGTGCATGTCTGTATGTGGACATGTTGAGTTGGGGGGGGTAACTCAACATGGTGAAAATCAACCAGGGTCATTTTTAGGCCATTTTAAGCATTTTTGTTTTTTTTTTGGTGTGTTTTTACCCTCCCCCCCCAAACTCAACATGGGTCATCAACTGCAAACGTTTCTATGGACCACACGCTTTTTAGGCGTAGCCTTCTTGTTCTTTTCCCTGCCAAACTAGTACATTGAACACCCCTGGTTACGGGGCACAAGCAGGATATCATTCAACAGTGTACACAAAACCTTCATCATGAGGGACACACACACACAGACGGAAAAAGACTGAGAGAGACAAACATGGAGACATTTTGCGCCCCTGAGAAAGGACACTAAAGTTTCTCATGTTGTTCATATATTTATCAGCCGCGCTGATATTGGTTTGCCCATGTATCCGCATCCATCCGTCTTGGGGGGAAAAACATAAAGGCCAGCCATAGCCAAAAGCCAGTGATAAGGAGTGTGAGTGTATGCCAATGCTTGAGGGGCAGATTCAGCCCTTGGGTAGGGTATCTCAGACATTGTCTGAGATACCCCCCCCCCCTGCAAAGCAAATTTTTCCAACTCATTGTCCGGGGCAGGGTATCTCGGACATTGCCTGGGATACCCCCCCCTTCCTGCTTAGCAAATTTTCCCAGCTCAGACATTGTCTGGGTCAGGGTATCTTGGACATTGTCCAGGTTAGGGTATCTCGGACATTGTCCAGGTTACCCTCACACACACACCCCCGCTTAGCAAATTTTTCCAACTCAGACATTGTCCAGGTTAGGGTATCTCAGATATTGTCCGGGTTCCCCCCCCTGCAAAGAAAATGTTTCCAACTCGGACATTTTCTGACTGGGGTATTGGTAGATTGGGACAAGTGCTGTCCTGCCGATGTACCCTGCCCGCGGCTGATTCTCTACTAGAAAGTCTAGTTTTTAGGCCATTTTGAGCAACTTTTATTTTTGGTGCAGTTCAGTTTCTGTCATCTTGCACGACCAGTGTTTGTAGGTCAGTTTGGACATGTGAGTCTATTCTTGAGTGACTGCAATCTCGCGGAGTCTTGTTCTGGTCAGTGTGAGTGTGACTGTCGGCGAGGAAGGACATGCTTTGTGGTTGGACATTTGTGTCTGTTTCTTGTCGCATTTTGTTTGTGTCGACAATGGAGGATTCTGACTTCATGTCCGACATGCCTGAAGTGATTTTGGACTTTGGATCTGATGACAAGCTCCAGTTTGCTGCCCCTGTGTCTCAGCATGACCGGACAATGCAGGCGATCCAATTTGACCTGGACAATGAGTGAGTATATTTCTTTTCATGTTTATGTCTCCGGTTGTTTTTATCGCTTTGCCTTGCTTTTCCTGTCAACTCAAAATTTCTTTTGCCTTTCAGTGCAGTCTGTACATCGACTCAGGCTTCCTTTGCTCCTGGTTTCATGCTGCCTGACTTGCTTGAAGACACACCAGACTCTGCTCAACCCACCTCAACTGACTCGCCCAATGAAGCTCTGCACGAAGACCCCTTCCAAGCTGTGGCATGTACTGGTGGTGGGGATGTCAACCCTGCAAACAGATTCAAGTCTCCAATGTTGGAAGAAGTGATTGCACAGCTAAGTAACAAGACTTTTGCACAAAACACAGAGCACAAGGTGCAATGGGCTGTCAATTTGTTTGACTCGTGGCATCAGAACAGACTCAAGATGCCAACATGCCCACATGAAATAATGTTCTGCAATCTGAAAGAACCTCTCTGTGTCAACAAAAATCATTTGGGCAAGGTTCTGTCATTTTTCATTGTGGAAATAAGAAGGCGCGATGGAGGCAAATATGAAGGTCACACCCTGTACGATGTCATCATTTTCCTCCAGTTTCACTTTGAGAAAGCAGGTGTATTCTGGCGTTTGATCGACGACCCTGAGTTCCAGTCTCTTTGGACAACTTGATGAAATCTCGGTGCAGTTCTAGGTTGGGCACTGTGGGCTCTGCGAAGCCTATTTCATTCGAGGACGAAACCAAAGTGTGGGTTTCAGGTGCTTTGGGTGAAGACTCCCCAGACAAACTGCGAAATACGGTGATGTTTTTGATAGGGATCTCTTGCGCTCTGCGCGGTGGCGATGAACACCGGTGTTTGCGCTGCCCTCCTCATGACCCTCAGATTGTCATGAAGAAAGACCTTGATGGCATGCCTTACTTGATTTATACTGAAGATGACAAGTCCAAAACCTTCCAGGGAGGCATAAATTCATGCCCAAAGAAGCGCAAAGTTATGCCGATTCATGGAAACAAAATTCACCCAGAGCGCAATTTGGTTCGACTGTACCAAAAGTACATCTCATTGCTTCCGCCCAATGGCAAGTGCCAGGCTCTTTACAAATACTCCCTGTCTCTGAACAGGCTGACACCTGGTACTCTGATAAACCGATGGGAGTCAATGCCTTAAAAAGTGTCATCAAAAACATCGCCAAAACTGCTGGGGTGGATGGTAAATTTAGCAATCACAGCTTGCGCGCAACCACTGCGACATGCCTCTTTCAGAGTGGTGTCGACGAACAAATTATTAAGGAAGTCATGGGCCATAAAAGTGATGCAGTGAGGATGTACAAACACTCAAACATGCAAGTCTTGCGGGCTGTGTCGAGCAAAATTGTCTCAGAAGACAGTGTCAAACAGGAGGGCATTGTGCACAAAGGCCAACTCGACTGGGATGATGCTCAGTTCTGTGATGAGGTTTTGAACTCAGGCAAACCAGAAAAGATCTCTCTGCATGTTGTCCCTGGTGAGAACAAGGCACACAAAGGTCACTGTCACTCTGTCAGCTCGGACAGAGGGTGCACCAAAATGTGTTCAATTCTGGAAAAGATCAACCAAAAGCAGGCTGAGTGCAAACTCAAAAAGGTCAAGCTGAGCCTAAAGTACCAGTGCTTGTGAGGGGCACTTGTCATCTTCATTCTTCCATTGTCTCTGTTTGTCACAGTTGAGTTTATTTGCCTGTTGTGTTCGTGCATGAAAGTTGAGACTGGGTGCAATAAATTGTCAAAAGTTTGAGATTGTCGAGTTGTTTGGCGGAGGAGTTCTCGCACTCCAAATGAATGGGTCCAACGCAAGTACAAACACTTGTCGTGCTAGATTTAGAAAGAAGAATTCGCCCTAAAAAGGCGAGTTTACAATTGTGAATAAAAGTTATTGTCCACCCCTCTCGTAAACGGCGGGTGCACAAATTTTGTGCAGGTTTGTGTGAAGATATGAAGATTTTGAAGTCTTGAAGCCGTGTCTTCCCAAGAAAATTGAGTCACTTTCGGAAGGTATTTTCTGCATCAAACCGACTACAGCGAGGAATTAATACGATAGACACGAATCCCTGTGGGATCGCATTAAATCAGTACAGGTAGAAGCAGATCACCTAAAAAACCAAGATGCTCCTTGGTTTTTCCAATCTCTTGGGGAGGATGTTGCAACAGAAGGCAGGCAGCATATTGCTTTTAGCAATCAGTTCGTCATCAATATTGGATGGTTCTTGTGTCTAAGCAGCGGAAGCGTAATCCTTAAGATGACTTGAAGGATTAAGGAAACCCAGGAGGACATGTCTATCATGTCACTATCAGAAATACACATTGAGATCACTTGAGCGCAACTCCAGCAGGCTTGCAATATCGAATATTAATCGTGCTCGCTTCTTCATGTCTCCTGTACGTCTCCGGAGATTGCAGTCCGCTAATTGCTAAAGCCATATGTGCTCCGCGTGCAGTGAACTTCCATCGATAAATGGCTCGCTCGGAACCTGAAGCAAGTATTGAATACGTTGTCGTGAACAATTACTGCGTAGGCGGAAGGACATCGAGACGTCAGTGTTTGACTCTTCAGTATCGTTCGTTAGCTGGAATCTTTGTGCCAGCATTTTCAGAAAATCACCCATGGTGTGCGCGTGTTGTGTGTGTGTGCGTGTTGTGTGTCTGTGTCCCTTGTTGCGATCTGACACCATCCATCAGGCAGGGAACTGGTTGTTTTTGTTTTTTCCCAAAAAGACAATGCTGAAGTGTGCGCAGGTTCATGCAGTCGAGCAAGATCGCATCACAAGCCGGAGTGAGGCTTCCTCGCCTCTCTTTACCGATGTTATCAAGTGGCAGGTAGCTTTCTGACTTCAGCAGCACCGGAACAAGTTTGGTCTCCCTTGCCGTATATTTCTTGGGGTTTGCGGACCTTTTTGTGTGTCGAATTTGTGTCGTCGGTATCAATGGTGGTACCCCGGGTACTCCGCTTCCAAATGTGTGCATCTGTTCGAATTGCCTGCAGTTGAGAGCACGTTGTTTTGAAAGCACAAAGCTTCATTGTTTCACCGTGAGCCTTCAGGGTGATGCGGCGCTGCAAAAAAGCGCACTTCTGAATGAATGTGGAAATTGCTTGGTCTCCGTGTCTTTGCACAGGCTTAAAACGGGAAGAAGAATCGGAAAGACTTCCCAGAGGAAATGCTAAACAGACTCTGCTCCCTCACATGGTCAGCATTAGCGCTGATTGTACACATTGGTGCACCTCGCTGCATTATTGAATGGGACAGTTGAGACAGGAAAGCTCAAAATGCCGCGCTGTTAATGCTGTATTGGTTCCCTCTGGGGAATGAACTCTTGTTCGCGCACCCAGTCTCAAACCACCTGCGAATTTCCCCAATCCGTCAAGGGCTTTATTTGCAGATGGGGCTTTGGTGCCCGGTTTGGACTCGTCTATGACATGTTCACGTTGTTTGTTGCAAGTCGTGATTTGTATTTTGAGATCTTCTGACCAATTTCTGTGAATGCAAGCAACGTTATTCAACTGTGCGTCACAGGTCCGTTCTTAGAGGCTTCATAAAACTCGGAAAGAAATCTCACCGTTTCAGTTGCGCAAAAATATCTCGGTTAATGTTTCATCTGGGATTCCTCAGGTAAACTACCTGCAGAAATCCGACAGACTGCACCCACATCGTTTGTTTCCAGTCTCATTGTACGGCTGGGGTGTTGTCAGTAATCTGAGTTAACATCAAAAGTTTGTTTATAATAAGATATTTGTCAAAAGCGGGATATTCATTGATGCCGTCTGCATTAACAAATATATTTTCTATTGATTCTTTGCCTCATGTATCAGTCTCTTACGGGGTGCACTGGCAACGTTTTCTTTGTGGATGTTGTCAGTACTTACTTTCTGACATTGTGCTCGACTATCTAATGTAATTAAAGCTCCCGTCTATGTTTCAGTTTATCAATACACATCGGTACTGATACGCAGACTGCTTTGTAGTGCATTAGAAATTTGACTCCCATTAGGAATAACTTCTTAAAAGTTGCATCGAATTCAGATTGCATCAAATGGCATCATTACTTTTATTGTTTACTTTTTGGATCAATCCCACCTTTCTTTGTCACAAGCAAGAAATGCAAGGTTCGGCGGAGAACAAAGAAACGTCGATAGGTATCAGAGGACGTTGAAGTGAAGCAGTGAATCTGAGTCACTTTACTTTCAGATGTGTGACACGCTGCTTCAAGTAAGATTCTGTTGTCATGTCATATTTTTGCAAATGCTTTTTGCACGGCACAAGGCGCAACTGCCTTTCGCAGTTTCCTTTGTTGCTGAACACAGTCGCAGGAAGCAGTAGAGCTGCAGTTGTCTGCAACAGGCTGCGCGGGGCCCGACTCCCGGATGAAGTTGCGCTGAACACCGTGAAACACATCCACGCACAACGCGTATCCAAACCTTGCTGCAGAAAAACCAGGAATCCAGTTTCTCTTTCTGTTTCCCGAGTGGCAGGTAGTTCTATTCCTCTGCTATTCACCCATGTTGTGAATGTGCAGGAGGGCAATCTCCAAAAGCAGCATTTCGGGCTGTGCAATCAATATTTTATCCCTTTTCTCTCGCTGTGTGTGAGTAATTGGAGGTGACTGTAATTTTGTAAGAAAAGCCAGACTATTGAATTTTACATTGTTCTTTTCGGGCTAAATGACCAATGTGTAATTATTCAAATCGATACGAAGTCAAATTAGCATTGGTTTTACCCGCACAGGAAAGATCAAAGATTCCTGACTTACGTAAGTTTAGCATTAATTGTTTCTGACAATGGGGTCAAAGGCTTTCCAATACTACGTTATTTCCTTCATTCATTAGTAATGCATTTTGCCAGAACTCCTCAGAAGAACCAGGTGGTGATTTTGGCAAAGATACATCAATAGGTCAGGATTTACTGCCTTCCAGGGACGAAAAAGTACAACTTGACGGAAGACAAAAACAGCCTGTGCCTTCTGTTTGGGGAGGTGATTCTCTGGGGGGAATGTGCCATTACTGTGGGAATAATGGAGGTTCGTTCTGAAGCGCGCCAATTTCTGATCTAATATTTCTGTGCTAATCTGTCAATTCACTCATCGGGCACTTCTCTGATGTGGACACAGTTATTGAGGAATATTGCCTAAGCTCCGCCATAAAAGCTGTCATTGCTGTCAGTCTGGGTATTGTTTTACCGTGGGAGGTCTGATCGACATTGGAGAAGATAAAGCTCCCGCACTGTCCTGCTTGAGGACTTAACCCTGTAAGATTGCAGCTTCGTCTTGCTTGTTCATCTGAACCACGACAATTCTCCACCACCTCATTGCAGCAATACTTGGGTTTGAGATGTGCAAAAGTATGTTACGCGGAGAGCTGTTTCTCTGTGATCGGTTGTTCTTTTGGTGGGGGCTGGAATACTTTTGTTGTTGTTGGGGGTTTTTTTTGCCGTTGATGTGTGGCAGAAAATTAATCAGCAATGAAAGCCTTTTCCCACCTGTTTGTGTTTTTCGTGACGCCGTCCATGGAAGATGTTCAATTGTTTTTTCCCTGGTTGATGATCATCCTTTGCACGTTTGTTGAAATTGGACAGGTGAAACTTCAGATTGTGGGACCAGACAAGCTGCAGAATGAGCTGTAGAATGCTCTGAGAACAGCTGTCTGCTGGTTCTTCGAAGTCGCCTGTGTCCCAGGTGTAGGAAACAAAACACAAACCTGCGTGAACCGAGCGTTTTGACGTGCGAAATAACATTCTGTGTGCCTGTGTCAGGTGCTGCTGCCGACAAACCCTCCGGCGTACGACGTGGACGCGCTGCAGCTCAACGAGTCGGGGTCTCTGGGCGCCGTGGTCGGGACGCGCGGCGTGTCCGTGCTGCAGCTGCCGCAGCGCTGGGGCAAGTTCGCCGAGTTCGAGGGCGGCAAGACAAAAATCTCATGCAAGTGCGTTGTTTATTATCGCTCAAAAGTGTGAGCTCGTGGTGGCACAGTTGTTGCGTGCTCGTTCACGTCGCAGTCCAGAACATTTCGTTTCGTTACACCTCACTTTGTCCAATTTGACGTGTTTCAAAGCCCTTTTGATTCACAATGACTTTCTGCAGGACGGTTGCGATCGGAGAGAGGTTCTTCACGAGCAACGCCAAGATGCGAGTTATTCAGGCAGCGTGGCATCCGGGCAGCCCGATCGACACACACATTGTCGTGCTGACGTCCGACAACTACCTCAGGTGTTGTTCTGCCGAACAAACAAATGTTGCTTGTTGCTACCTTCAGGGGGAAACAACTTGGGCACTTCAAACCGCAAAATGTATTTCGATGTTTCTTGTTCCACTGTGTCAGGATCTATGACGTGTGCAGACCTGACGTGGCCGAGCAGACGTTCAACATAAACACAGACGTCGGCTATGGAAGCTCCAGTGGGTCCCGCTCCAACATCAGCCTGGCACTGGGAGAGGTGTGTGAAAAATTAAACTTGCAGTGGACATCACTTTTGGAACCTCTGTGTGTTTGTGTCTGTGTGTGTTAAAGATTGTGACCAAGATGAACAGATCAATGACCCATTACAGCTGGCGGTGGGGTTCGACTTCGGCCCAGCCGTGGAGCTGCAGAGGCGTCGCGCCGGCTCGCTGCAGCAGCAGCCGGGGAATCAGGAAGCGGAGAGCGCCGAGCCAGCGCTCGCGTGGCCCGTCTTCCTGCTGTGGGGCAACGGGGACGTGTACACACTGCTGACCTCCGTGTCACAGATCCCGTGAGTAACGCTTGATTCGTCCTGACTGGAGTCAAAAATGTCAGAGTTGCTGCTTCCGTCTGTGTTCCCGTCAACAGTTCAATCTTGCCCATTGTCCCACTCGGCGGAACCACTTTTTGATTTCTCTTGTTTGTTAAATCGGTGCGAGATTGTGCAAGTCTTCCCGTGAAAGAGATGAGAGTAAAAACCTATGGATTCCAGGCTACAGGTGGTTGTTTTCTTTTCAAAAAAGAAAAATGACGTCCGCTGCACCTTTGAACCAAAATGTTTTCTGTTCGCCACAACCCACAGCTGACTCGCTCACCCCACATCCCTTGCGTTTGCAAAAATATTCAGACGGAGTTTGTTGTCCAGGGTGTTTTCCGTGCGTGAGTTTTGGAAGCTCACTGCATGTTTTGAGGTTTTGAACTTGTGTTGGTTGTTCTCACTTGTTTGTTGACACTTTGGTTACAGGGAATCGCTGTGGTTGTGAGTAGTTTCTTTTTCAGAAACATGCAACAAAAATCTATGTTCTGCACATACTCGTACAATGAACAGCTTGACACGAGAACATAGTCTGATAAAATGTAGTTTGGCACCAAACGCTGTCTTTGTTTTGGGAGACAAATCCATACTCAGCAAAAGAAGGGAAAACTGAAAAGTACTTGCACATTGATCCGAATCAAAACAAGATTTGACAGCTGAACAAATAAAGGAAGAGAAGAGATAAATTTGAGAAAGCCACCAGGTTGATGATTACAATACAAATCTGCAGACAATGATCAAATAGTGCTCTCGATTGTCTCACTTGCCTCATGCACAGTTTGTCAAGTTTCTGAGTGCTTTTTTCTGAATAGTGTGTGCAAATATCGCTACAGATTTGCTTGTCATATTCTGTATTGCGTTGTCTTTTGTTGTTGAACTTTGTCTTTGCAAGAAGCTAGAGTTTGTAGCAATAGTACAATGATTGGCAGTGTAGACTGCAAAGGTTACGAAATTTGATGCTGAGCAACGGTATTCTTTAGCGAAACAATAAGGGTCATTTTCAACAGAAACCGTTAATATCACTGATAAGGTTAATTCTGTTCTCTCGAATTTCTGAAGATCAAGTTGTATTGTGATCTTTGAGTGAGAAATTTTAATTAAACAGTCGTGTGGATTGTGGGCTCAAGTTTGTGGCAAAGTACACAAGGACAAGTGTTGGTGTTGACGTCACGCGGGAATAGATCTACGTTCGAGTCAGCCTTTCTACTTCTCGAAATCTCCAAATGAACTTTCCATCGACAAACTTGGTGTTTTTTTACTTTGCACGTGGGAACCATCGATTTTGCCAGGCCGCATCGAAAAGCGAATGCGCTATTTCTTCCGAATAGAAAATAATTGAGTTATAAAAAATTCATGGGATCATATTGTCTGTCGGTGATATTTAATGCTCAATATGTGATGCAGCCTTGAACACATCATAATTACTGTGATTACAAGTGATTATTCACAATACAACATTTTGCTTGTTGTATTGCCCATTATTCATTGGTTGATACAGCACCAAGTGACCGAGCAGTCCGCCCTGGTGTCACATACAGTGACGAACAGGAACGGAACACAAGATCGGTGGACCTGGGAATCTTCAGTCTTGAATGTCCTGTTGAATTCGTGAAGCCACATGCTGTGATTTGCAGATTTATAGTCGATTTGCAGACAAACATCACTTCTTGACCATCGACCAGTGACCAACGGAACAGGTTGACAGCTGCAGCTGAACTGTTCTCGGGTGTCATTCGTTGTGCTTGAGTCCTTTACTTCGATGTCTTTCACAATAGGATGCCTTTCTTTCCTTTTTTAGGGTGGGTGGGGGGGGGCAATTGTCGTGGTTGATATTTGACAGAAACAAATCTTCAGAATCTCCAGCAAGAAAAAAGAAAATCCGTTCATCGACGCAGAACTGAAGTGTGCCTCAGTACGAGATGCCCCTGTCTGGGGAGTTATTTCAGATATGAACATTGTTATTGTTTGCTTCGAAAATAGAAAAGTTGTCTGTTTTATTGAGTGACAATATCGCTGGTGGATAAAGACTGGCAAACAAGAAAAAAAAAGGATAATTGAAGGTTTGTAGAATCTGCTATTTGTGCAAGAAATGTTGGTGTCAATCAACGTCTGGCAGTCGGTCAGTTCTTGTTTGGAGGAGTGAAAGGCAGCTCTTTCTTGTCCTGTTCGATGCTTGTGTAACCTTTCAGGAGATATCGAACCAGCTTCCGGAATTGAATCTTTATTGATATTAACCGAGCTGACTTGGCGTGCAGGCACGCTTCTGTTTTCTTGACATCATTTTTCCTGCATAAACCCCCGAGTTGATGGTGCAAGAACATTATGATATGAAAACAACTCGAGAATCTTTCAGTTTGTTCGAATGCCAGCACTGAGTGAGATCTTGAATCATTGTATGCCCCTTGCTTTGCATAAATCTCAGGATCGTCTGAGCTGTCCGTGAGGATTTTGGTCCCACGAAACGCTCGCAGCCGATCACAAGTTTCTTTTCTTGAATTCGTGCCGCTACTGCACTCAATTCCACACAAAACTAGTCCAATCAAATTTACTTCCAAAATATCAACCACTTTGTTGATGACAGTGTTGTTGAACGCCGAGTTGGCATTTTCATGATGGAGGGGGGAAAAACATTCCAACTTTCAAAGTTTTGTGGAATTTTCTGGATGTGATACGTCACGAAACGGATTTTTTGCAACGTTTCACCTTGCTTTCTTGACATTTGTTCATGTGTCCAACACATGTGGACATCAGGTCTCTCACTGAGTTTTGCATCATCGGCCAGAAAGAATGAGACCAAAGAGAACGGCTTGCACGCATTGCAAACAACAAATATCACTTGTGTCTTCCAAATTTGTGTGTTCTCGGAATCTTTTCTTCGTGGAATTTAACAAAACGTTTGTTTGTAAATGGACAGTTTTTCCTAGTGCACGTCACAGTGTGCTTTTTGATAATGGACTTCTCAAGTAGACGAGCACATGTCGGGCTTCTTCGAATCCACGTGTTCATTGGTGTCTTTTCACTGAAGATCGATAGTTGGTGGATACGGCATATACCAAAGTAAATCAGCGTGGCGCACAAATTTACCAAATAATATTATGTATTTTCTTCGATTGATTTCGTCGAGGCTGTCTCTGACATAATGAGCGCGGTGTAATGCGGAGTTTGTATTTGAGGTACTGACTTTTCGTTCACCTGCTCGCTCAGAGGATCTTGTGCGCTGTCTATATCTGGTGATGTGGGCGGTCTCAAAATTTTTGTCGTGGGTTTGAGAGACATACGATCATTTTGGAAAAGTTCGCTGCATCTGCAGCTGAAAAACTTCGTTGCCGCTCGTGAGGAGTGGAAATTAGTAATCAGCCTGATCGTGCAAGAAGGAATTTCAAAGTTTTTGTGTCACCAGATGTTCTGGACGTTCGCTCTTTGACTTGTGATGGACTGTTCAACCCGAGAATTACACTCACTCGAACAGTTCAACCTTGTGAACATGACTGCCGCCAGACGCTGCTTGTGGGCAAGGCATTGAAAATCTTTGGTGGAAACACAATTCATCATTGAAATCATTTGTTCACCTGAAACGGTTTTTTGGCTTCCCAGATATCCTTGTGCCACGTTAAGATGTTGAGAAGCTCCCCAAGCTGATCCTGAATGTCGCTTGCTGACTTGTGATCTGCCGAATGACAGTATTGATTGTACCGGGTTCAGATGAGCTCCTAATGGCTGTCTATTGACATGCCTCCAAATGGACACATCACTTTGTTACTCAAATGGCTTTGCGATCCGTATTGATCCTCCTCGCTTTACCACGTTCATGACCCCACATTTCCTTTTTGTGTAAACTTTCACTAATAATCAGCGTCTTGTGTGTCAGATGATGAAGAAGACGACAAAAAGACTTTTCGCTTTTCATCATGAACTCTGATGTCATCTCACTTGTTGCATCGACTTTTGCTCACCCTGCAGGGAAGCAAATATGGTGAACAGATGCCGTTTGTAATTCTTTCGGTTTGATGAAACCGAACGACAAATGATCATCTCTCTTCTTCTTGATTATCTTTCGTTCCGTTCTTCTTCTGTTGTGTTATTTTGACGAAACTGAGCAACACCAAGTTTCTTCAGATGCAGACATGACAAACTTTTCAGTGCGAAGACCGTGCGATTTGCACGTGCATGTTCCACACGCTGAACGGATACAGAACAAGACCAAACGAAAAATGTATGATTCGTGTGCCCTCCGTTCGCTGGTACCAACTCGTAAATGTGTGCAGATTCACATTCGTTCTGGGAAACGGAACAATTTTTTGTTGGCTGCATTGCAGGAGTCTCCGGGGCGCGCGAGTGCAGGGCCCGCTCGCCGTCCACCCTCCGGCGGAAGACAACTACGGCACGGACGCGTGCGCGTTGCTGTGCCTGCGCGGCGTCGTCCCGCCTCTGCTCGTCGTCGCCACATCGAGCGGCAAGCTACACCACTGCGTCGTGCTGGAGGCGGACATCGACGACTCGCGGGTGAGTCCAGGCCACCTTTGGGCAGGGTTCTGCTCTACTGGAGTCAAGCAGACGCGCACGGAGTTTTGGTGTGGTTGTTTACCCCCCCCCCCCCGGGGGGCATAAAGCAACGAAGTTGTGTTTATTTTGTGGCGGCGGAGGCGAAGTTGAGTTCATTTCGCATAAAGAACTCGAGTTTGCTGCTTTGCACCCGGGATAAATAAACCGATAATTATTTTTGGATATTTGGATGGCATGCGGCTGATTTTCTACTTTTTAAGCGTGTGGTCGCCCGGAGGGCCGTGTACCACATGCTTAATGTAATCACTATCAGTATGTATGTCCATCCGTCTGTATGTGTAAAGTGGGTCTTGGGGGGGGGGGGTTGGACCCGCTTTTGAAAAAAATAGTGAACATC
>JAAUXT010021498.1_pt1 | contig 13117 bp, 10 predicted proteins | sample 7278171 | NCBI WGS metagenome assembly JAAUXT01 (sample SAMN14350112, study PRJNA611818) | marine sediment metagenome | isolation source: surface marine sediment (1.8m) | place: French Polynesia: Moorea | collected 2018-08
TACTTCTTTCACCAAATATTTGAACCTTCTGAGATGCAGAGACATTTATACATCCCCACCCCTATTTTTTCTGCACTTCCAAATTTGACCTTTTTGACCTCAGAAACCCAAAAATTCAAATTTGACAAATTCCTTTCTCGCGCATTATCCCCAACCCAAAATGAACCAAAAAAGCCCCAAAAATCCCAAATCAATCCTCATCTTGACCATGAAACTGCTGCAGACATACTTTTGGAAGAGGCTTCCTATAGGAGCTTTGATTTGGCTCGCACCGATTTGGCTCATCAGCCCAAATCGCGCAACCCACCTCAAATCACATAAAAACTATGTTGTCGTTGTTCAGTGATTTTATGTCCGTGGCATTCCGTCGAGCCGCTGGCGTGGTGAAATCACAAAAGTTCGCTGGAGTTGCCCCGTGTAAAATTGTGTGTAGAGTTGTCCAGAGGTGTAAAGATATTTGTTGAAAAGTAGGGGGTGAGGGAGGGTGTAAACGATCCAAACGATTTTGAAAAAGCAACGAAGTGAGTAGTTGCGTGACTCACCCCCCCCCCTTATCTCCCCTGCGTATCAAAATAAACTGAACTGTTGAGTTTTATTTTGACCAACAGCAGCCTTTCGAAGACCACCAGGTGACGGGTGGGTGCTGCCTCTGTCGGTGGCCACGTCCCTGGGGCTGCTGCAATCCGCCGAGGTGCTGCTGCGACACGGGGCCTCCGTGAACGGGTGGGACAGACGAGGATACACGCCCCTCATGGCGGTAGCGTCCTGGAATGAAACCAAGCTGGTCCAGGAAGAGCACCGCCGGTGCAGAGGGGAGCCGCCTGCGGAAAAGTGGGGCTACTGGGTGGGGGAGGATAACATGGCATTGGCGCAGCTCTTGTTGAGTCACGGGGCGAATGTGAACGTCGCCGCCAGCTTCACGCGTACCACGGCTCTCCTGGAGGCTTCGCGGTGCGGAGACGCTGATGTTGTGCAGCTGCTGCTGGACCACGGAGCTGATGTGAATGCCAAGGATCGTAATGGGGACACAGCCCTCGTGACGGCTGCGAAGGCACAGAGTATGGAGTGCATGGAGGAACTGGTGCGATTCGGAGCCGATGTAAACGCCAAGGACAAGGATGGCTGCACGCCCTTGAACAGAGAACTCGTGCGGATTGCTGAGAAACTGTTAGCGGACGATGACCGAGGCGCGCAAGAGTTGGAGTGGCGTGGGGTAGAACTGGCGAAGATGTTGTTCGCTGTAGGAGCCCATGTTAACGTGGCTCCTGAGGCCTACACAATGGCGATTGGTTACTACTTCTGCAGGGCGGAACTCCCGGAGCTGTTGTACGCTGCAGGGGAGGAGATTTACAACGAGGCTGTGTGCGATGATTACTTCGTCCGGCCGGACAATGAGGAGTGGTCGGGACGGTTGGTGGATCTGATGCGGTTATGCCGGAGGTGCATCCGGCGGTACATGATGGCTGTGGACAGACACACCAACCTCTTCTACCGGCTGCACCAGCTGCAGAAGACCAAGACGGGGCCGGTGCTGCCGGCCAAACTCGTGTCCTTCCTGCTGTTCGATCAGACGCTGGAGATACGTAAAGCCACGTGACGAGGAACACTTGTTCCGCCGAATTTTTGGCTTCCCTCGCTAGCTCCACCCAACCTTGTGGGACCTGACCCCGGTTCCCGCCCCCACCCACCCAACCTCCGTCCTGCCCCCACCCACCTTCCTCCGCTCTGCCTCCACCCGCCCTGCCTCCACCCTTCCTCCGCCCTGCCTCCACCCACCCTGCTTCCACCCACACTCCTCCGCCCTGCCTCCACCCACCCTGCTTCCACCCACACTCCTCCGCCCTGCCTCCACCCATCCTCCTCCACCCTGCCTCCACCCACACTCCTCCACCCACACTCCTCCGCCCTGCCTCCTCCACCCTGCCTCCACCCACTCTCCTCAGCCCTGCCATCACTCACCCCTTGCAAAACAAACGTTCAACGAGGATCGGACTCTGTGGAGACACTGGCAAACCCCAGATCAAGGATTGGGTGATGCAGAGAACCAGATTCGATGAGTGTCGGGGAGCGGACCTGAAAGCAACTAGTGACAAATCATGGGGAAATGAAACGTCACATCCAACGCTCCCAGTTTTGGACTCTCTCACGATGGATTTTGATGCTGACAGCAGAACATTTTTGTGGAAGCATGGTGGCTGGAGGCCCGTCACCATCCTACTTCAGAACACCCCCCCCCCCTCCATCCCCTCCTGCCCGATTGACGCTGACGTGCTGGTGTTCGTTCCATCCCACGTGACTTGTGCGACCCTTGTGACCTATACGACCCTGTTGACCTGTGCGACCTTTGTGACCTGTGTGTCCCACACGACTTTGCTGCTCCACGTCATCTTGACGTCCGAAAAATCCGAGAATGAGTCAAGACGTCAAGGCGACACGGTTTTCCTCGACTCGATGGGATTTACATCGACGTCACTGATCCCCGAAGTTCCTTCGTGTGCCACCAGGGAGGATCAGGGTGTCAAGATGGCGACCACGTCTGTCATTGAAGGAAGCAGCCACGTCTTCCGACATATTGGACGTTTTGCTGCAGACAAACACACGAATTTGTTCGTCCGTTGGTGGAGATATGTAAAGTGGAAGGATGACGTCATATTGTACACGCAACGTCGGGCGTTTGCAGAACGTCATTGACGTCATCAAAACATGCAAAAGTAACGTCATCAAGTACCTTAAGTTGGGTGCTGTTCGTTTTCACACAACAGAATTTCAGGGAGAATTTCGGGCTTTGTGATTTTGCTTGTGTTTCCAAATGCTCGTATCCACAGCAGAAATGACTGTAATTATGCACTTTTTGGAACCCCTCCAGAATCTGGGGGTCTAACCACAAACCCAGGGGAGTGACCCTCATGAAAATTAACAGAAATATCAATACCCGGGAACGATAACTAATTTTGGGGTGTGAAAACGAACAGCACCTTGATTGACAGGACACAACAAATGAAAATTTGTTTCAGTGGTGCTAAATTTCATGCAATTCCCAGATTGCATTTGACCATTTTGTCAGCTGTGTGCCTTTCAGACCTGTTTGGGTCGGCCGACGCAAAGAATTCAAACGTGTCGCTGTGAATTGGTTGCAAATCTTGTACGGAGGCCATACCATTCATTTCGGTGCGGATCCAAGATTTGCTTGACAGGAGGGGCAAGGACTTTACTCTGATGGGGCGGAGAGGGGGGCTGAGTTCAGAGGAAATCTGACGCTATCCGATCCGAACTGACGCATTGTGTCGTCATTGGTGGGTTTGAGCAAGCAGCCCACGACCTGGAAACGCAAACGTAACTTTTGACTACCACAGCATGCCAAAAGTTACGTTACATTTGCGTTTACGTTTCCAGGGCTGCGGGCTGTTTGCTCAAACTGCCTATTTTCACGCCTGTCGTGACGCACTTGGAATTGGGAAGTTTACTTTTGTAATTCTCACGCAGGCAGTGCGTCTTCAACTCAGTCGTGTTCTTGTTTCAAATTTTGCATCCTGTCTGTCCCCCTCTTCCCCCACATTACTCCTGGATCCGCACCATTTTTCCATTTCGTTTCGTCCACCAGAGAACAGTTGTCGGTTCAGTGCGTCTGCAAAAAGGTTGCCGCGACATTTGGCACCTGACTGTTGGAACGAAAGAACCTTCATCTTCGTCTCACTTTGGTGCCGTTCGTTTTCGTGATCTGGAGTCAAAGCTGGACTCCGTTTACCTGAGGGTTCAATGCAAAATTGGAATGTTCAACTGTTTAGTGTTCAACTAACAAACGGCAAGCACTTACATCAAGTTATTTTGTGAACGAATCTATTTCACACATCCTTTTTGGTGTGTTTCTGTGAATTGCTTTTCAGGAAATCTGACATTTTACTCCAATGGTGCTGAAAATATTTTTGTACTGATGTTATAGTTGTGCATGTTTTACGTAGATTCGCGGATTTATGCCGCTGTTGACGAATCGTCACTGGATAGAACATGGAAATCGTATCACTTCCTGGTGTGTGAAATTCTAGTCGTAGTGTCAAGGTTATGTGTACAAATTTGAGTTTCATCAACTTTTATTGTGCTGGGGTGCCTCAAAATGCTTTTATGACGATGTAAAATTGCTTGTGAAAATTGGTGCTGAATTGTGAACATTGTTTTTGAGCGTCTGTGCGTTTCGCCGTGTCACTGGAAACATTTATTCGTTGCCATGACGAACTGTGGCGCAACTTGTTTCTGCTTCACACCCATGACGATTTCGCAAAAATGTTGATGATTGTTTCAAATCTAACGGGTCATCATGAACTGCAGACGTGAAGTTTAACCAGGACCAACTGCAGAACTTTGTGGTGAGGTACTCGTCTGATTTTCGCGTGGCTTGTCGAAATCGCGCGACTTCGCCTCGGGTTGCGGACAGGGCGAAGTCAGCAATTTTGTATCGGTTCGGAAAACTGTAAGAGTCAATCGAACGCGCCCAATGCCAACCAACAAACTGTGATCGTTGTACGAAATGTATCAACTAAATTTGCTCCCAGTGTGAAGCGCCTGTTGTTTTTCTGCAATTTTTTATTGCTGCACTTTCAAAACGACAACGATTGCATGTGTCCTGACTGTTCACATATTGTTCCAGAACTTTCTGCAACTTGCAGGGCCGGGTCCAGGTGGCCATCCTGTGGCCTTTCCAAGCATTCGTTTTGCCCCACCCCGCCCCATCATTTTGCACCGCAGGCACTGAGTGTCATTTTCACGTGCCCATTTTTCACGTTCTAAATTTCTCAAAAATTCAAGTCGAGTTCCCACCCGCACCGAAGGGGCCAAGCTGCCCCTTGAGCCACCTCAACTGAATCCTGGACCAGTCCCTGAGCGTTTCCTTTGTTTCTGTTCTTTTCGCTCTTGTGTGGTGCAAGCTGTGATTCACGTGCTGGACCTTGCCAAAAGCCCAAAAGACGCTGTACTTGTTGTTTTGCTGTCATTTTCTGCATTGGTGCACTTTTGTGGCTTGCAATGATGTGCATTGTGATTGCTCTCAGATACACACGCACACAGGTTCCTTACACCACACGATTGATGTTTTCTGTACTGAAAAAGTGAGAACATGTTTTGTGGTCGCAGTGTTGCAGAACACTCCTTGCGTCCTGTTCGTGTTTCACGGTCAATTCGTCCTGTTTCGTCACTTCCGCTTTGTTCACGTAGGTTTCAAGTTTGAATGTTGTCCCGTTCATGGGGCCGTTCCGCTTTCACTGGGACTCGACGCGTTTTGCGTTCGACGTTTACACTTGTTTCACAGCGAAATGATGGTCTTAGTTGACAGTTTCTGTTCATCCTCGTGCTCTGTTTCTTCAGTCGTTTCCGTCCAGTGTGATCCCTTCGTCGGTTGTTCTACGTGCTCTTTGTTGTGACAATTGTTTCGTTTTCATTGAGAAACCGTTTGCACCAGAGTTGTTGCCATGGAAACCAAACGATCTTTCAGTTACTGTGCAGAGTGGTTCAAGTTGCGTTCGTTTTGAGATGTCAAAAAGTGTTCAAATGTCCATTTCGTTGCGTTGGTTCGGTGTCATTTCGTCGTTTTCTTCAAATTGTAGTCACGACGCTCGTCAGCCGTTTGCACACAAGTTCTCCGTGTTCGTGCAAAATTCACGAAAATTTGCAACAATAGGGAACTTACACAAAGCCAAATTTTAGCATCGACGTGAACGTGAACGTGAAATCTGATGCCTGCAGGTCTATGTTTTGCCCTGAAATCAGTTTCTATCACAACAGTTTCACAGTTGTATTTTGGGGCAAACATCTTGTTTTGTTTGTTCTTTGATCTTAAAATATCTTTACAAACAATTCACTGGTTCTTTGTTGTTTGGCTTGAGAGCCCAGGCAAAAGTGAAGCATCAGAATTGCTGTTTGTTTCCACATCATGAGGTGGCGTAAACTAAACATGTACACATCCACGTCAACATCCACGCTCTGCTTTGCGGAACCTCACTCTTGTTTTGTCCGTCAAGTGATAAAATCTGGAACTTGTCCTGGATGACGCACTGTACACGACAATAACACGTGGCGTCTTTCCACATAACGCGTGAAGTTCCTGTGTTCGTGAATTTGTGGGACACTGTGGAAAGTCTGCTGGGTTTTCTTCGGACTGTGTGTTTCAAAATTGTCGAGGCAGAAGCCATTTGGTTGCGTCACTGAATGTTGCACCAAAACGTGAAAACGTGCTCAGCATGTTGCATATTGCCTCGGTTCTGTTCAGCGAAACTCTCCAAAACTGCCTTCAATTCTTCACTTCTGATTCTGTTTTTTATTCAGTCTCACTGTACGTGTTTCTGTGCCGGGACGGTTGGCAGAACGGCTTCATCTGGACCAAACTGTTTCTGCAGCACGAACCAGTCACTCCGTCAGAGTTCATAAAGCCCAGGAAAAAAGGTTCTCTGAAGTCGCACAAATTTCCTTGACGTTGCGTCGAGAAAGAGGCGTGTCACTCAACAGAATTCATTCAATTGTAACGAGTTCACACCTGCGAGAAAATGTTCTCAGCATCGACATTTCTGTCTTCCCTGTCGTCTTGGCGATAAATTTGCACACAGCGTAAATTCGCCTCCAACGCTCACAATGTTTTGTCCATCTTCAGTGCAGAGCAGAATCTCCCCGGGTGGGTCCAGCCCCCCCCCCCCTCGAAATAGCCCTCTCCTGAATTTTGCCGCACTGGAAGTTTGACCCCTGACCCCCTGAAAAAAAGTTCATCTCTCAAGAATTTTGCACTGTGGATGAAGCTTCGGGTCCCTCCAACCTCGCGAATTAACCTCTCGTTGCTTTTGGGCTTCCCTGGTCAAGACGAATCAACCCAACTCCGACCCTGGATCCACTGGAGATTCCGTTTGCGTGGTCACAGTTTTGTGAGTTGTCGTGTGAGGCGGCGCCGGCTGTAGTGACTCAAACTTTCTTCTCTCTACTGTGGTTTATTTTGCGAAGCCAGTCACTGGGCGTTATGCCTTCAGCGGTCCATCTCGAGGTTTCTGTGCACCAAAGTCAGATTTGCGCAACAGAATTCGATGTTTGAGGTTGCACATTGTCAGTCGTGAGAAAATGCACGTTGGTGTGCGAAATCGCTGGACGCATATGATCAGCTCGTGTCTCGTTGTGGAACGAAGCTGTTCTGTTGCTGCCTTGGTTGTTCACTTTTCGCACCTGCCCCGGCCGAATCCGACCCCGCCCCCTTCCCCCCCCCCCCCGCCAGATGGATTTTTGGCCCCAGTTGATACGACATTACTTTTGCGAATTCCAATTTCGGCAATTTCTCACAGAATGCTAGAATGCCATGTTGAATTCGGCAGGGGCAGGTGTCAAACTCAGTTCACTTTGTTCAGCATTTGTTTGGTGTCTGTTGATCACAATACATGATACTTCCAGTCGCATGTTGATGCCAAATACGCGCGGAAGTGCCTTGAACCAAATCTGTTTGTTTTGCTAAAAATAAAAAGTTTCAGTTGAGAGGGTGTTTTTGTCCAGTTTCTTCGTCAGTTCGCATTGCCACGTTTTCCTCTCCATGTCCCGGCGGTCATCGTCACGACGCGAGTGCCGCGTGGACTTCCGGACGTCAATTCCGGTTTGCGGTGGGCTTTGCGCCAAATTGACCCTGGATGTGTGACGTCTTGCGTCGTTGTGGAAGTCTGTGGGTCAAATTCATACTGGACTTGTTAAGCGGTGCGACACTGTCCGAGTCAGTCCCGTCTTGTCCCAGTTCAATGCGACTGATGCATTGCATCTCTGCACATTTGTTTCCAGATGCGGTTGTCCAGGTCCAGGCACTTTGTGTGAAGGCGCTTCAAGGGCAAACAGGCGTCTACCGGGTGTATACGAGTACAGAGTGTGCTGAGCGCGACCAACGCAGCGTCGTTCTGTGCAATGCAAGCTCAATGACTTGCGCGTTCAGCGAGGCGACGTGTGGTGTACGTTCTGTCTGTCTGGAGACCTACGCGACGCAACGTGTGATGCATCCAGGCTGAACCACCCCCCGCAGGCATGGGTGTCTCCATTCTGGGCGAAGTCGTTCTTCAGACGAATTTTGCGTGCACGTTTGCACGTCAATCGATGCGTCGCTTTGCCTCGGGTCAATGGGCGTTGCATTCGACGCGTTGCTCGCTGTTGTTCCACGCAGTACAAGACCCTGAGCGTAATGTTATCACTTAAAACGCAGCGCGCTGACTCGCACACACACCAGCGTGGGATGCACTGACTGGTTCATCTGGACGGGTGGAAACATTTGCATGCATGTGACAAGAACACCAACGTAATGATTGACGCATCCAGGGGCGGTGCAGGATTTGGTTTTGCGGAATGGTGGAGGGGGTGGGGGTGAATGCAACTTCAAACGTTCAACGAAAAAAACAAAAACTCAATGGTTTGGCAACAGATGAGAACTCCGGGGATAAAGGTTGGCAAAGCCTTTTCTTTCTGCTGGGAAATAAAGAAATGAAATTGTCGTGTAATTTTTTTTCAACGCGACGAACAACAGAACAAAAATTAACGATTTTGTGGCTCAACAGGAGCTGAGCAGTTGACCCTGAAAGGATAATTGGTTGCTTGACACCTATTGAGATATCAGTTGAGCTGTTCAAAATGAATAGGAGATCACATACAGATGGTCTTCTCTGCAATGTTCAGTTGTACAGAAAGCAGATGAAATTGACACCCCCCCCCCAATTGTCTTATTGAGCCCCACGACCAAAAAAGTTTGATTTGTGACGACAACAGCACACAAAAAAAACAATTGAACAAAAAATGTTTCGCGCCTTGTGACAAGCGCAACATTGTGTGTTTGTCAATGTGTGTGTGTGTGTCTGTCTGTCTGTCTGTCTGTCTGTCTGTGTCTGTGTCTGTGCGTCGTTGTTTGTGTCTGGGTTTCTTGTCTGTGTGCGAAACAAGCAAAATTCCAAATCAATCAACACACACCACCAACAAAAAGGCCGCAATTGCGAATTCAGTGTGGCAATTCATTGAACACCATGCAGTGTTGATTTCAAACTTCAGAACTTAAACATCGAACGACATGGGGAAAAAAACATTTGACACACGCGCATACAGACAACGCTCAAGGGTTTTGTAATGTACAAGCTGACACAGAGAGAATCAAACACAGAGAGAAAGACAAATGGAAGCAGAAAAGTGGAAAACAGTAGAGAGAGGCGGAGCGAGAGAGAGAGAGAGAGAGAGAGAGGGACAGAGACAGAGACAGAGACAGAGACAGAGACAGAGACAGAGACAGAGACATAGACAGAGAGAAACGGGAAGATAGGTACTGTGCGAGTGATAAGGGAGTGCACGAAACAGAAGACAGACAGACAGACAGACAGACAGACAGACAGACAGAGAGGGGGGAGAGAGGGAGAGATAGTGAGACAGACAGAGAAACAGAGAGAGACAGAGACAAAGACAGAGAGAGAGGGGGGAGTATCGGGAATGAGGAAGGATAGCTTTGGGGATCTCTTCAATGAAATGAGAATTTAGGCCGTGGTGTAGAACACCCAGTAACAGACGTTGAACAGCAGGAACATGGCTGGGAAGAGGCCCCTGCTCACTCTGTCAATCAGTTTGACCCTTTTCTCTTTGGCAATTCTGATCTTCAAACCGACATCGCAGTTCGGTTTGCCGTTGGTTCCATCCGGTTTCCCATTATCCCCCAGGGCACCAGGTTCTTGTTCCTCCAGGTCCTTGTTCACATCAGCACCATCGTTGGTGGGTGGGGCAGAGCCATGAAGTTGACAATTGCTCTTTCAACGAGAACCAGACAGATGAAAGCCAGACATCCTGAAAGTCACATTTCCATCAAGATGACAACGTTCTTCCCGGACAACTTCTGCTTGGTAACCAAACTCAGAACCTCCAAAACTTCCACAAAACATGAAGAAATTCTCACCCAGAAAGTACACATCGATGGCCTTGACATATCCAAGCCTGGGCAGGTTCACCTGAACGGCGTAGTTCAGAGTGATCAAGGTCAGGATCAGAATGAAAGTGCAGGAAACCTGAGAGATTTGTGAAAACATAAGAGTTGTTTGTGATGAAAACTGTTGACAAGGTGACTTCAAGAGCAATGCGCTCACTGCACAAAAGGATTTAAATTCATTTACTGCAAGAATGCTCGTTGAAAACATTTGTGTGTACCTGGTTTCCAACATCAATCTCCATCCAGAATGTGATCCAGGATAGCATCACGAACAACACACTTGGAAGGTAAAACTGAAAACAAACAAAAGATAAATGTCCAAGTGATGAAAGAATTGCACTTTTCACAAGAGAACAATGATGTGGATCTGTCATTGGAATTGTAGTTTTCAACTTGAGAACAAGTGCCTGCATGAATGTGTAGCCCAACTGCCTTTCCAATTTGAACACAACGGAAGCGTAATAGTTCCTGTCGGCCTCGGTTTCATGACCCAAGTAGGCAAAAGAGTCCAGGCTGTGCATCCAGAAAAACACGGTTTCCCACTGCAGGTCTGTGCCCACAGGGGCTTTAAAGGAAAGACTGCACTTCTGGGAATCCATAGGGAACAACTGCAAAAAAACACCAGAAAAGACGATCTGCCTGCTTTTCCATGAAAATTGATTCATTATGTGTTTCTCAAAACAGAAAAGGGGACAAGCAACTTGAATGCACCAGAAGCAGGATTCTTACTCTCAGGTCCACCTGGCATCTCAGATTCACCACTGTCTGGTCCAAAAAGAAATTCACAGTTCCATCTGAATCCACCCAGAACATTACGTTGTTGTCACCGACTTTGGCCTTGTTCAAGGCGTGTGTGTCCTTTTCTTCCCTGGAAATTCAAAATGTGGGAGAACCCTCAAGAATCTAGCGTGCCAAAGAGAACAGAACAGAACATAACCCTCTGATTCGAACAAATGTCAAGTTTTGACCTTCACTTGCAATTGGAAAAAAATTAAAATTCATTTCAAGCAGAGCATTTCGTGGATTCTGCAAAAACCAACTGACACGATCACAAGACTTGGCATCCACATGTCGCTTGCTCTGTCCGCTGGTATGAACAAATGCTCAGTGAAGTTGACGTCCTCAAACTGAAACGCAATTGAAAATGAATTTTGGCACAATTGTTGGACAAGGGTAAAATCGAAAAAAAAATTGAGCAAGAAAATTGAAGGAATGAACAGGAATGAACAAAGGGACTCTTGGTTCGTTGTTCAACCACGTATGTTCACGATCAATTTGCGTTTGTTTTATATCTGAACAGGGTTTTGCAAATAAATGGACAACAGACACATGTTGTGCTTCCAAAATTGGCATTGTTCTTTGCCCGAAGTCTGTGCAAGCTGAGCAATGCCCATAGTGAAGGACCTTCTGTTGTACGGATGACACACAAGGGTTTCTGCTTCAATTCAGTTTTTGTTTTGTATCCCACACTGTCTGAATGCTTCTTTGGATCATTTGTGCATTTGTGTGACACTGACCTTCAACGAACGGTCTTTCCATGCGAGCCAAATGATACACTTGATGTTGTAGTCCATGGTGAGTTCACTCAGCCCATACAGATCCATGATGTGGAGGGTCAAAGTGATGTTCTCTGGTGCCAAAGTGTTGTCATGATCTGCAGATGACAAGACATACTCTCAAGATAGCAATGACACGTGAACATTTGACTCTGTCAGTTTCTTTTGTCAAAAAATGACAACGGGTAAGGATGGATCCAGGAGAAGGAAAGTCACCCACTTCAATATTACAAAAATTAAACAGATTTGTTTCTTCTACGGCATACATAGGGGAACAAACCCAATGCAGGGGTGGGGCGTGCCCCAGATCTCCCCTACCATTGGATCCGCCTTCAAAACTAAAATACACAAACCCTCCAACAGCTTGTTCAGGAGCGCAGCCTTCTGCCTGTTGGACCCCAACGATCCCGACAGAGATACAAGCAGCACCAACAGGCCAAACAGCATTGCACCCGTTGTGGTACACCAAAACTCAATTTTGTGCTTCGACGCAGGAAACAGAGTCAGCCAGTTGCAGGCAGCAAACTGGTGCTGTTTCAATGAGCGAATATTGTTTGAAGTTTCGTTTGAAAGCAATTTTCTTTCATCGTTGTCACTCATTGAACAGAACAAAGCCACACAATTCCGGTCACAATCAAGGACAATCATCAGACCCACAAAGCTCTTTGAAAAATACCACTGACGGCTGCCAACGGACCAGCAGAACCGACCAGTGGAACCAGACCAGCAAAACTTGACCAACAGGACTGGAACGACTGAATTACACCAAGACAACAGGACCAACACAACCAAACCAACTGGTGCAACCAGACTGGCAGAAGCAGACTTATGCAACCAGGGTCCACCGGTTTGGTTGACCAGTCCACTTTCACCAGTCCGATTCCACCAGTCTGGTTGCACCTGCTGGATTGCACTGGCCAATGACCGCGTGTGTGATTCTGCTAGTGATGCTCAGTGAGTGGTCATTGTCCAGTGGAGACTGGACATTGGTTGATTTTCCCCTCCGCAACCAAATCCCCATTGCCCCGTATGGTGTTTGGACCTCACCACAGCCGCCAGGCCCACGATCCATACGGCATCACTGGATTGGTGTCCAAAGCCTACGGTGACAGCAATTTTGTTCAGCCCCCCCCCCCCTGCTTGTGCCCCAGGTTCCTGTTTGGACTTCAATGGAGCTCTCATCCGTCGATCCAGCGGACTCAGTCAAGCATCCAGTATGAAATTGGACTTCGGGCTGAGGCATGGAAACGATTCTGCCTGCACTCTTCGAGTTGTATACTCGTCGGCCATGCCGTCCAAGTGCATCCCAGTCGCCTGAGACCGAAGCAGCAAAACCTATTTGTGACTGGAAGGTGCCGTTGGAAGACAGTGCATGATTGGTGAGTGCCACATTTTCCGTTTTCCCTTTTGTTCCAGCAAACGGACTCATTGAGGGAAGGGTGAGGAAGGATCCATGATATGGTCATGGGACTGGCAAATAAAACATCACCGTGTGCCTGTGGCCGATGCAAGATACAGCAAGGCAAATCTAGACATTCGTTTGCGCAAGAAGAAAATTTTGTTGGATGGTGTCGAACGAATCGAACAAGAAGTTCCGAGGCGGGAACCCTGA
>JAAUXT010147974.1_pt1 | contig 13117 bp, 10 predicted proteins | sample 7278171 | NCBI WGS metagenome assembly JAAUXT01 (sample SAMN14350112, study PRJNA611818) | marine sediment metagenome | isolation source: surface marine sediment (1.8m) | place: French Polynesia: Moorea | collected 2018-08
GGATCTATCATTTAATTCTGAGAATGGTCATGTTCGGAACATTTGCACATGTTAAAGCTCTTTGACACAGTTTCCACTGTTTTACAGTCTGCTTGGGTACAAATTGGGTCAAATTGTGCAACAATTGCAGAAGGTTCCGATCATGACCATTCTCAGAATTAAATGATAGATCCTCGTACAGGCATCTCTTGTTTGGGTTTTGTCCAAGATTCATGGCAGCCTGATTTCTGAAACTGAAAAAGGGCTTTCTGCTTGGAGACTCGTTTTGTGCAAGAGTTTCACTCCTAATGTGTTGGTGTTGGTATTCGATGGCTCTCAGGCGTGGGTCCGGCCCTGAATAGGCAACCCGGATCCGGAAGAGAATTTTTCAAGGGGGCGGCTCCATTACCGTCACTCTCCACTCACATAGCAGACTCTTATCTTGGTACGACCCTCATAGTGCTGAAACAAGCTTCACCGCTCTTCGGGCCCAACAATTGGCATCGGTTTTGCAATTCTTTTGTCGCAAAAGTTCCAGTTTTCATTTGGAACAAACAATTTTGAAGTTCCCATGGAGGCTCCATAGATAAACCCTCATCTTTCGGGTAGTCGCTTTCAACAACTATCAGGCAACAGATTTTTCACCCGTTTATTCTTTGTTTCTTCAGCCTTTCACTTTATGGGGCAATCCACGGTTCACAAATACCAACGTAACAATTAAAGTGAGTATTATTATTGTACAAGGGCCCTCATAACTGCATCCATTACGGATTAATGACAGAGTGGGTCACACATAAACAATGGCAATGTCCGTGAGTTCATGCGAAATTGCTTTTGTCCTTTTGCCCTTCGTCCGGTGGAAGCCCTCTTGAGTTTGCCGCTAAATCACACAGCTTTTTCGTATGAAGCCAGCACCAGTTGCGTCACGACATTACGATGTGGGATTGGTGAGTTTGAGGACACTTGGAACCTGACGAGAACACTCAACTTTTCGACAACGCTCCTGCTTCCTACAGCTTCACATGCAGACAACTCTCCGTGTTGGTGAACACGCATTTGACAGAAAACGGCCAAAAAGATCGTATGGACAGTTGTGTGACGGCATAGTTTCTCAACCCCATTCAAGCGCTCCTGGGGAACTTGTCCCTTCGTATCGTGCTGTTGCGCTTGGATGATGGCTACTCTTACAACTCAGAACCATCGGATAATCGTTTTCTTCGTGGTTCTTCTCACTTCGCACTTTGGATCAACAGAACGAGAAACCTGCCAAGATCCGGACGCATTGGTTCACCTCAGTGAGATCATTCTCAACAGGGACACCATGTCTTGCACCGGGAGGTGCGGGAAAGCAGTGAAAGTGGACAACACAATAATAACTGACGAACTGACTCCCAAAGCCTTCGCTTTTCGGACAACCAGCTGTTCTTGCGATGTTCTCTGCAGGCTGTTCAATGACTGTTGCCACGGTTTTGAGGAAACGTGCTCTGAGGAAAGTGAGAAATTTTACACTGAGGCGGCAGACGTGCCACAGGGAATGTCAAGACACAACCTTGGAGACACATGCCGAAACGGGTGTGATCTGAAGAGAAAACACGATTGTGAAGGAAGTTCTGTGCGGATGATTTCCAAGTGCATGTCCAGCGGAAGACAGTGCGAGACGATTGACGACAAGGATCCCAACAGATTCATTCCAGTCTACGACAGAAAAACGAATCTGCACTACGTTCATCTGGAATGTGCAAAATGTAACAGAGCGACCAGCATGGAACCCTGGTTGTTCTCCATAGAATGCCACAACCAAGATGTCGACCGAGAACAGTTTTCTGGGAAGAACCTTCGTGAAATACTGGCCGAGAAATCGTGCAGCATTGAGGTTGAACCGAGGCCTGATATGGATGGCATTCGGGAATGTTTCTCGGACATGAAAACCTCTTGTCCCGATTCCTGTACCAATCAGGAGCTCATCGACAAATGTGTCATGGAACCTTCGTGCTACGCCAGCGCGGTCGTCAACGACACTGGATTTCCGGTGGTGTCAAATTTCAAGAACTTCTACTGCGGCGTTTGCAACGGGGTGCCACCAGAAGCGATAAAGTGTGGTTATTTGTACGCGCGGGGAACGGTAGTTTACACACACTCGCCTTATCGTCCTGTGTCTCTCACAACGCTTTTTGAATTCAAAATTGAGGTTGGGTTCTATGTTTCGCAGCTGACGTGTGCAACAGGCACAGTATCAACGCCGCTAGGATGCATTGATATCACCAGAATACGCAATGCGACTTTTGAGTGCAGTTTCTTTTCCAACATACCAAGGGACACACACAATGACCTTGCCTTGACTGACGAGGGCAAATACGAAAAAGTTCTTGAAGAGGCAAACAAGATCTTTCGGACGCACAGCGTCAGAACCTCGGGGAACGAGATCAATTTCAAGATCCCAGAAGATGACTCGAGTGACTTGCTGATGCGGGTGACCTTCGAGATCGAGTCGCCAGGTTCGTCTGACGATTTCCTCTCAAGTTTGACAAAGGTGGAGGAAGTTCTGAGGTCTGTGTCAAAGGACGTTGCAATGACCAAAAAATTGGGATCCTTTCGAGTTGCCGTGAAGGTTGGTGTTGACCAAGACTCACTTCATGTTCAGGCAAAGAACATGCCTGTTGTTTGTCATCTGAGTGAATCAACCTCAAGAGCAAGCGCGGAAAGGACACAGAGTGAAATCGAGATGCACTGCCTCAAGGAAGAATCTGAGGATCCCTCGCTGAGCCCCATGGACGTTGTCACCTACGTCTGCATTTGTTGCTCCATTGTTTGTTTGTTCCTGAGAGTCTGCTTGCAATGCTTCATTCCCCATTTCCGGTCTGGCCCTGGGAGAATGCAGTTCAACATGAGTCTGGCTCTTCTTCTGGCTTTCGTGGCCTGGTTGGTTGGCTCATACCTTCCTGAACACGAACAGTCTTGTAAAGCTTTTGCTGTTATCAGATACTTCGCGTTTCTCGCTGCTTTTGCCTGGATGACTAACATCGCGGTTGACACCTGGAGACTATTCCGGCCCCACGCTCAATTACTCTCTCCCGATGAAACTACGACACCGTTCTATGCCTATCACTTGTTTGGGTGGGCAGGGCCTTTCCTCCTTTCAGGACTGGTCATGATCATAGACTTCGTGGATGTTCCGCCTTCTTTCAAACCCAATTTCGGACCACCGTTTTGTTGGATTGTTGGGAAAATGCTCGTTTACTATTTTTTCATTCCAACTGGGCTGTTGTTTGTAACCAACATCATTTTATTCATCTGCACGGCATTTACGTTGAGAACGTCGTTCAAAGAATCAAATGCAGTTGTGAAAAAGCGCCAGAGAAACTTTCAAGTGTACGTGAAGCTGTTTCTGCTGATGGGCATAACTTGGTCGCTCGGGTTCGTCGTTGGCTTCACTGACTTCGTCGCTCTGGAGTATATTTACACCGTCATCAATTCCTTACAAGGAGTACTCATATTTGTTGCATTTGTCTGCACAAAACGGACATTTGCTCACTTCGTGAGGAAGTATCACTTGTATTCCATGTCCTCTTCCTCCAAAGGAAGAACTGGCAGCACTCCTCTGGCTTCATCCAAGTCTCAGTAGATGTAGTCTCACTTTGTCTGTCGATGGACAAAAAGTGAGTGTATTACGGCTTATCATTGCGAGCTAATGTACATAATTGTGTCAAATGTGTTTGTATTTCACCGGACCACAAACCACACACATTTTTTGGGGAAGTGTAAACACAACAAAAGATTGAACAAATATATCTTGGTGTTAGCAGTATTTCGTGGCCTTTCAGTTGGACTTGTGCAGATTGCATTCACGGAATCAACCTCTGGCAACTCTCAGATGATCAACTCTGTCGAGCTGCTTCAACAAATATATGACTCAGCAGCAACTTGCTGGATTCAGCCTGTGATACATTTGGTGGTCGGCGAAAGTCTTGAAGCGGTGCAAACTCCATCTTTGAAAAATTTCAACGTGTAAAACAATGATGTCTGCGGTGAAACGTTTCTTGAAAGGCCTTGGAACCCTTGGATCCGCTGGAGGAACTGAAAACAATTCCATCAGTACAAGCTCCCTGCAATCATGACAGATTTTTCACGTGTGAAAAACGAAAAATATTTTTGCCTCTGTCATGCCAAAAACTTGCTTTCAAATAATTTATTCGCTTTTCCATTTCCGGAGGTGCCGCTGTGGGTGATTAGGACGACTCCACTTGGTTTTGTTGGATTTTCGTACAAAAGTAGATCTAATCGGTCCACTGCGAACGAGCCACACAACACAAAGTTTGTGCAAGTCGCAAGTATAAAGTAGAGAGCTTTCGCCAGCCGAACGTGAAGCTGGTCGTTGTCGCACGTGCGCAGAAATTTGGCGGGAAATTAATGCAGGAGGGAAGAGATGCTGCCACCTTCTGTTCCTCACAGGAGGAACTATTTCTCAAGCTACCGGACAAGAGAAAATCTCTCGATCCTTTCTTTTTGGGAAATATCGGTTTACATGGAGGTATAGCAGTGCAGCTTGTCTCCCGTGTGCGTGCGAAGCAGAACTTGACTCAATCCAATTGCTGAAGCGCGGCATTCCTTGTGCAGTAGTCAGGTTGTGTGTAGGATCCGCCGACTGAAGAATGGCCTTGGCTGAAAACCAGTTCTTTGAAGGGACAGAAAAGCTGCTCGAAGTGTGGTTCAGCAGCACAAGGGAGGGTGTTGGTGACAACAAGGCGGATTTGACAAAGATTTCCAGGTAAGCTGTGACATTCTGGTGCGTTTACGGGGTAGTTTGGTTGTCCAATGTACAAATTCACGTGACCAAATTCTTCACGACCGGTCAACGAATTATGAAACAGCCGGTTGACCGAAGACGAGCACAAGGTTTTCAACCCTGTTGGATCTACAATCATTTCTGGACGAACGAACGATTTTGCAGGGATAAGTGGGAGAACTTGCTGAAGTACGCGCACTGCGAGATCATCAGCGAGACGAGGAGACAGAGCATGGTGTCGTACGTTCTCAGGTGAATGGATCACCAATCGTGGGACTTTCTGCAATCTAACTGCAAGTCGAAGTGTATGATTTTAACAAATGTTAAAGGCGGCACGGGAAAACTTGAAATGGGTTCGTTTTCAGTGAGAGCAGCATGTTTGTCAGCGAGAACCGCTTCATCCTCAAGACGTGCGGGAACACGACTCTGCTGGACACGATCAAACCTCTGCTGCAGCTCGTGCACGATGAGACTGGCATGGACGTCGTCGAGGTACAAATGCATTGAACACAGGCGCGTCGCAGAGACGTACGAGGTACGTATACAAAGTCGGGTCCATCATGTTTGGAACAAAACAAAAGAAATTGATGACTCAGTGCTGGTCACCTTTCATGTTGACACCAATTCGGCGAACATGACGGACCCAACTTTGTATACTTACCTCGTACCTGTGTAAAAATATTGATGTCGTGACCTGTGGTGCGATTGGGTCAAAGTTTACGAGTATGCTGTGGTGTCGAGCGTGTCGAGCCAAAGACGAACGATCTCGAGTCAAGTCGTTTCACCTGAGCGAAAAACTAATGGTGTGCAACGTACCAGACCAATGGAAATACAAGGGTCGAACCATTGCTGAATTCCGACATGTTTAGCACCCGACAGGCGAGTTAACCTTGTTCTTTTTCTGTACTGATTCCGGACAATAGCCAAGGTATTTGTTGACATAACAATTAAGCAAACAGTACCAAGATCATCAGGCTCAACCACGCACCCTGTGAGAATGCCAACAGTCATTCAGTGTTCTCAAAGTAGTTCCCTTGTTCCTGCAGACAGCGCCTCCATCTCTTTGGCCAGGAGACCATGATCAAGTGGCAGTACTCTAATGCAGTGATGTGCGCAATTTCTTCACTCACAGCTTCCTTCAAGGCATCCAAAGACCCAAAACAGACACCCCTCAAGTTCTTTTTGAGTCTCTGAAACAACCAAAAGTCACTTGGAGCGAGGTCAGGTGAGTAGCTTGGCTGCGGCAACCTTGTCCAGCCCAGTTGCTCCACCAGGGCAAGGGTCAGAGTGGCATTATGCATAGGCGCATTGTCCATGTGAAGAAATTTACACCCTCTGACCCTGCTGTTGGGTCTGCGGCATTGGTGGGTGGCGTCAAATCTGCGGAAAATGGCACAGAAGACTTGCTGGTTGACCGTCAAAGGGTGTTGCACATACTCATAATACACCATCCCTCTGCTGTCATAAAAGGAGACCAGTATCACTTTGCCTGTTGCAAGAGTTTGACGAGGCACTTGGGGTCTTGGCTCCTCCTTCCTGAGCCAATGTTGGTTCTGCAGGCGCATGGCAGGGTCATAAACATATACCCAAGACTCGTCCATGGTCACAACATTGCTGAAGACCCTTGGATTTTGAGACATCAGTCTGGTAAAGAAGTTGCAAACATCATGCCGTCGCTGCTTGTGCCAATCTGTGAGTACTGCAGGTACAAAGGCCGCACATCTCTTGCTCAGTTTGAGATCCTTGTGCAAAATTCTTTGCACTGTACTAGATGCCAAACCACTCTTCAAAGACAGCTCCTTCAAGGTCACTCTGCGATCTGCTGCCACCAAGTCTTCCACCTTCCTAATGTTCCTGGGTGAATGCCCAGACTTTGTCTTTGGTGCCCTGGCTTTGTCCACAATGTCGACACGCCCATTTCTGAAGGCATTCACCCATTTGTGGATGCTCCGGTCACACAAAATTGTTCCTGCATAGCACAGTTGCAGGGCATGTTTGATCTCTGCAAAAGTCCAGCCCAGCTTCACACAGAAAAAGATATTGATCCTTTGTTGCAAATGTGAAGAGATCTCCTTCACCCGCTTCATCTTGACGCTCAAATGAATGTCTGGGATTGTCGGCACAACTGACAAGGTCGTCTGGTATGTGCTGACCTTGACAAGAACAGTCTGGTGCCGCTAAATCGTCCTCAAGACAGTTGGCATGTCTCAATCATGTCGGAATCCAGCAATGGTTTAGCCTTCGTACTGGTACCTGACAAACAATTGGCGTTTGGAAGACAGGCGAAACTGCGAGTTCCAACGACCCTTTAGAACAAAAGTGAAAGATTTCAACACAACACAGTAAATGCTGACACGCTATTGTGACCTAATCGCACAGGCTACGATCCAACTGCAAATAACACGCAGTCTTTTGCACGAGAGTGATCCGATTGCTGATGGTTCTGCAAAACACGTTTCATCTGTGGCTCACAGATGGTGATCGCTATCTCAAATTCGTGTTGTTATTCCAGTGTGTTCTCTGCAAAGGTCAAATGCGTGGTTGATTATTCAATGATAAAATACTTACTTTTTCCACCTTGTCATTTCAATTCACGATCGTAGCTTCACAGATGGTGGTTGACGCACAAAACTTAATGAGGTGGAAAAAGTAGATCTAAGTCGCTTGTCATTAAACGAAGGGTTTTGATTGTTTGGAACAATCCACCCCCACTCGTGTGTTAAAAGCTCATTAGAAATTCGGACGCCTTTTGTGAGGTAATTTGTGGACATAATCCTGATATGCCAAACCCTTTGTACCGACAGCAGTCTGATCACCCTAGTAACGTGCGGTGGTTTGACGGTCAGATACGTTTTGGGTTCTTTTCGAAATGTGTCCCAGCATAGTTTTGCTGTTGTTTCAGGATTTCTTCTACTCGCGCAAAAAGTTCATGAAACCAGAGTTGCAACACAAGATGCATCAGAACTTTGAAGACGAGGTTGGTTTTGACACGGATTTCGCATATTTTCGTGGTCGCTTTGTGTCGATTCGTCCTGCAGTCGCATTGCATAACTTTACCCACTTGTTTGTTTTCCACGTAGGCTGCACTTCTGGACGATCTTTTTGACAGTAAGTGCCTCATCACGTGTCAGTGTTCTTTGGCTGACGCAAAAATCGCTGGGCATTGGTGACGAGGTTGTACTCTTTTCAAAATATTCTGTCACTCTACATTCACTAGAGATCCAAAAAGACAAATTCTATAAAAGTTAAAAGTTTGCTGATCGATTTGGTATCATTTTCTTACTCCCTTCCTGTTTTGTTACTTGATACCGATACATGTTCAGCACCGAAGTCACTCTGCCAGTCAGCACATTGTCTGGAGTCAACCACCCGAGTCTGTTGCCAAACACGATGAACATGCAGTGACAGAATATTTTGATACAACGACACTCTATTGGCGTTCTCGCGTGATTTCAGATGGTGCGGCTTACGCGTTGGGGAGGCTGAACCGAGATTGCTGGTGATTTTCCCATTGTCAATCATTCCACACATGAAGCGTCAAGTTTGGCTTTTTCTTGGTGGAACATATTTTCCAGCTTCTGTTGCAATTGGTTATTGCAATTATGTAGCAGTGGATTGTGTTCTACTTTAGGTACTTGTACACGTTCGACACCATCGGAGTTGTGCAGCCGGACCAGACGTTGGAAATATCCTTTGAAACCTGTCAAAAGTTATCAGTCAAGTCACCTCAAACGATCAGCGGTGTTGATGCACTTCACACAAGTGCTGGTCAAGAAGGGATCCGAACACCGCTCTCTTCGTCTCGCCTCGTATCTCCAAACTCCAACAGCCCAAATCCGCCAGACATGCTTTGTTCCAATCAGTGCAGGTTTCCTTGACCACTATGCACCTGCTGATGCAGGATTTGGACCGTGACATCATGAAGATTTTCACAAAAGAAGAATCTTCCAACGCGCCGGAGGCTTCCAAGGTGCGAGAAAACGGGCCCGCGAGAAATGTTGTCCTCACTTCGAGCTGTTCAACTCTCGTTCTAACTGGTTGTTGCTCCTTCACTTTCTAGAAAAGTGGGATAACGGACCTGATCTCTGGAACTTTCATCGACGACGTGTTGTTCGAGCCGTGCGGATACTCCATGAACGGGCTTCTTCCAGATGTGAGTGACGGCGATATTGTCCTCATTGTACTTTCCATCGAATTTGACAAATCAAGGCCAACTCCCTTCGGTTGTATTGTTACAGGGCCAGTACTTCACGATTCACATCACTCCAGAGCCTGACTGCTCCTACGTCAGTTTCGAGAGCAACGTCTCACAAGTAAGACTTTGTCTGCCATGTGCTTTTCATGGGACAAAAGTGTTTGCTTTCTACGTGCAGTTTTGCGGTGAAAATGTTCAGTCGCGGTGCTCTTTTTTCCCAGGCATCCTACCGTGAACTGATCAACAAGGTTCTGAACATCTTCAAACCGGGGCGCTTCCTGATGACAATCTTTGCGAACAAGGTTTGTTCACTTTCAAGCAAACAAGGCGACTTTGAGAGTTGCTGGTGATTGCAAACGCACATTTGTCAGGTGACTGCGGGATCACGTTTTCCTGTTCGTCTTGCACAGGCGTCGGTTGCGCGCGACACGCACTTGGAGCTCGAGAGCCTGGAGTACCTGCAGGGCTACCGGCGCATCGACCATCAGCTCTGTCAGTTCAAGAACTACAATTTGACGTACACGCACTACCGGGCGCAGCGCCTGTTGAGCAGCAGTTCGTGCACCATGCTGCCGCTGCCTCCCGCCGCGCCGCCGCATTGAGACGAGACCACGCGTCGCAACCCGCAAGCCCCGTCGCCATCTCCAAATTGCCAATGCAATGCATTCAGACGCACAGTGTTTGTGACATCACCTTTGAACAACAATCCACACAAAGTTGGGTGTAAAGACAGAAAGAAAAACGGAAAAGTTCCGACTCAAGTCTCAATGCAACTTCGGGAAAATGTCCGCCCACAGTGCTTTCGGATTCGTAGAAAAACGGCGACTTTGAGCAAATCCGCACGTTTCACTGCTGTGCCAGTTTCCAGCGGGGCTTGCGGTTGTGGCGTCCTCGAGCTGAGCGCTTCAGCAGCGCGTTTACCACTTCGCACTTTCTACGTTGTCACCTGCTTCGTAGCTGTTTTTGTCCACAGATTCAAGCACGCATCAGTTTTCATTTGGAAATCAACAAAATCCCGCCGCAAACTGTGGCTTCGCACCTGTCTTGTGTGTCGTAAACTCAGATAAATCACTCCAATGTAGATAGAACGTCATTTTCAGCTTTGCTGAATTTCTATTTGCGGATTGTTAGTCATTGTTCTCTGTGGTACGAGAGTTCTGGTGTCAGGACAGCATTATTTGAAGAGTCGAAATTTTATTTCTTGGCTTTTGCCACCCACGAGTTGGACTTTGGTTTCGACTGTTGAGATCAATTGTGGCAATTCTGTTCAGAATTAAGAGATTCATTCGTTACTCACATTTTGTAAGTTCCTTTGACCAAGAACGTCCGGTGAACGTTGCATTTCTTGTGTCAAGTTCTTGCGGGCAGTGAATATTGTGTCACTGCAATTTTACACGCGCTTGCAATCAACTTGCTTTTACCTTCTGACGCTGGTTTCCAATAAATTCCCTTGTTGAATTGAAGACGGGGCAACTTTTACTGCACACACCACGAGCCGATCACATTGTTGACCAAGGGTGCGTTGCGGCAGAAAGTCCAGAAGAGATCACAGCTGTCTCAGCTGGCACTCCGAATGGCTTCTGTGAGCTGCACGATGTTTTTCGCTTGCAGCAGCAAAGGCATGTCGATCATGTTTCCTCTGAACGTGAAGGCCCCCTGCAATAGAGAAGGTGTTGAAACACAGACTTCATTTGACAAAGATTGGGAAATGCACAAATTGAACGGAAAAACCACTCACCTTTCCAGAGCTTTGATGTTCTTCGAAGGCTTGAATCAGCTGCATCGCCCACTCAATTTTGTCGCTGCTTGGGGAAAATGCTTCTTGAACAACAGGGATTTGTGACGGGTGGATCACCTGTTTCCCAGTGAAGCCCATCTGTGCACCTTCCAGCGATTGTTTCCGCAAGCCGTCCATGTCTGATAAATTTCAAACAAAGATGCTGATTGGAGGAGCAAGGCTGTGAAAAAAACCGCATTCGCTGCAGAACTCTGCGCCCGCGAGAATCGCGACTTGAGACCACACACAATACCTTTGTAATCGATGTGAACCATGTCAATGGCCTGCAACTTGAACGCCTTCGCGATAAGGACAACCTTCTGCCGCGCATACAACAGCTCGTTCGCTTCCGTGGTTCTTGTTGCGCCTGACAAAGAGTGAGCGTGTTGATTCCAAAGGCGGAGCTGCGGTATATTGTTCTGGTGCCTCCGCCTCAGATTTCAACATCATGCGACCCCATTGCTGACTTGCCCCCCCCCTCCCACACCCACCCACAAAAGGGTACCATCTGATAATTTTGCAACCGGTGTGCGCGTGGGGCAGGGGAGTCGCCCATCATTTGAAAATGTGATGGCAAGTGATATCTACATTCTTCAATATTGGGTGAGCCCCCTCCCCGCCAGTCTGACATTTGAAACTTTGCCAGGGTCACGAGCAATTTTTCCCTTTCCCTTATCAATGATTTCTTGGATTGGCACTTTTGGGACAATGACAACCTGGCAGGCTCACAAAGATTGTTACGTACGGCGAATCACAGATGAGAAAAAGGGTGGGGCTAAATGGCTAGTTTTAACCACAAATGAAGGGGCATTCGGAACAAACCAAAGAATGTTCACTTCAGTTCAGTTAAATTTTTGTGTTGGGTGGGTGATTCCCAGGTCGTGTAATATTTGAAAATTTGCTGGGGTCACCAACAATTGTTTGACATCCAAACAATATTTATTGGGTGACCCTTGTCACATGACATTTGAATTTGGCTGTCACCTGACATGGCGCGTTCAAATGACAGACTCCGCCGCGTGCTCCATGCAGTCGGCATACAAGTTCGTTTTGACTCACCAATATCTGCGCAGAAATCGTCAGATCCGAAGACAACACCATCGAGATGAAAGTGACCCGCCAATGACAGTTGCACACCTCTTGCGCAAATCCTTTTGAGATTCAACAATCCAATTGCACTTTCAACAAATATGACCAGATTGAGTTTTTCAGTGGATGAATAACCTGTTCGTTTGTTCAAGGTCGAAGTCAGTGAGTCACAAAACTGCAAAACAAAATTGGGGATGACTGTTTTCAAATCAAAGATGCTTGTTCGTAGCTCCGGCAGAGTCTAGTCGACAGGGATTTTTCGTTTGAAGCGAACAAGTTACAGACAAGTTCTAGATTGGAATTAGCAAATGCAGCAGCTGGGGGATAATCGAATTAAAATTCGTTGGAACTTGCATGTGGCACGAACGAATACCTCTGTGTGGTCATTTGAGAGTCAGAATGGTCACGTGTACTTGCCCAACTGATGTGTTCTTCGTTCTCCACTTTGGGCAGCATCAGTGCCTGTGGCAATCGCTCCGCGCTCAGAGTAACTTTGAGATCTTCTTCAACCAAACCACTGTCGACAGAATTCACTCTCACGCAGGGTTCCGCTCTGCCAAAGTTCAGTTCGTCAAGCATTTTGCACACTGTCTTTCTCGCTTCCTTCTGCAAAAGACAATGTGAGAGCTTCAAGTGGGCGTGTCCGGTGTCGACCTCGATGTACAAGGGCGTTTTGCTTCTGCATTCTGCCAGGGTTCGCTTCCTGAGGTGGATCCACGATTGAACTCAGCCCAAACTCCAATCTTCAAGAATTTGAAAAGCTAATGTGAAAAGAAACACATCTGCAGCGCTAAATATTTCTACAGTCTACGTTTCTACCTTTTATGCAGTTCCACGCTGTGGAGAAAAATCTGTGTGGAGTGACTTGAGAACCACAGAACTTACCTATTGGTCGTGCGCGATGTGCCACACCAGACAATCAAAATTTTGGTTGGGGGCCGGCACCAGATTGAAGTATCTGATGACCGCCTGCACTACCTGGGGGTGGGTCTTGGGTAGCCCCTGCCTTGCTGCTTCAATTTCAAGTTTCCTCACAACATTCTGTCTCAAGAATGAGAGCAAATCAATTTCCTGAACTGTGATAGTGTTCACATTGGCGGCCATATTTGAGAGAAAAGGAAAACCTTGAGGGGTCATGTGATCACCCCATGGGAGGGAGGAATGCTGGGTAATTACCAGCAAAATGGTGATATTGTGATATTATGCATCCAGTCCTCGCACAGCAATTTTCCAAAAAAAAAAAGCAAAAAAAGCACTTTTTGAAGAAAAAAAAGCACTTTTTGAAGAAAAAAAA
>JAAUXT010051426.1_pt1 | contig 13115 bp, 5 predicted proteins | sample 7278171 | NCBI WGS metagenome assembly JAAUXT01 (sample SAMN14350112, study PRJNA611818) | marine sediment metagenome | isolation source: surface marine sediment (1.8m) | place: French Polynesia: Moorea | collected 2018-08
GGGGGGTGCGTTTGGGTGGGCCCCGGGTGGGTGTTTAAATCGTTTGGTTTCCTTGTGGGGGGGTTGTTGGGGCCCCGGGTGGAGCCTGCCCCCCCCCCCCCCCCCCCAACCTTTGTGGACAAGTCAGGTCTCAGGATCGGACCTTTGTGATTGCCAGGGTGGGTTGTGGTGTCGCAATGCCAACCGCGTGGAACCGCGCGCGTTCCCGGCGTAGTCTTCTTGTTCAAGACAGCTTGGCCGCTTCGTGTTTTCCTCTCCTTTTTTACAGCTCGGTCGTAAAGCGGAGATGGGCAAGAAAAGCGGCAAGGTCACTTTTAAAGCTCGGCGGCAGCGCGCTGCTTCTTTCATCTCGTCGTCTTCGAGCCTTTCTGTGCTGCGTCGCTGAGCCCACGTGACGCTTTGCATAGGGACTCAGCGCACGACGCATCCAGCATGAAATGCACGCTCAACCTGCGGGAATGACGCCGTGTGCGAACGCTGAGGCGGCGCACACAACACGAAACGTACTGCGCTTCCGGTGGGAGGCGGCTCTCGTGCGTGTCGCGCTGTGTGAGGCCCCCTGTGACGGCCGTTACAACGTCGTCCGTTCTTGACGTCTGTTTCATACTGGACACGTCATGAGTTTCGTCTGTAAGCACAGCCAAAGACGCGTAACCAGCGCTGACGCAGCATTTCACCACCCGATCATCTGATCACACTTGGAAGGTCAACTTGCATTTTAGCCTGCTGAGGGCTTCAGCTGAAGCACCACCCATCTCGCATTCTGCCACGAGTCAAAATCAAACTCACACTGGAGAATAGACCAACTATTTCTTGTGTTGAACCCTCGTGAACTTGCTCGATAATTTGGTTGACAAGAACTTCCTCGGCTATTGTCTTGAAAGTTCAGAAGTCAACCTTGAAAAATGTCTTGCAAGTTTTGACATCTGCTCTGATCACTCGCTTGCAGTTCGTGAAATTAATCTTGTCCTCACCACAAGTCATAAGTAGCTCAGCGGCCGCGGCCATTGACGCGTCCCCACCTTGAAGCTGCCAATGCCTCGATGAGCCCTACAGATAGAGCCGGGCTGGGCTGACAACGAAGCTCGTCTTCCCACTGGCGATTTATGCGCCTCGTAAAGAGGTGTACAGCAAAGTGGCCTTGAATGTGACTCTAATGTAGCAGAAGGAATCCTCTCAGAACTGCAGCAGAGCTGGAGCTGGAGCGGGCGACAACGCCTGGATAGCTACTGCAGGGGAGAGGGGAGCGGGCCGCGTTCACAGGGGATGCGTCACGCGTTGTTAAGTTCCGTTTGGCCAGACGTGTGTCGCAGTGGGTGCGTCAAGTGCGTCCTCGATGTGTTGCGTTGTGTCGCGGGCGACGCGTTGACGCGTTCACGTACGTGTGCGTGACGCACCCACGCGCTGACGCAGACGCTGATAAAGAGACGCAGAGAACAACGCGTCCAGTGCGGAGGAGGCTGCAACAGCCTCGGAGGCGTCTTCCCCACCTGTAATTATTATGAAGGGAGCGAAGAAGCTGCAGAAACGAACGAACGACGGACTACAGCCAAATATGGAAATATGGGTCATTGAAATTTCGCAGTGTATGTTGTGCTTGAAAAATGTCAGGCAAGAAAGCTGCTTGTGGGTGCGTGAGGTGGTCAAAGGGACATTCACTAGCTTGGGTGCGTTCGAGAATCAGCTCGCGGTGGCCTCTTTGAGATGGCTTGGATGTGCTCGAGTCATTGAGGTGGCACGGCTGCGTTCGAAAATCAGTTCGCGAGCGTGTTCTTCCCTTAGAGAAAGGTGGGCAACTGCAAAGTTGATTGCAGAGTTGAAATGCATACGATACGGGGCCCTGTTTGTTTCTGCACCTGGGCACGCTGGGCATCCTGGGACAGTAGCATCTCGACTGTCGCTTGAGCGGGGGACGCAGGCTGCGGTGCGGCGTTTCTCTTTTCCGTTCCCCTTTTCAGGGGCGCGGTCTCGGTGGCATCACGTCTGTTGTGATTGTGTGTGTGTGTGTGTGTGTGTGTGTGTGTGTGTGTGTGTGTGTGTGTGTGCGTGTGCATCCGAGCGGGAGCTTTGAGGGTGAGGCCACGCGCCCCTTCCTCCAGGTCGCCTTTCACAGTGTTGGAGTCACAAGTCTAACCACCCACCCCCCTGCGCTTTTTGTTGTGCCACAGTCGCACCTTGCAACACTCGTGGAGACAGCGCGTCTTTCGCGAGAAGCATTGTTTGATGCCCCCGGGGCGCGACAAAAAGGACGCGCACACCACTGTAAAGAAAACCACAGAAATCTTCCCTTTTGGAGCGCAACGCAACAGATCCAATTTCCATACGAAACTAGCCTCATTGGCCGTGTCCCCGCGGCCGAAGAAACTCCACACTAACGACAAAGAGAGAAACGGACGCACGGATACAGAAACTGTCGCTACGTCCGCCGTGATATGACAGGTTCCCTCCGGAACTGGGTTAGTTCTGTATTGAATGCATCGCGTCACTGCCCGCGTAGCGCAACGTCGGACGCTGATTGGTTCGTCAGGGACGCAGCGTTTCTGACTCGCCTGTAACAGACGCAAGTCTGAATGAATCGCGGTCAATGTTGTGACGTCATGACACTGGGTTGTGTTCGATTTACATACCTCCTGAAACTAATGAGGTTGTGTTTTTGGTTGTGTCAAATCGAACAGAACGACAGCAGCTCCGTGTGGATCTCATTGAACCCAGGTCGAGGCTTTGGGTTCGTCCGTGTTGTAGGACGTGCAGGCTCGCGACAAAACGAACAAGCATTGCTGAAGGTTACTGCTGGCTCGAACCTCCCCCTCCCCACAAATTTACCCTGAAATTCTCGTGCGAAGAAAAAAGCCTGACCACAACCACAAAGTCCTCAAAATGGTCAGTGTTAGTCGTCCTCAACCCACGGACGAAATGGCCAGTTTTAGTTGAGGACGTCAGTTTTAGTCGTACTCAACCCCTGGACGAAACGGTCAAGTTCAGTCGTCTTCAACCCGTGGACGAAACGGTCAGGTTCAGTCGTCTTCAACCCCTGGACGAAACGGTCAAGTTCAGTCGTCTTCAACCCCTGGACGAAGTGGCGCGGTTTGGTCGTCCTAATGAGTGTGAGCTCCAGGTGCGCCTTTTTGTTGGCCTTGATTTTAATAATTTCCGCGATCATTAAAACTTGGCGTCTCCTGTGCAGGACTTTGCCTGTGTCCCCCTGAGACCCTGAGTCATGTGAGGGGATCATTAGAACCCGGATGATTGGTCCGCTTGGGAGTCCACGGCAGAAGAAGTGGACCGTTTCCCCGGCCAATTTGTCAGATTTACACCAAGGCTGAACAATGGGATCAGATTGGATCTAACACCGTTCAAATGGTTGAGTTCATTAGCAGTGTGAGGCGGCTTCCACCCGGGTCTTTCTTTGTCTGAAAATGCCTGCTTTACCCTGACCTTGGAAATCCAGGCCTGAGTCGCGCCGTCAGCTTGTGGGTCAAATCTTGACTTGCTTAAGTCCCCAAAGTGCGTCACGCTGAGAATCAGGCAAGTCCCCACGGTGCGTCACTGAACGTCTTGTACGTCGTGGGCTTGTACAATTGCACACGTAATCATTGGTTTGCTGCGCGACTGACATCATTGCATTGCAGTTGGTCGGGAAGGGAAATAGTAGAAGTCAATCGGAATGTCGTGCAGCCGAAAATATGACTTTTGGGACCAGCCTCGTTTGTGCAATGCGTGAAAGTGCCTCACGTACTCGTACGTGCCTGACGCCTGGACGACGTCGATTGACGTCAACCCAATCAAACTTGTTACAAAAACAGACGTACAGACATTCAATATCCCCATTCGAATGCAAAACGTACAGGGTATTCGCTCGCTCTTCTTCTTTGTTTTCTTCTCCAGGGCACGGCAGTCTCTGTTGCAAGAAATGGCTGTCATGAAACGTCTGACTCTACTGCACAAACTTTCCTCCAGTGGTTCGTTCTTCCTGCTCCCAAACAATTTTGATGCCCCCCACCCGATTTGTGGATCTGGTGGCGCACATCTTTCGTGCCAAACTTTTCAGTGTGGGAGTTTGGGGGGGGGGACACGCCCTGAACCCTTGACCCTGCCCATGCCTGTTTCCCACCCGAGGTTCGCCCCCCAACCCCCACGCGCACCCACACCCCCACCCCAACCTCAATCGCAAATCCGCCGGTGCTTTCTCAGAAGAAAGTCACATGTGCGCAGCACTCGAAGGGACACACGGGAGTACGTTTCGTCCAGCCGGGTCAATAAATACACTTTGGTACTTCAGTTTTTTCCCCCGCGCCGTATACAGTGTACTCGTAGCCTCGGTGCCACAATGTTAACTGTTTCTTTGTCTTGCGTGTCCTTTCAGAACTCGATACGACACAACTTGTCTCTTCACAACCGCTTCATGCGCATCCAGAACGAAGGAACCGGCAAGAGCTCGTGGTGGGTTCTCAACCCAGACGCCAAACCAGGTCAGTATCCAGGACTGAATTCGCAAGTGGGTCAGTATCTGGGACTCAGTTCTCCAGTGGGTCAGCATCCAGGACTCAATTCTCAACGGGGTCAGTATCCAGTATCCTCTCACGTTAGGATGTGGTCTCAAATCCAGCGACTGGGTTGGGTTGGGTTGGGTTGGGCAACACGAATTTTCCGAAAAACGTTTGTTGGTCTGGGTCAGGGTGGGTGCTGCTGAAGATGAAGGTCATACACCCGAGTGTGCTCTGATGGAGGGGGGGGGGCGTCACTGAAATCTCACCCAATGCCTGCCGCTGTGAACGATCCGAGGTTTGCTCGTCTTCGGCGGAGCGGCTGTATTCGCTCAAAGTCGCCTCAGTACTGGAGCAGCAGTGTCGGGCAATCAGTCGGCACTGAATACAGGGATGGGAACTGGTCAAGGGGGCAAAAGAATCTGTCAATAAATGAAAAACTACGTTCACACGTCAACAACTTCTCATCAAGATCAGGTGCGCCCTACACGCTGTCCCCCCCCCCCCCGCCCGCTCAAACAACCCACGTGACGATGGCGGCAAGTTTGTCAGTGTGGAAGCCCCATTACAGAATTACTCAGTTGAGCTGCTTGCGATGAAGCCATTGAAATGCGACGACGACGGCACTCGCATTGTTGGGGAAGAGATTTTGCAGACTCGCAGTCAGTCGCTGCTCTGCGGAAATAAACCTGTTGCGTCCGTCGGATCGGAGCCGGCCGTTGCGCACAGTGCGTTTGTGTCGCGCCCTGCACAAGGCGACGGACGTTGCGTCGTGGGACGTGACGTCACCAATTGTATCACACTGGATATGCGTTGTGCATGGCACCAGAAAAGTCGTCGCTTGTTTTACACGGGGTGCGTTTTGCGATGCGTGCAGAAACATCAGCGGGTGCTGCGTCGTCATGACGCACGGGACGCTGAAAGCGTCGCGCCCCAGAAAAATCACAAGACGTTGCGTCGTCGCGTGTCATGCGAAGTCCCCAAGGGGCAGAAATAACACCAAGTGGTTGTGCGGTTGGAGGGACTTCGCACTGCAGTTGCCTTGAGCACTGTTTTTCATTTCACGCAGGATTGGTCACGCGACCCTGGCGCAAGTCAGTCGGTGGCTGCGTCGCTTGAGGACATGTTAGCGTGACGCAAAACACGTGTTGCGCCTTGTGTTGTACGAGCACAGGCTGCGGCAGACGTGTTGTGCTGACAAAAGGCAAAACCTGTGTCTCTTTACCAGGCCATACTGAAGCAAAACCTGTCTCTCTACCAGGCCACAGTTGGGCAAAACCTGTGTCTCTTTACCAGGCCACAGTAAATTGAAACCGCTTCAGGTGCGACACCAAACACCAAATAGAGCTAATCACCTTCTGTGCAATGAGAAAATTGTAATGAACAGTCTACGTGTGAGTTGTTGCTCGTCACAAAAGTGAGTTTCGGCACTACGTTACGCAGCCACAAAACGTACACGTCACACGTAGCTTGTGGATGCAACTCACCTGTTATGGAAGGGTCCACAATCATGTTTGAAAGCAGTTCTGGAACCAGTCACTTGAAGTATTGCTTTCACATTGACAAAGTGTCAAGTTTCAATTGAACTCACAAACCCTACAGTTATGTCTTGGAAATAGCGTTTATTTATCCATTTCATATCTGTGGACTCTTCCAAAATTGGGGAGTTGCATTGACAAGCTACGTGCTACGTGTACGTTTTGTGGCTTTGGAGCACGGACGTGGGTTGGGTTCTAATGCAGCGTTACACGTGAGTTCTGTGCACGGGTTTCTGCAGTGTTCCAGGACGTGGGTTGGGTTCCAACACAGTGTACGTGGGTTCCACCACAGTGTCACAAGCGACTTGACGTGATGCAGCGTTACATATTTTGTCTCGCAGGGAAGGCGCCGCGTCGACGCGCGACGAGCATGGACACGAAGACGTACGAGAAGAAGCGCGGACGCGTGCGCAAGAAGGTCGGGGAGCTGCGGGAGGCCGGGTCGCACCCCCACCTGGCGGACGGCACGACGCCCGGCTCGAGCCACGGCGGCTCCGCCACCGACCTCCACCTGTCCCCGGGCGGGGTGCCCGGCGGCACCGTGGACGCCTTCAACCTGTCCCCGCAGGACTTCCGCGCCCGCACCTCCTCCAACGCCTCGTCTCTCGGCGGTCGCCCATTATCGCCCATCCAGTCCGGCGTGGAACTCGACAACAACGAAGTGCCGCCCATGTCCCCGTTGTCGTGGCAACACCAGCCGGACAGCGTCAGCTCACCGTTCAAACCCGACAGTCTGCTGCCCGAGACGTTGACTGAGTCGCTGGCGGAGATGATGGTCGGAGAGTCGCCGTTCGGGCCGCTTCCGTCCGACCTCCCGGACATGCCGATGGGGTCGCTGCAGTCGCAGCTGTCGCCCAACTCCGGGCTCAGCGGGCTGGGCGGGTACAATGACACCGGGGGGCCCTCGGGCATCAACGGGCTCATCTCGGGCCCGCCGCCCCCGTACCCCTCCCAGGGGACCCCCCAGCGCCAAAGCCCGAACCAGGTGAGCCCGCAGAACCGTGCCGCTGCTGCCGCCCAGTCGATGCTGAACAGTCTGGGCGGGGCCCCGGGTCCCGCCCAACAACAGCAGTCCGGCCTCGTCTCTATGAACAGCAACTCGACGCCCATGAACTCGACGAACATGGGCGGCGGCGGCGGCGGGGGTGGCGCCCCCCTCGGAAGCCACTTCTACCAGATGTCGGGCGGCACCATCATACAGAACGACTCCGGGCTGTTCCAGCACCACGACCCGAACATGGGCGGCGTCTCCTGGGAGAAACTGGGCGGAGCGCCGTCCCCGTCACCAGGTCAGTGAGCCGCCCACGCGCACGCGCGGTGGGCCTGTTAGACTTCCGCTCTCGGGAGCCTTGAAATTTGCTTGAAGTTTTGCGGACAGGTTCGTGCTCGCAAAACTCATTGTTTGCGCTGGGTCCCAAGGGGACACGTTCACCAAATAGGACACGCCCCATTTGGAAACTCAGTGGTTATTTCGTATTGGGGTACAGCTACAGCTATGTGATTGTTCGTTTTGGTTTCGCGATGTTCCACGAGCGCACCAAGGGTCAATAACCGACTGCGTTCCATGCACGTGTTAACTTGAGAACCACCCACGCTGTTCACAAGGGCGCCATCAGGCTGCGGGCGCATTGACTCCACGTGTTCCCCACGTGTCTTGTTTCAACAGTCCTTTTCAGATCAGTTCAATGCAGTTGATCTGAATAGCCCATTGAAGTAAAACCTGTGACAGCGAACACACGTATGGTCGACGCACGCAGCCTGGTCAGTCCCGTGGGACTTGTTTCAAATCGGGTGCGTCACGCGCTGCGTCCCTGTACAGGTCACGTTCACAGCGACCCGGTGTAACGAAATGGCCAAACACCCCATATGAGGAGGCACGGGTGTTTGGCAATTTTAAGTCAACTGAAATTGCCAGACTTGGGGTGAACAATCTCGTAAGTACACAAGGCAAGGCTGTTTGGCCATGTCACCCCAAAGCTGAAATGGAGAGACTGTATCTGACTGTATCATGCTCCCTCCTGAAATGGCCAAACACCGTGTCAAAAGTTTGAGGTGTCTCCTCATTTCGTTCCACCGGCACACCGCCCATTGACTTGAACAGAGACGCAATCCCTGATGCAGCCCATTGTGAAACAGGCCCCCAAAGCCTCTACGTATTGTCGCGCGCATTGGTGGGGCTTCGGCAGTCTCAAGGAGTTTTGTGTTGATTGTTTGGGGCGCGAGAAGGACAGTGGACTCGCTCAGGCTTCACTTTGTGAAGGTTTGACCTGATGCAGGCGCCTTCTCGCCTCCCGCGTGTTTGTATGGGTTCAGTGACAGCGAGGTGTAAAAGTGATACACAGTTGTCAAGAGACCTGGAACACAATACAGCATCACTTGTCCTCAGCCCAAGTTCAATTGAGATCAGTTCATGTCAAATGTGTTTGATGTTGTTGAGGTGAGGCCCCGTGTGTGCGATGGTCTGCGTCACAGTGGACGCGTCACGCATTGTGTCCCTGCACTGGTCAACAGGCGCTGCTGCATTGGTCTGCAATACGTACAGCGCACACTGATTTGTGCAGGGACACACCACATGGCACGTCCGCTGTGAACTGGTCCTTCTCACACGCGTACCGACGGGCAGAATAAGGTCATCAGGACGCAGTCTGTGTGAAACCGGCCTCCGCGCAGACTGACCCACGAAGAGACACAACACACAACAGGCTTTCTCACCCGAAGTGTGTCCAGGGTGAGGTGGGCCTTTTGCCCAATGAAGGGACGCACGGCATGACGCAGTCTGTGTGAACTACGAGCACCTCGAGCCACAGGTGAGAGAACGAACCGCCCACCCGAGACTCCGTGCCAACGAACCCAGGTTTAGAAAGTGCCGCACAAAAGCACAGAACAGGCTGAGTGAAGTCTGTTGCTCCACAAAAGCCTTCTTCACACGTGGCGTGTCTCTGAACAAGTGAATAGGGGCAGCGTCGATGTGACTTGAAACAGAGGGGCGACACAAGATGTAGTCTATCCAGCACAAGCAAACAGTGACGCAACACTGGGTCTGTGTCCTCGGGCGTCACGGTTTGCAAAGACGCAACGCACGGTACGCTTCAAGTGTCAGACAGCGGTGATGCTGTGGGTGCTTCAGATCAACGTGCAGGACTGAGTGTTGTGCTGTGGTCCCCGGGTCAGCATCGGCCGGAGCCTGTCACGGTCAGTTCATATCTCACATCAACTGGGAAACCCCGGGCCAAACTGCATTTGCCCGCTGACAAAGCAGAACAAGTTTCAAGACAATTAGTTCCAGAATGTCCCGCCCTGTTTTGCAAAGTCACTTGACTCTTCGGGTCAGAGGTTCTCGCTCAGGACCAGGGGCCCCCACCCGCACTCTGACCGAAGACATTTTGAACCTCCCGCCACGTTGACCTGACACAGAGACGCAACGCGTGACGCACCCCATGTGAGCAATGCGTTGCACATCCAGTTCAAAACAGCCTCGCAAGTTCGCTGCCGCCCCCGCGTTGGCAGGAGAGGAGAATGTCGCACCGAGAGGCTCCACACCGAGGCCATTCACAGCAGCGTCTCCCGTGCGACAACAGAATCGCCACGTGGTATTCAGGGCACGATGTCCACCGCTGTGGTCTTGTCTGCCTCTGCCCCTGCTTCCCTCCCCTTCCCCCCCCCCCTCTGCGCGTGCACCTTCCCCACCAGCGTTTTCTGCAAGCTGGAAGTTTGGAATAGGCAGGTTCAGCAAACCTGACGTTGTTCGTCGCGGTTGGCGGTGGCACGTGGTGTGACGGGACGCTTGCTAAACCTTCCCAGTTCCGTGGCTCTGCTAAAACTCCCAGGTTCCGTGGCACTTGGGGACGACCGAGCGCTTGCTGAAAGTCCCCAGTTCCGCGGCATTTCAGTGGGTTTGGGGCTCTGCTGACATTCCCTGGTTCAGTGGCGTTTTGCTAACGGGGTGTTTGCTGATAGTCCCTGACGGGTCTCTTCGCCATTGCACCTGCTTCGCACACGTGTCTTTATCAATCTTGGTCACCCCTACTGGAACTGCTTGTCAATGGACAAAGGGCCTTCCTGCCGTCTTGTCGTGTGCGCCTGCGCTCTTCCTCTTGGCCGTTCAGAAAAAGAATGCATGCGGGTTTGAGTCACTGGATGCGAGCCTCACGTATCCCGCACCAGTTGTGAACGGGGCTGAAGGTTGAGGTCACGTGTGAACAACACGTGTATCATAATTATCAGATGCCCCCCCCCCCCCAGGCGACGCGCATGCCCACGGAGGCACGCTAATTAGCGCCTCGTTTTGGAATTGATTGGGTCAGCGGAACGCGCCTCAATTTCCTGCCTTGTGGGAGGCGGCCTGGTGCTGGTGCTGATGAGGATGGAAGGGGCGGGGGTCAGAGGCAGAGCTAGGAATTGCCAAACTTTGGTCAGCGGGGACCCGTCCTCCCAACCTCAAATCAGATACAAATTTTGGTGTGAATTCAGATCCAGAACTTGGTCAATAGCGGGAAAAACCGGGGTTTTTCGTGTCCTCGTGACGTGTTCTTGGTTGTACGGGTGTTCGTCTTGAGGGAAAGATGCCCTGTGTGTTTGCCCTGGTTTCAGAAACGTTTTGATGAAACGGGTATCTGAGCAGGGTTTTCGAGGCCTGTTCGTTCTCCACGCTCTTTGACTCTGTGGTACCAGACCCTGGCTCGTCTTGTGTCGTGAGCTGCACAAGCGAACGTTGCTCCGCATATCGAGGTGCGCCCAGACCTGCAGTGAACTGCTGCTGCAGGAAGCCACTGCAGCTGGGCAAAACTCGTGAAGAGACGCGCCCGGTCGGAGAATTTGAACAGATCCAGAACGTTGCCCAGCGATCCTTTGAAACAACGTCATAAATTCCGTTCGAAATCGAGTCGTAGCGAATTGGATCTGACGTCACTCCGAGAAGGGAGGGGAGGTGTGATTCGAATCAGGTCCGGGCTCATTGTTGCTCTGAGAAAGCTGGACTTTGATAACTGGCGAACAATGACCCTCACCCACTCACTTTCTCTTTCTGTGTCTCTCTCTCACTCTCTCTGTTGCTCTTGCTCCCACTCACACTCTATCTCTCTTGCTCTGTCAGTCGCTCACTCTCTCTCTCTCTCTCTCTCTCTCTCTCTCTCTCTCTCTCTCTCTCTCTCTCTCTGTCGCTCGCTCTCTCTCTCTTGATCGTGATCGTGAAGAAACTTTTGAAAGGAAGTCGGCTGGCTGTGGCCAAGCGAAAGTGAAACGGCACAGAACAGATGGGACAGACTAATGCCGCAGCGAAAGGGAAAACGCAACCAAGCACGCGCTTCCTGTGACGTGGCCATGATTGACATTTTCACTGACGTTGTTGCTGTTGTTGCAGGAAACAGCGGCGGCGCCTTCCAGAACAGCCTGGGCGCCATGCGGCCTCAGATCGGCAACAACATGTTCTCCGTTCAACAACAACAGCAGCAACAACAGCAGATACGGTCCCCGCAGCAACAGCAGCAACAACAGCAGCAGCATCTGAACAACTCGCTGTTGCGTCAGGCGTTGATGCAGAAGACAGCAGCTCAGCAGGAACACCAGCTCTACCAGCAGCAGGTGCTGAACTCGGGGGGCGTCACCTCCGCCCCTCTCAGCGTTTCCGGCGGGGGCGGCTACCCCCAGGACATTGACCTCAACACGGACTTCACCGATCTCTCGTGCGACGTGGATCAGATCATCAGCCAGGAGCTGAGTTACGGAGGTCCGCTCGACTTCAGCGATGACCCGACGACGGTGGGGAGCCCGGGCCGCGGCGGAGGCCCTGGCGGCGGGGGCGGCGGCGGCCCGCAGGCCCCGCCCCTCGACCTGTCGCCAGCGGCGGGACTCGCGCTCAACAACCAACAGGGCCAGGGACAGCAGGGCGGAGACAACATCTTCAATTCCGTGCAGAGCTAAGGTCGGGTATCGCCGAACTCAAATCGATGAGTCGACCGATTCGAATCGGAATCGAATCGACGTCATCGTCGTCGTCGTGGTGAGCATGTCGTGTCACGTCCAGAAACCTGCCTGACGTTGTACTGTGCTAAAACACGTGTTAAAATCCGCAGATTTCACGGGCATTGTTCAAACGCAGCATGTACAGTGTCCCCTGCATGGATATGAAGAGAACACGCGTCCTACATGCAGGGTCGCCTCACTGTAACGCTTTCCACAGTGTCAAGGACATGCGACGCCCTGCATATCGAGTCCAATATCCCGAGACCAAAGCACGTGCGTTGTGGACGGTTTTGCGCTTCAAGTGCACGCGACAAGCGACTTCCGGTTTGGAACTTCCGGTTTTGGAATGGACGCCGGTGGGAGGAAGTGAAGAAAGCGCGAGCCCCTTGGGTTTAAAAACTCATTCCAACTGAAGGAGACTTTTCGCGCTTCTGTCCTGCTCCCGTCACGTGCCCCCCCCCCCTGACGCATGCGCGTGGAACTCCAGGCACCCAGCGCCGGATTCACCACAGACCTCCGTGCGGTGGGCCCCAGGTTTCCCCGGCGACAGCGGCGTCCAACGCGGCAGCGTCGCTGCGGAGCGGCCCGCAGGAACCACCTGCCTCGTCCCCTGCACCGAGGAAGCGACACGCGAACGGGCCATTTCCAAACCCAGTGTAAATAGCGTCAGAGAGAGAGGCGATAACTGTAGTTTCAGTGCCTATTCAGAGGACACGCACACACAGTGGATATGTAAGTATGGTGATGTCTTCATTGTTGCAACATATCCTCAGTGCGATTACGTGTTTTTCGTCCGTGGACGGCTTGGCGTCCCGGATTCTTGTTGAGTTGTACTCGTACAACGGTTTGTGAATGGTCGTTTTGAATTGATGAATGGATCTTGTGTGTAGGTCAAGTGGGGATTGTGGGACAGGGGCAATGAAAGGGGGGGGGGGGGTTCGTTTGAAAACGGTGGCAAAGTGTGGAGAGGACCCTGGCGTTCAATGTTGTGAAATTTTTACGCCAAGTGTGTGTGTGTGTGTGTGTGTGTGTGTGTGTGTGTGTGTGTGTGTGTGTGTGTGTGTGTGTGTGTGTGTGTGGTGTTTACTGCATAGCGTGGAGAGGACACTGGCGTTTAGTATCCGGAAACTTA
>JAAUXT010070520.1_pt1 | contig 13114 bp, 11 predicted proteins | sample 7278171 | NCBI WGS metagenome assembly JAAUXT01 (sample SAMN14350112, study PRJNA611818) | marine sediment metagenome | isolation source: surface marine sediment (1.8m) | place: French Polynesia: Moorea | collected 2018-08
ACAAGCATCAACACCACTCAGTACAGGACAACAAGCAACAGCACCAACCAGCACTGCATTCCAAGCCTCAGCACCAACCAGCACAGGACTCCAAGCCTCAGCACCAATCACCAGTCTGATCCAGGCCTCAGCACCAACTACAATTGAAATGAAAACCTTGGCACACATCAGTCCCATTCAAGCAACAACAGCAACCAGCACAGAACTTTTCCAAACTTTACAAATCAAGGCCACACCAGCAATCACAACAGGATTCCATGCCTCTCCACAAGCCAGCACAGGTCTCCAAGCTTCAGCACCTGGCAGTCAAGTTCCTGTCTCAACATCAATCAGCACACCAGTAACAACTTCATGGCCAACAAGTACAGGACTCCAAGGTTCAGTGCCAATTAGCACTGAATTTGAAACCATTCAGCCTTCATCGCCGATCGGCGCAGAACAATCTCCATCAACCAGGACTCAAGATCAAGTGCCACCAAATGTGCTGCGTTCTACAGCAGAACATTCTGAGCCAATTGCGTCAGTCAGCACAACGTCTTCTGAACGGGTCAACATTCAATCAAGCGAACCAAGTGAACCAAACAGTTCTCTACAAACTGCTGCAATCACTACTCAACCTGCACCAGCTGAGTCTCAGTCTGTAGAATCAGTCAACCTTCAGCCAACAACAACTCAACCTTCAACAATTCGTCTTCAACCGTCTACATCGGTCAACACTCAAGCAATGTCAACATTGAGAACAGCTCTTTCTCCACCAACCAACACCAAACAGTCCACAATTCCACTTTCAACACCAGCCAGCACTCAACCAGGGACGGTGGTGATCTCGCAGGCAACACCAGTGGCTTTTCTGTCTTCTGCGACAGTCATCATGCAATCGAAGGGACTTGTCAACAGAAACACAACAGAAAGTTCAACACCTGGAAGCACGCAACGTTCAGTCTTTGACAGCACTCGACCATTCGATGCCCAAACTACCGGACCAGACAACATACAGCCAAGTGAACCTGTCACCACGCATTCTGCACAACTCAGCACTTCATTTTATGAAGCAGGCATAACTCTGCAGTCAATACCAATCGCAATTCCACAATCTGCATCAGTTGGAACTCAGCCATCTGGCATTCAACCTGTTGTACCTGTCAAGTCTCAACCAGTCAACACTCAGTCTTCGGAACCAGTTGCCATTAAACCGACTGCACCGACACAAGAAGTGCCTTCACAACCAATCAACAATGCGTCAGCACCAGACAATATTCACCATTCTGGGCTCGTCACGACTCAAGCTTTCAAGCCAAGCAACATTCAGCCATCTGCTCCAGTTAGTTTGGAACAATCAGCCCAACTCAGTCTTCAGTCGTCGTTTCCACTCGGCATTCCCCCTTCAGTCATTACTGAGCGTTCCCCTTCAGGAACCACTGAACCAAAAGCAACCGTTGGTGTCGAACCATCCACGCGGGTCAACATCCAACCATCTGGACCAATCAGTGCTCAACCCACTGCGCCACTCAACACTTTTGAACCGATGACTGCACAGGCTGACACTGGGAATGCAGCTGTCTCCCCAATGGATACCAACACAGAGACTGTTTCTCCAGACAATTTGTCGATCACATCATCTGAAAGTCCTGCGACGGCGGGAAACAAAGCGTCTTCAAAACTGGCGAAACTACAAAGTACTCCGAAACCAATATCCCCGTCAGAGACAACCAATCACAGGAACTTTTCACCAAAGATGGACACAACTGCCTCAGAGTCGGCTCAACCCGACGAGGCAACTTCACAACCAGCAGATCTTTCCCCAGAGTCAGTCTCAAAGTCTGCAGGGTCTGCAGGTCCTCTCGACGAGTCCAGAGTTCCTGCGCTGCCTTCATCAGTTCCTGGCAATGCTCCACGGAATCCTGGAACAGCAACCTCCGGGGGTCCCACGTCAAGTACGACTGTTGTCAATCTTGATTTCTGTTCAACTTTGTCAAGATCTGCTCCTGCCATTTGTCTTTTTCAAGCCGTCAGACAAAAGTTTGTTTTATCTGTGTTTTAGGGGCTGATGCGTGCAGATCGAACCCGTGTCAAAACAACGGGCAGTGCAGGTTGACGCCGATGGGCTTCGAGTGTTCCTGCCGAGGGAAATACCAAGGGAAATACTGCACACACATTCTAGATTTATGTGTCCACAAACCTTGTGGAGACAACGGGCAGTGTAGTCAATATGGGAGGATTTTCAGATGCTTCTGCATGTCGGGATACCAGGGGACTTTTTGTGACATACCCCCACAAGTGTGCTTCCCCAACCCTTGTGAGAACGGTGGGACGTGTAAACCGCAAGGAACCACGTTTGGATGCACTTGCACAGCTGGGTTTTTCGGGAAAACCTGCTCAAGATTCCAAGATCCTTGTTCTCCAGATCCTTGTGGTGACAACGGCCGTTGCTCCAGTCGCCACGCGTCCTTTGTCTGTGACTGTTTGAATGGTTATCGAGGTAGACTGTGCAATATCAAGCCAAACTTGTGCTTCCCGAATCCGTGTCAACATGGAGGAACATGCCAAGAGCACGGAGATTCATTCCTGTGCACTTGTGCGGGAGGGTACGAAGGCAGAGTATGTGAACGCTCTGTGAACTTGTGCTCACCGAATCCGTGCAAGAACAATGGAAGGTGTCATCAGGGTGGAGCTTCTTTCCATTGCTCGTGCAAACAAGACTACCAAGGGAGTCGGTGTGAAATCTACAGACCGAGCCCCTGTGCTCGCTCCCCGTGCAGGAACAACGGTCTCTGCAGGGAAGTGGGATTCACCTTCGCTTGTCTCTGCCCACCTGGGTACCACGGACGCTTCTGTGATATCAGTGAGTATTTGTTTGTTTTCTCTGCAGCAGCAGCCAGGTGAATTCATGGTGGAAGAAGGCATTGGCAAGAGAACTGCACAACCAAAACATCTGAATATCGAAGATCAACGAGCCCGATTTCGCTTTCTTTGATGTTTTGTCTCTGTTCTGAAATGATCTTGTACGAGTCAACAATTTCCATTGTCCATTGTGTATTGTAGCTTCAAAGATGCACAGCGGGTGCGGTTTGTGTCACAACGGAGGTACGATGCAGTTCTGCTTCAACTCCAAGTTCTCTTGTCGCTGTGCCCCGGGCTTCTACGGCACACGCTGCGAACGCGTCGGTGAGAACTCGCCGAAAACGCGCGCACTCGCACATTCTGCGCGCGCGCCTGCCAGTTTTGTCACTTCAAAAAGCAGTGAAATTCAGCCTTCGTGCCGATCAACAAAGATTTGACTTTTTCAACCGAAAAATCAATATATCCGGCTCAGGGCAAATTTTTTGCCAGCTGAAGTTTGTGCTTGAATCCCGGATATTCTACGTACGACCCAAACTCGTCATGTTTGTCGACTGGAACATTTGTTACGTTCGTCTGTGTTCAAGACACATGCAGAGCTGACTCTCTCTTGCAGGTCACAGGTGACCAGCTCGAGGACTCCACAGCGATCGGAAGATGCAGTGAGAGCCTTCGACACAGAAAAGCGTTGGGTCTCACAGTACGAGTGCCATGGCTTGAGAAGTGCCACCACTCTCACACCCTCATCGTTGAATAGGAAAGTATCGAGACAGCACTGCAGGGTGATCCGCAGCCACTGTACGAGTAGTGGCTTGTGCTGCCTGTCTCAGTTGCATTGGCTTGTGCTGCCTGTCTTGTTGTACGGTCCATAAATTCACGTCAATGTCGGGTGATTTGAATCTCGGCGAAAAAATTTGGTCTCATGTTGTGTCGGGAAAAGGGCGGCAGCCTGTTTGGAATCTTGTTGTTGATCATCCTTTCAATGAATTCTCCTCAGATGAAACTCAAAATCACGTGAATAAAAATTTGATGGAAGATTCTGAAAAGTTTCGTTGTTCAAGCGGCCTTCACAAGGACACTGACGTCTTCCAAACTTTTGACAACAACGCAAATTCTCCAAAAGCAAAACTTACTTCAAAGAACTTTGTTTTGATCATTCATTTTTTAAGTACATGAACAATCTCCGTGAACGGCGAAAACGTGTCTGCGATGCGATCGGTTGATGAAATCAAGGCATATGGAATGCGACTCGTCACTGGCTCATTCCCCACGGAGCCGGTGCGCCATGCGCACGGAGAAACGTCAGGGGTGAACTGGCTCTTCTCCCACAAATGTGTGTGTGTGTGTGTGTGTGTGTGTGTGTGTTTGTGTGTTCACTTCACATGTTGGCTTCATGCTGTGGGAGCACCACAATATGCTTCCCCCTCCCCGACTGAAACCCAGACCAGCCCAGTTCTGCTCTGGTACTTTGCCCTGACCTGCACAGTATTTCACGCCTGTGCACCAAGCGTACCGTCAACCATCTGTCAAAACCGAGATACATGGAATTTCAAAGCAAGCAGGAGGCATCTGAACAAGCCGACAGCAACATCTAGCGTTCCCTCCGGTATCAGATGACTGTTCGAACATCAGCTTCGCTTCCAATGATAACATCTGTTCACAAGCAAAACACGTTGGAGGGTTCCTTTCGCGTCGAGTTCATCAGCAGTCAGCGGTAACTGTGGCAGGTAACACAGCCGAAAGACTGCGAGGTCAAGCACGACGCTGTTCCACGGATCCACGGGAGTCTCGACGCCCCCGGGCAGGCTGACCGAGTTCCACACACACTCTCTTGCAAAGCGAGGCCACTGGCGTCAGGCAAATCTATCAAGCACCATCAGCATGCACAAGTCTCAAGTCCTTGTCACCGGTCTTGTAGCTGGTTGGCTGGTGGCAGTTGGCTGGTCTTCTCGATGCACCACCCTTCACCCCAGATGCCCTTCTTCTCCTTGGCGAGCTTCACCTTGATCTTGGTCTCGTTGCGCTTGCGCCGCTTCTTGCTGACCTTGCACTTGTCCTTGATGACGGTGTCGGGAAGCCGCTCGCTGAAGTAGATGACGCCCTCAGCCTGCACCACCAGCTGATCCTCCCTACCGAGCAGACACGACAATTTGTGCACGGCACTGACATTTGCAAAGCAATCACAACCTCTCAAGGACAATGCGCAGGTGTATCAAACTGTCAAATGCGCACCAACGTTCGCGCAGACGCTGACAGATCAAGTTTCCCAACACCATGCACACAGGGTTGCAAAATATCTCGTTCATGAAGTTGCGCATTTTCTGGTGCACAATTTTGTTCGTACGATTGTCGACTCAGTTGTTGTCATGCAATGGCCCCTGTCTGTGATTTTCCTGTTTCTCCCTTTCATCCAAAAGACAGATGGACTCACAGTTTGTCTGGGTAGGTGACGTGAGGCACTGTGCGGCGCGACAGTCGGGTGGGCACGAAGACGGTGAGGCGCGCCCAGTCCTCCCCGGCATCCTCCTTCCGAACTGCCAACAATAAAATGGGGCAACGTCCTGTATGGCGATGCAAGAAGACAGCGAAGAAGTCAGGATGGTAAAAAGTATCTGTCAGCCCGTGCATGTCAGCAAAAGTTCGAGGCGCATTGCAAAAGGGTGACATGTCTTCAGCGGCGTTGGAAGTTGGGTAGACAGTCTTTTTTGCACATCCATGTTGCCTTTGTCGTCGCCACCAATCAGAAAAATGCAACGCACAATCCGGAATTTTGTCCCATTGTGACAATAAGCGCAGGTTCCAGGCTGTCGCACTGTCAATTTGCAGTGCATCAAATTCATCAACATTTGTGCGTTCGCAAAATCCGACATTGAGCGCAATTGGTCCGGCTTCTTTGCGAGTCGGAATTGGTGCGCCGCAGATCCAGCGAAATCCGGAGGAGCAGCCCAATCACAGATTCGTTCCACAAATCAACAATCGTTCGTTTCGGAACAGAGATGAAATTATTGCTTCAGTGGACGGGAAGGGCATTGTACGAGTGCAAACACTCTCGATGAAATTTGAAGCGTTCTTCACAACAAACAAGATAGGATGAGAACGTGCGAATTTCGAGAAATTTCTGGATCCGCTGCAAGGCCATGATAGAAATCTTTGAGCTGCAGGCAATGTGAGTGTTATCTGCACGTGCGCGCATTCAGCTGTGCCATCTGTTCAGCGGCGCACATCAAAGGGTCGTGCTTTGGCCGCGAACAATCCGAGACAAAGACAACATTCGGCTGCTTTCACCAAATCCAACAAATCAATAGTTGTAATTATCCCACTCATAAATATTTCCGTTTCAAGCAAATTATTTCTGATCAGATAGTGATTTTTTGTTTTGTTTTGTGAGTTTCATACGAAAGATCAAGTTTCCGACATGTTCCGAATTGGTTTTTGCCGAACGATGTGTTGCAGTTGTGACTGGAATATTTTTGACGACCAGAAACTTTTTTTGATTGCTCTGGAAAGATTTTGTACGGTGATTTGGAAAGATTTCGTACGGAGAAAAAGGACAAAGGATGCAAGGACCAAGGAAGAAAATTGGCAGGTGCCTCGAAGCACGCGCAACAGAATAAAAATCTGTTTATTGTCTTGTAGCTGCATCAACGTGACACACCGCCACAAATCCTTAATAGAAAATTATCCGGGTGTCGAAAATAAATTCGGATGACTGCAAACCACAAATTATAAACCGATCTGTGCGCGAAGCAAAATGTGCAGCCATGTTGGTTTTGGACACCTTCATTTTCGTGCAATTCTGCTGTCAAAAACACCAGGTTGCTTCACTCGCGAGTTTTAAAAATTGATGTAGTCGACCAGTTTCTTCATTTTCCTTTTGGAATCAGCGAATAAGACAGGATATCTTACCGAAGCATTCGTCGCTCTTATTTTCGGATTCATTTGACGCGACTGCAGCCATTTTTGTCGCTCATGCGCCTTTCTCCACAAACCTGCAGTCTGGCAAAAATAAATTCACATGACCTTGTGAAAAACTCATCCAAAAATTACATTGACCTTTCCACGTTTTACGACAAACTATTTCGATCTCTTGATCCATCTTGAGACGTTTTTTGCAGCTGGAATGTGCCGCCTCGACTCCAAACGTCCATTTTGCCTTGATCGCGGCTTGAAGCTGGTTTCGGATTGGCGCGTTCGCCTCACAACGCATTATCATAATGCAGCTCTTGATCATTGACGCCGTGGCCAATGCCAACATTCTGTTCGGTCTGACCCAGGTTCATCGCAACTTTTGAACCTCACAAAATCGGAAAGTTTTCGGATACAAGAAGAATTTGTGTCAAGCATGCAAACAAGTCCTGGTGATTCTTGACGGGTGGGGACTTCTGTTCAACGGCAGCCACGCATGTTCTTTCCATTGGGAATACATTGGAAGAAGGACACAACTCAAGATTTGTGTGTGTTTGCAGTGTGAGACAGGTTTGTGTGATTTTGAGAGTCATCGTCAAACTCCGCGAGAAAGTCGCACCCGAGTGGAAGTTGCACCCATTGTTGACTGACTGGTTGACCTCACAGGGGGACAGGGCAAGTCAATCAGTTGACTTTGCCAAGTCAGCTGCCCAAAAAATTTCCCCCGGAAGGCCAACCAAAATTTTTATGTTCAGAATTTGATTTGATAATTTGATAAGTTTCCAATGAACTTATTTGGCTTTTTCTGGCAGGTTGACTTGCGCCCCCCCCCCAATTCAACTGATTGATGCACAGACAGACAAACAGAAAAACAGACAGACAAATAAACCGATAAGGATTGCACTAAGCGCGAATGAGGGCGCCTTCGGCGAATCGCGCGCTTCAAAACACTTGTGGGAATGGATCTATCGTATGCATAAATTGACAATCTCACGAATCGATCCCAAGCGAAGGAGCATGAAAACGTGAGATCCAACAAGCAAGAAGGCTACGCCTAGAAAGCCCGCGGTTCCACCATGCCAACCAAAAGCCGACAGGAAACTGGACTATACCTGCATACCAATCCAGCAGCAGCACCAAGTTAGGTCTTGGGCAGAACCTGACCTGCACAGGCGGTATACGAATAGTGGCAGTACCGCCAGGACCTGACTTGTGTTGCTGCTGCTGGACCCCCACCCCTTGTACACAAAACCCGCGGGACACGAAAACCGAGTGCTTGCATGGGTCTGAGTTGCTTGGTTTGCAGTGAGAATGTTGAAGTGTATTTGTTTGGTATTTTAATTTCAGGTTTGCTGAACTTTGCAACCAAAAATGATATTTTGACCTCTTCTTTCCTCATGGATCTGACCAAACGTGCAGCAATGAAACTATTGTCCTGATACACCAATGACAGTTCGCTCACACACACACACACACACACACACACACACACACACACACACACACACACACACACAGCATCAAAATTCCTCACTGAATTGATTTACTCAAAACAGGATGAAACTGACAAGTTGCTTTGTTATTTTGAGTGGGAGGAACTTTCGCAGTCAATTGTCTGACACCACCAAATACGTTTTTTCAGTGCTTTGCTCCAGCACATCGAAACATTGAATAAATGTACAAGTTTGCAGCAAGTATTTCTGCCACCTACCTCACCAAACAGCAGTGTTGAACTCGTACGTGTGACCTGCTGTGCGGGGCAAGAATGTGTGACAAGTGCCAAATGTTTGACAAAGTTTTGTGGATCGCATTCCTTCCCGCTGCTGACATCCTTGCGATGGGAAGTGAGATTGTCTTGACAAATGCTGAGGAAGCGAGCGCAATTGGAGCTGAGATTTTGCGACGCAACACACCAAAGTGATTTTGACACACGCATGTGAACAAGGCCAAATATGAGCTGTTTTTTGCAGGTTGTGTGAAGTGTTTGGAGTATTTGGAGTACAAACAGAACAAAGTGATCTGAAATCAAATATCTTTTTTGAACCAGATTGCATCTGTCCACGGACATTGACTGGGGAAGACACAGTGAGGAGTGGGTCTCGTGAGGTCCAATGAGTTGTTTCTTTTTCTTAAACAAAGTTGGAGGATTTCATGCGCCCGAAAAGTATTTCCCCGAACTGCATCCCTGAGAATAGGCTGTGTTGTTGACAAAAAACAAAACCTGTCAGTTCTCATGAGTGATCCGGTCCCTCTATGCAAGTGTCAGTTCCACAGTCAGTGCATGTTCGTTGTATGTTCCAAACTTGTGCCACAATGAAAGAAGCTCTGGCTCCCACCATTGCCGCGAAAACTATAGCAAGCTCCAAAACGAATACTGCGAACTGGGGAAGCGCAAGTAACACAGACAAAAAAATGCAAATGTTTGACAAGAGGTGGTTTTGTCTCTGAAGTATCTTGCTCTTTGTTACTTTTGCCAAACAGGCATGCCCAGAAGTGCAAACGTGAGTCAGACTTTCATGTTTCCTTTGTCCAAGTCATGACATCTCAACACCGAGGTGCTTGTTTCATTGCACAGATTGCGCAAATATTCTTTCCCAGTTGTGCGACGCAACAGTCCCGACTTGAGACCAAAACCACAGATGCAACGAGATCTACGCGTGAAAAGCCGGTTTCGTGCAAAGTTCTTGGTGGCGAAAAGCTGAAAACAAACATTTTCAATTTCAACAATTTAAAAATTCCCTGCATTCGGAGATTCGCAGAAATACGCGTTGTGTTCGGTGTCTCTGTGTGGAAACAGGATTCGGACACGAGCGGAGCCTGAAGAGAACTCGGCAGCGGAGCAGGTCCCGCAGCAGCAGCTTCGCTCGATCGATGCTCGTGACCCGGAAGCGATTGTTGCAGCTCGATCCCGAGTCCAGCAGCTGCTGTGGCTGTAGCAGATGAACCTGTGTTGGATCCGCGATTTCACTTTTTTGTCTGCAAGAGCGAAATGATCGGGCTCAGTCTCAGAGCTGCGTGGTTCCAGCCTACGAATCCAGCTTCACACAAGACAGCCGGCTGAACATTGGAGAGAATCAGAGCAACTTAGGATCAGGCCAATTCAAACAGGGAACTTGGTAAGTTTTCATCCAGAATTCAAAAGTTATGTTTGTGCTGTGCTTTGAGGCAACAATCACGGTCATTCTGTGTTTCCTGTTTTATTGACACACAAATCATGGGTTGACTCAGAACAAGCCCCACCCCACCCGGGGCCCTTGACCTTCGTCCCCTTTGCCTTGTTCCCAAGGCTCGACATCTCTCTCTCTCTTTCTCTCTCTCTCTCTCTCTCTCTCTCGCTGGAACTGGACGACAGAATCTCCAATTCTCTGTTTCTGAGTTGTGCAGATTGCGTACTCCTGGCAGTACACGCATCCACTCAAGCACTTGATCAACTGGCTTTTTCAATTTATCGCAAAACAGATTTCACTTCGTGGCGTCTTTGTGTTCGATCACGAGCACATGGAGCTCAGTGTTTTCTCAGGCACAACGCAACAAAACAACAGTGTTGATGTGCAGAAAAGTGCACAGGCATCGTCCAGAGTTTTTCGTCTGCTGAACAAATCCATTGTAAAACTCACTGGGCCGAAATCTTCACAGTGTGATGTCATTTTGCTGTCAGAAATGGGGATGTGCGCGAGTGGACCGGGAGTTCCGGAAGACATCGTCGATCTGGATGCGATCATCAAAAGTCTTGCTGCGGACAAGATCACTCCCAGGAGACTGTCGTTCGCCGAGAGACTGTGCATGGAGAAATCCATCCAATTGGAGGTGAGGTTCGGACTCAAACCAACGATGCATGGAAGTCGTTTGTTGTGTGCCTGCAGGGCTGTGTGACCTTGTTTCGCGCCAGGCGTTGTATATTTCTGGTTAGGATGTCCTCATCTACTTGGCAGGTCGGCTGGCAGTACGTTGACTTCTCGCATGAACTGACGAGGTTCCTACCCGCCAAGAAAAATGTTCCAGGTTGCAATCAATTCCAACAGACATGGACACGAACGCAGCTTTCAAGACCGTGCAAGTTTGAAATACTCGTATATTAACACGTTGGGGTTGTTCTCTGAGCGTGACATGTTCCCTCTTCCACATCCTTCAGGCCAGTTCAGGAACGTGCAGTTGTTCAGGACAAAGTTCGTCAACAGCAGCGAAGTGCAGCAGGAGTACACGTTCAAAACGGAGCGCCAGACCAAGTCGTCCTGCAGCATCAGTGTTCAGAAGGGCTTCACGCTGGGAGGCAACCTCAACCTCGAGTTCGCGCTGCCGACCGAGAACCAGCCCATCACTGAAGACGTGAGTTCCGACCTGACGACCGGTGCTACTGCACCACGCTGTGAAGCAGTCGATCCCAAAAGTTAAGACACTGATTCATATCGAAGTGACAGTACCAAATCATCATTGTGTGCCGTTTATTCGAGTATTTGAGTTTTTGCAACATCTGTTTTTGCACCAGGTTGTTCCATGCAAAATATCAGGAGGTTTGAGTGGTCAGCTCTCTTGGAGCAAAACTCGAGGAGAGGTGCACGAGGAGACGCTGACCTGGAGCGTCGATTCTTTGGTCAAAGTGAATCCGAAGAGGACGGCCTGGGCCGCTCTCGTCGTGCACGAGGAGAACCTGGACGTCGACTTCGAGGTAACGGGTCTGATTTCCTTTCCACTATTGCAGGTCGCAAGTGTGGCCCAGGGACAGGGCGCGAGGTCTACATTGTCAAACCAGACACATTTTGGGCACTATTTGCGAAGTCTTGATTTGCTGTCCGAAGAAAGTCGAATTTGGCACGTAATGTACACCAAGTCGTTTGCATGGCTTTATTGACAAGCGTGCAAAAAGTCTTCAAGGCAAAAATTGCAGTGCAGTTTTCAAAAGAAGCATGTATTTTCTGCCGAGACAAATTGAACCCCTGCTTGCGTAGACAAAAGGATGAGACTTCTCGATCTCGTGGCCAAAGGAAACAAATTGTTCACAGACTGATAGCTGTTTGATTTGTCTGTCTGTCTGTCTGTCTGTCTGTCTGTCTGTTGGCTCGAAAGTGACCGGAGTGAGGCGTCCAGGTCGGTTGAAGCTGATTGCCACAGGTCGATGTGACCAACGCACTTGAAATCGGAAGTGTTTTTTGTCATAATTTTCCAAACTGCTTGTCTTTGTTTGCAGATAAAATCGACCCTTGTCAGCAGACTTGAAAACAACAAAGTCCCTGTTCTCGTCAGGCGCCGCAAAGACAAGACCTTGCTGCAAGTTGTGGAGGTTCCGTGCAAGTCCATAGGCACCGACGAGGACAGGAAAAACTTTCAGTGGAGCAAGTCTGAACCTGGGACAGTTCACATTACCAGCTCAGGAATCTGCAAGGCTGTGTACGGGGTGGAACAAGTGGTGCAAATCGAAACCCGAGCTCTGTGGCTCTCAGACGACCTGTCCACAAGCATGAGGGCTCTTGGAGTTGCTGGAATCAAAGATGACGCCTCTCCAACTGGTGTCGTGATTGAAGATGTCACGGATCACCCAAACGAGAGGACTCCGCTCTCTCTTCACCCTTGAGCTGCTTTCACACAAAGTCCTTTTGTGAGTGTGGTGTGCATGACGACTTCTGCAGGTGCATCCGCTTGTGTGAGTTCCTTTTGTTTTTGCTGCCTTTGGTCACAAATTTGTGCCAAACGCAACTTCCACCTCCAATTCGTCGGCATTGTTTTTGACGGGACCTGAAAATGGAAAACACAGACACACAGAAAAAAAAAACCCCAGGAAGGGGAGCCTTTTCTATGTGGCATGTTGGAACGGTTGTTCAACGTGAACTCAATGCATGAACGTCCTGAAAGCTGGCTTTGCCAACAAAAAACTTGGTTTGCATTTGCGCTTTCGGATTTTGCCCAAATTTGCAGATTTGGGTTTTGCCTCGTGCGATGCGCGATTTCTATTCTTTCCGAGCCTCATCCACTTCAGAAGATTTTTGCCAGCAATATGCAAGCGATTCGTCAACGCTTCGTAGTACGAGTAAACAGGAAAACTGCATCTCAGTTTTAAAATGTGCGCTTTAGAACGAGAGAATTAGATAGGTTAAGCAGCGACGTGCGTGAGTCACCCGTGACGCCGCGTCGCGTCGAATTTGTGACGCACGAGCACGGCGATGTTATGTCTCACAAGTTGATTGAGTGCGGCGGGAAATTCGGCGTATGTGCTGACATCTGTGCACAAAAAACCATGCGGCACCAACTGGAAATATCTGTGTCATCTGCGCACAAGGTTTTCGGGGTAAGTTTTGAAAATTAATAATCTTTGCAGGTACTTCAATGCAAGTTGCAAACAATTGTGACAAAGTAAAAGTGGTGATGCTTGTGCACA
>JAAUXT010077313.1_pt1 | contig 13113 bp, 14 predicted proteins | sample 7278171 | NCBI WGS metagenome assembly JAAUXT01 (sample SAMN14350112, study PRJNA611818) | marine sediment metagenome | isolation source: surface marine sediment (1.8m) | place: French Polynesia: Moorea | collected 2018-08
ACATAGGGAATTATGGTTAATATGCTGAACCGTATAATCAATTGTTAGCCTTTTTAATTTATCCAATTCACTTTTCGCAATGACCTTAGTCTCAGTTTTTTTTCTGGCTCTGGCGTTTGGACTGATTATCGCAGTCAATCGTCACGCCAGAGCCAGAAAAAAAACTGAGACTAAGGTCATTGCGAAAAGTGAATTGGATAAATTAAAAAGGCTAACAATTGATTATACGGTTCCGCATATTAACCATAATTCCCTATGTATTGATAGGGTTTCTTTGAAACTGATAGTTTACACTGACCGTATAACACCACGGATTGCAATGTATACAGATAAGGATATCATCACATGCTCAACATCCCACCCGAGCTCGTCCGTTCATACACTTTCCTTGCTGGAACGCAACGGCATCACTGCCGAGCAGCGCCCTATTCCCTCCAGCGCTGCGAGGCCTCCTGGTTGCCATGAAGTATAGGGGAAACAGGGCCAGTTCTTCACTCGATACTTTTCCATCCAGCCTCCCGCCGACCATTATTGAGCCCGGCTTCGACTTGGTGCTGGGTCTTGGGAACACGCTCGAGTGCTACCCTGGACTACGGGTTCCTTGAACCATACCCTCGCTGCTCATCATCTAAACCGAAGCACAAAGCAGCCCCGCCTCTGTAATCCGGCGTTATCTTCAAATATTCACAAAAATCCAAGATTCAGGGACAGATTTAGACCACCAACAGGATATATACTTTCCCTGAGTGGTTTTGAATCATCCGCCAGCCATGGAATTGCAAACTAACTCCCACGGGCAGGCATGGGATCCGACGGTTTGTCGTCTTCCCGGGACGACGGGGTATCGCTGAACGCCGGATCCGCTGGCGGATACCTACGAGTTCTCAGGACACATCAGATGAATGCAACCGCACCAACCAGTTTTCTCGACCGGACCGTCAGGAATTTGCGTGGCGCTTGGCGAGATATCGCGGACAGGACCAGCGAGATATTCTCCAGCACCCCGAGCCCGGATTTACCGGACAAGGACATGGAGAATCTCCGGGCTCAGCTGCGGGATTGTCTCGAGGGACGGGGCGGCGAGGTCTCCGCCCGTATCAGGGCGGCGAACATGGGACGCACTTACCTCTCCCTCAGTCCCGAGGGACGCAAACGCTTTCTCAGCATCCTGGCCCACGATTTCGACGTCAACCGAGCGGCGGTCGATGAGGCCGCCAAAGCGCTCTCCGGGGCTGACCTGACTCTTGCCGAGCGCATGCAGGCCGAACGCAAGCTGCGGCAGGCCTTGCGCCCCCCGTGGATGCGACTGCTCACCCAGTTCAACGCACTTCCCGAGGGCATTACGTTCCTCGTGGACCTGCGGGCGGAACTCCTCCCCCTGTGCAAGGATGATCCCTCGCTCAAAGCCCTGGAGCATGACCTGCAGGCTTTGCTGACCTCGTGGTTCGACGTGGGCTTTCTGGAACTGCGCCGTATCCAGTGGGACTCTCCGGCCTCTTTGCTGGAAAAATTGATTGCCTATGAGGCCGTACATGCCATTCGCGGCTGGGACGATCTTAAGAACCGGCTGGACTCGGACCGGCGCTGCTTCGCGTTCTTCCATCCGCGGATGCCCGCGGAGCCGCTGATTTTCGTCTGGGTGGCCCTGGTCAACGGCATCTCAAGCAATATTCAAGCATTGTTGGAGAAGGAGAAAACGGCCCTCGATCCCTACAGCGCGGACACCGCCATCTTTTATTCCATCTCCAACGCCCAGGAGGGGCTCGCCAAGATCAGCTTTGGTGATTTCCTGATCAAGCGGGTCGTGGATGAGTTGACGGAGGAATTCGAAAACCTCAAGACCTTCGCTACCCTGTCGCCGATCCCCGGTTACCGCCCCTGGCTGGACGGCAAATTAACGAAGCTCGCCAGGCGCAAAAAGATCGAGCTGCTCAACGGCTCGGAACGGAAAGCCTTGGTACCTTTATCCCAGCAGACGCAGGAAGCGGCATTACTGCAGGAGCTGCTGGCGCGTCCCGACTGGCACCGGAATCCGGAACTGGCCGCTGCCCTGAAAGCCCCCCTGATGCGCCTGTGCGCCCGCTACCTCGCCAAGGAGAAGCGCAAGAACCATATCGCCTATGACAAGGTCGCCCACTTTCACCTGTCCAATGGGGCTCGCATCGAGCACTTGAACTGGCTCGGCAATACCTCGGAACGGGGCTTCGCCGAGTCCTACGGCATCATGGTGAACTACCGCTACAAACTCGACGACATCGAAAACAACCACGAAGCCTATCGCGGCGAGGGCCAGGTCAAAATCTCGTCCGCGGTACGCAGCCTGTTGCGCTCCTGACATAGCGAACGTCCATACAGACTCAGAATTGATAGCCGAAATTCTCCTGGAACCGGGTTCTGAATTCATCCAGGGTGAAGCTATGGTTCTGGGTACCGTACCGTTCGATCTTCACCGCGCCCAGCAATGAGGCGATCCGACCAGTGGTCTGCCAGTCCATCTCATGGATCAAGCCATACAACAGTCCCGCCCGGTAGGCATCGCCGCAGCCCGTGGGATCCAGCACTTCCCGGGTCCGCGCGCAAGGAATCTCAAGGCACTCGGTACCCTGATAGATCCGCGACCCCTGCCCCCCACAGGTCACCACCAACGCCCGCACCCGGGTGGCGATCTCACGGGTGGATAAACCGGTGCGCTCCTGCAGCAACTCACATTCATAGTCATTGACGGCGACCCAGTCGGCCTGTTCGATGAAGTGGAGGAAATCATCGCCGTTGAACAGGGGCATCGCCTGACCCGGATCGAAAATGAAAGGAATACCCGCCTCCTGGAACTGGCGGGCATGGGTCAGCATCCCGTCGCGACTGCCCGGCGAGACGGTGCCAATGCCGATGCCCGCATCCCGGGGCACCGCGGCTCGGTCCGAAAACGCCATGGCACCGGGGTGGAATGCGGTAATCTGGTTATCGTCCAGGTCCGAGGTAATGTACGCCTGGGCCGTGTAACTGCCTTCCACGTGATGGATGAACCGACGGCTGATGCCCTTGGTGTCCAGCCATTCGGCGTAGGGGCCGAAATCATCACCCACCGTGCCCAGGGGGAAGACATCGCCACCCAGCAGGCCGAGATTGTACGCCACGTTACCGGCGCACCCCCCGAATTCCCGCCGTAGTTCCGGTACCAGAAAGGACACGTTCAGCATGTGTACTTTGTCCGGCAGGATGTGATTATTGAAATGATCATGGAAAACCATGATCACGTCGTAGGCGATGGAGCCGCAAACTAGCGCCTTCATTGTGTATCCTTTTGGTTATGTCATGGATTCCTACATCAGAGATCGAACAGCAGCATTCCCCAAACCACGACGATATTGATCACGGCCAGGAACACCGTGGCCGAGGCGATGTCCTTAGCCCTGCCCGACAGTTCGTGGTGCTCCTGGCCCATGCGATCCACCGTGGCTTCGATACCCGAGTTGACCAGTTCGGTAATCAACAACAGCAGTAGACTACCGATCATCAGTATCCGCTCCACGCTGTCCTCACCCAACCAGAGCGCCAGCGGCGTCATGACTACGACGATCAACGTTTCCAGACGAAAGGCTTCTTCGTAGACCCACGCCGCTTTCAGTCCTGCCAGGGAATAACCAGTAGCTTTGATCAGACGGCGTAATCCCGTGGGGGACTGTTTTTGCATGCTCTCAGCATTCCTGAGTAGAGGTTATCCCTGCGTACCGGGCGGTGCTGCTTTGCCGTGTGCCCATTGGCGGCGAGGTCAGCCGAGGGCCTCAAGGGCTGCCTGATAGTCGGGCTCATCGGCGATCTCGGACACCAGTTGCGCATGGACGACCTTGTCGTTCACATCCAAAACCACTACGGCCCGTGCGGTAACCCCGGCCAGGGGTCCATCTTGCAACAGAACCCCGTAGTCCTTGGCAAAGTCATTGGAACGCATCATGGACAGGGGCACCACGTTCTGCAATTTTTCCCCCGTACAAAAACGGCCCTGGGCAAAGGGCAGATCGGCTGAGACGATCAACACGACGGTATCCGGATGGGAGTTGGCGTGGTCGTTGAACTTGCGGGTGGAAATGGCGCAAACGGGTGTATCGAGACTGGGAACGATGTTCAACAGCTTTTTCTTTCCCCCGTAGTTGGATAGGGAAACGTCACTGAGATCGCCAGCAACCAGGGTGAAGGCCGGGGCTTGACTGCCCACGGCCGGTAGCTCGCCATTGGTATGAAAGGGTGTACCCTTGAACGTAACTGTGGCCATAACTTCTCCAAACCAGAAAATTAAAGATTTTAGCGGCCCATGGCCGCCCTCGGGGGGTTACGCAAACCGCGTTCGACGCGTCACCCGGAGCCCTCCCGCCAGTGCGGGCTGGCTGAGTTAAAATTATGCTTTTGCTGCTATTCTTCCGCTTCCGCAATCTCGATCTCGTAGGCCGCGGCATCCAGTAGTTCAAGCAAAGGGTCGCTAGTGCGCATGCGAAAAATCCAGCCATCCCCATAAGGCTCTTGATTGATCAACTCGGGAGCATCCTCCAAAGTAGTATTCACCTCCACGATCTCACCCACCACCGGACTGTAGATATCCGAGGCGGCCTTTACCGATTCCAGTGTGCCGCAGGACTCGCCGGCCTCAACGCTGCGCTCGGCCTCGGGTAACTCCACGTACACTAGATCACCCAACTGTTCCTGGGCATGATCGGTTATCCCGATGGTAATGGTGCCGTCGTCATTGGCACGGATCCACTCGTGACTGGACGTGTATCTCAGATCGGTGGGAATTTCGCTCATGATTGCCTCTCTATGTCAATGGGGACCCCGGGGGCTGTGGAAGAATATCACTCTGCAAACACGTCGTGGGCGTCATTGTACAGGATTCGATTCCCAGCGGCGCGTTCCATCGCATTACCAAAAAAAATTTGCAAAAGAACGTTTCATGTTCCATATTTCTAGGACATGAACATTGAAAATACCATCAAGTACCAACGGCAATTGGAGGAATTAAGGCTCGAGCACAGGGATCTCGACGACGTCATCGCACGCCTGTCCCAGGATGCATGCATCGATGAATTTCGTATCAAACGCCTGAAAAAACGGAAGTTACAGCTGAAGGACCTCATTGCCAAAATCGAGAGCAAGTTGATTCCAGACTTGAACGCCTAAGATTCGCGCTTACTTTTTCCTGGAACCAACCAGTCGGCGCCGGCCGGTTCGGCGGGCGCGGTCACTCCCAGGTTTACGAAATCGAAAAGTCGCGGGTCCGCCAGGTGAGAAGGCGTTACGTTCTGCAGGCTTCGGAATAACGTGTCCACCCGCCCGGGCGCCTGCCTCTCCCACTGTCGTAACATGTCCTTGATGGCCTTGCGCTGCAGGTTTTCCCGGGAACCACACAGATTACAGGGGATAATGGGGAATTGCCTGGCCTTGGCATACCGCTCGATGTCCCGTTCGGTGCAGTAACACAGGGGTCGGATGACCACATGCCTGCCGTCATCGCTCAACAGCTTCGGCGCCATCCCCTTGAGCTTGCCCCCGTAGAACATGTTCAAGAACAAGGTTTCCACGATGTCGTCCCGATGATGGCCAAGGGCGATCTTGGTCATACCGTTGCGCTTGGCGAATTCGTAGAGGGTACCGCGCCGCAGGCGTGAACATAATCCGCAGGTGGTGTTACCCTCCTGGATGACCCGTTTGACGACGCTGTAGGTGTCGCGCTCGATGACGTGAAAAGGGATGTCCCGGGCGCTGAGATAATCCGGCAGCACATGCTCCGGAAAACCCGGTTGCTTCTGATCCAGATTGACCGCCACCAGTTCGAAGCTCACGGGGGCGCTGCTCTGCAGATTCAGCAGGATATCCAATAGGGTATAGGAATCCTTGCCGCCGGAGAGGCAGACCATGACCCGGTCCCCTGCCTGAATCATGTTGAAATCCTGAATCGCGCGTCCCACATTGCGCCGCAGCCGCTTCTGGAGCTTCTTGAGACTGACCCCCTGATCCTTGCCCACTCCCTCGACGGCCCGATCAGGGTTCACAGTCATACTGGCAGATCGTGTCATACGCTTGCCCTGGGCGTTGCATCGCTCATGATTCGGCTTCCTCGAAGCTACCCCGGATAGTGGTTTTGCCCCCGCGCAGATGCCACCGCCCCAACGCCATGACGTCGCGTACCCGGGCATCCCCATCCAACACCACCAGATCCGCATCGGCGCCCACGCCGATGACGCCCTTGCCCCCCAAGCGCAGCAGGGAGGCGACGTTGGCGGTGAACGCCGGCAATACCAGCTCCAGGGGCGCATTGCGCCGTAACAGTGTCTGCAGACAGCCGACCAGCGCACCGGGATCGCCCACACCGATGCGCACCAGCTCACACTGGCTATTGTAGACCGGTAGACAACCACCACCGTCGGAGCTCACCGTCACCCGCTGGGGCGGCAGCCCCGCTTCCAGATACCGTAACAGCGCATCCTCCGCCGACCAGGCATCCTCATCGTCCTCCACGGGAAAGGCGGTGATATCCACCGTGCAGCCGCGTTCGGCCAAGTCCAGGGACTCCTCGAACAGGGCCCGGCGACGGTTGACGTGGGTGGGATTAAACACGCGAGCCGGCAATTCCGTGGTATCCAGGGCACGGCGCACCATCTCCAGGCCGCGCTCACCGTCTCCCAGGTGCAGGTGCACAAGGCCCGCCTTACCCGTCATCAGACCCGCCACGTGGGCTTCACTGGCCAGCCGCAACAGCTCATCGAAGCGAGGTTGACTGGAGCGGTGGTCGCTGATGGCCACTTCGCCAACACCAATCATGCGATCGATATGGACGATATCGCCGCGCACACTGCCGGTAATGGTGACCGGGGGTAAGTGGTAACCGCCGGTATGACAGTAGGCACTGAGGCCCTCCTCGCACAACCCCCGGACCCGGGCCAGCAGCGCCACCGGGTGGCGGGTGATATCGTCGGTGCCCAGCACACCGACCACGGTGGTGATGCCATCCCGGGTAAAGCGGGTCAGGGGCAACGGTGGCACTCGCGAGCTGTAGCCGGATTCACCGCCACCCCCGGTAATATGAGCATGGCCGTCAATGATCCCCGGAATGAGTCGCTGCCCGCCCAGATCACAGACCTCCACCTCGAGCTCCGGACCCAACTTCGGAAGACGCTGGCCCATCCAGATAATTTTACCGGCCGCCACCAAAATATGGTTCCGCCCCAGGGGGGCTGGTGCATAGACTTCGGCATTGGTTAACAATTTCAGCATGGACATACCCTGTCTGGAAAAAAGTTTATGATCCTACACTCAAATCAGGGACAACCCAACCGGTCCGCCATCACAGCCACATCGGCAAAGGCGCACCTCACGGTAACCAGGGCAGGACGCTCCAGCATCACCACGGGAATCGCCAGCGTCCGCGCGGCCTCCAGCTTGGCCGCCGCGGCGGTGCCACCGCTGTTTTTGGTTACCAGCACGTCGACGCCATGCCTTGCCATGAGCTCACGCTCAGCCTCCCGCTCAAAGGGTCCGCGGGCCGCGATGATCGTCACCCGGGATAGCGTCGTCGCCGGCGGCTCCAGGACGCGCACCCACCAATGCTGATGCGGCGGAACCTGGTGGCCATAGTGCAACGGTTCCAGACCGATGGTGAAGAACGGGCGACGGAAGCTATCGAGCCTCGTCACAATCTCGTGCCAATCCTTCACCGAGCACCAATCGTCTCCGCTTCCCGGCCGCCAGGGGGGACGGCGATAGGCCCACAGGGGTATCCCGGCACGTTCGGCGGCAATCGCTGCATGGCGACTGATGCGGGCTGCATAGGGATGAGTGGCATCGATCACCAGGTCCCGGCGTGTCCGGCGGATAAAATCGGCAAGCCCGTCGGGGCCCCCGAAACCGCCGCTGCGTACCGGGCAGTCGAGATCGGGGCTGCGTCCACGGCCCGCGAGACTGTAGATCACCTCATGCCGTGACTGCAGCCTGCGGGTCAGCCACACGGCTTCACCGATACCCCCCAATAGCAGGATGCGTTTCATCCGGGACCGGCGTAACCCACCGACTGTCCCTGCCGGTCCAGCGCCCAGACTTCGACGGTCACTTCGGCTGGAACGATGGCCAGGGCCCGCTCCCGGGCCAGGCGACAGATCCGATCACCCAGGGCAACCCCCGCCTGCTGCGCCAGCACCAGGGCTCTTTGGCTGGTGCCAGCGGTGCGAATGCACGCCTGCACCGCGTCATCGGCCCCGAGCAGACTTGCCTGGTGCGCCAGCATTGCCAGATCGATACTGCATTTGCGGCTGTGCAGATCCAAATGCCCTGCGGCAAGCTTACTGATCTTACCGAACCCTCCCGCCAGGGTGAGCCGCTTCACCGGCACCCGGCGCATGTATTTCAGGACCGCACCGACGAAATCCCCCATTTCCACCAACGCCATGGGCGGCAGATCGTAGCACGATCGCATCGCCTTCTCACTGGTCGACCCGGTGCAGGCGGCAATATGCTGAAGCCCGTTGGCCCGCGCTACGTCGATGCCCTGGTGGATCGAGGCGATGTAGGCCGCGCAGGAATAGGGTTTGACGATTCCCGTGGTGCCGAGTATCGACAGTCCACCCACGATACCCAGGCGGGCGTTCATGGTGCGTTTGGCCAGCTCCTCGCCATCCCGGATGCCGATGGTCACCTCGAAGCCCCCGGCGTAGTCCCGGGCGGTGGCAAAATCCCGCAGGTGTTCGCTCATCATGCGCCGCGGGACCGGGTTGATCGCCGCCTCGCCCACCGCCAGGGTCAATCCCGGCTGGGTAACGGTACCCACCCCCGCTCCGGCATGAAAACTAACGCCGGGGGTAGACACCAGTTCCACCCGCGCCTTGATCAACGCCTGGTGGGTCACGTCCGGGTCGTCGCCCGCATCCTTTACCGTGGCGGCTTCCGCAACCGTGCCGTTGCTGCGGCAATACTCCAGGGCGAAGGAAACTACCTGCCCCCGGGGCAGCGTGATTGCAATAACATCCGCGGCGGTACCCGTCAGCAGCAGCTGCGCGGCCGCCAGACTAGTAGCGGTGGCGCAGGCGCCGGTGGTGAATCCGGAGCGCAGCGGACGGTTGTGTTCGGGCGTCTCCTCACGCATGTGAACCGCTCAGGGCAACGTCACCATGATCTGTCGCACCGGTTTGCGGGGCGTCCGGGGTATCTCCGCCGGATAACCGTACCAGAGCATACCGACCACCGTTTCATACTCTGGCTCGACCCAGATCAAATCGTAGAAATCCGGATGGCGGGTCACGGCACCGGTGGTCCATTTGACGCCAATACCCTCGTTCCAGAGATACAGGGAAAGATTCTGAATGGCGCAGCAACAGGCCGCATAATCCTCCTGGGCCCGCAGCGGATCGTCGGTATTCTCGCAGGTCACCACCATCCACCCCGGGATACTCCGCCAGCGCTCGAGCTTGGCCCGACCGGCCCGGGCTCCCTTGGTAACCGTCACCAGATCGGCGTTCAAGCGGGCCACGGCATCGGCCGTTTCCGGTCCCAGCAGGTAGAAGTGCCAGGGCTCCGTCAACAGATGATTGGGGGCCCAACGGGCCAAGTCGATGGCCTGGACGATGAACTCGCGGGGCGGTTTTTCGGGCTTGAAGCTGTGTATCGTCCGACGGGAGCGAATCAACGCCGCAACGGGTTGTATCGCCTGGTTTTGACTTGGTTGCACAGCCACACTTGCACCTCCAGAGCAATGAATGGATTATATGATCTGCGTTTTATCTACGCCCCGTTAGAGTGCCTCACCATCACAAAAGTGCCTGAAAAGATGCCCGAACAACGCCCACCCCGTTCCTGTCCCGCGGTTCTCATCAGTGCACCGGCCTCGGGCCAGGGCAAGACCACGCTCACGGCGGGCCTGGCCAGGTACCACCGCAACCAGGGGCGCAAAGTCCGGGTTTTCAAGACCGGACCGGACTTCCTCGATCCCATGATTCTGGAGCAGGCGGCCGGCGTTCCCGTGTATCAGCTGGATCTGTGGATGATCGGTGAACGGGCGTGCAAGAACCTCCTTTACCAGGCGGCCGAAGAAGCCGATCTGATTCTGATCGAGGGCGTCATGGGGTTGTTCGACGGGACTCCCTCGAGCGCCGACCTGGCCGTAGTCTTCGGGGTTCCCACGGTCATCGTGATCAATGCCGGCGCCATGGCGCAGACATTCGGCGCCCTGGCCTACGGGCTGGCCAATTACCGACCCGGGCTTCCCGTTGCCGGGTTTGTGGCCAATGGGGTGGCGAGCTCCCGGCATCGGCAGCTGCTGGCCACCAGCCTGCCCGAGGGCATGAATCTTCTCGGTACCCTGCCCCACGACTCGGCCGCTACCCTGCCCAACCGCCATCTGGGCCTGGTTCAGGCCCGGGAGGTGCAGGATCTTGAGGAGCGCCTCGAAGCCAGCGCGACGGCCATCACCGCCACGGCTCTCAGCACCCTACCGGGCAAAGTCATGTTCGGCCACACCCCCATGGCCTCACCTCCTCCTCTACTCCAGGGGGTGAAAATCGGCATTGCCCGGGATACCGCCTTTGCCTTCCTGTATCCCGCCAATCTGGATCTGCTGCGCTGCCTGGGGGCCGAGCTGGTGTTCTTCTCTCCCCTGCAGGACAACGGCCTGCCCCCCATCGACAGCCTCTACCTTCCCGGCGGTTATCCCGAACTGCACCTGCAAGCCCTGGCCGCCAACGTCTCCATGAAAACAGCCGTGCAACAACACCATCGGGCCGGCAAACCCATCTACGCCGAGTGCGGCGGCATGCTCTATCTGTTGCAGACCCTCACCGACAAGGCGGGCCAAACGGCTCCCATGGTGGGCCTGTTGCCCGGGCATGGCATCATGCTGCCGCGTCTGGCCGCGTTGGGGATGCAATCGGCACCGCTGCCCAAGGGTGAGCTCCGGGGCCACACTTTCCATCACTCCCGGCTGGAGATTACTGCGGAACCCTTCGCCCATGGACATCGCCCCGATGACGCACGGCCGGGAGAGGCCATTTACCGCATCGAACGCCTCACGGCGTCATACCTGCACCTGTACTTCGCCACCCATGCCCGGGCAACGGCCGAGCTGTTCAGGCCTTTTTGATAATGAAATAGAACTTACCCCGGTCCTGACGGGACTCCAGAAGGTCGTGTTTCCCCTGCCTGCAAAACGCTTCGAAATCCCTCACGGAGCCGGGATCGGTGGCAATCACCCGCAGCAGTTGGCCGCTTTTCAGGCCAGCCAGCCCTTTCTTGGCTTTGAGTATGGGCAACGGACAGTTAAGACCGGATGTATCCAGCTCGGCATCGATATTCATAAGTGCTAGGCTCCTTTCGATGGGCGCCGGTGGGTGCTCACCCCATTCGGGTACGCTGGGAAATCCCACGGCCACGACTGTTCTCAAAAAACGCTTTGTGGGAACCTTACACTATCATTTAAACTCATAGCCTCGGGCACTTCAATTTACCGGACATTTCATGCGCTATTTAAAATCTGCTGCGATCATGGCACTGGCTCTAGGGATGAGCTGGTCCATCAACCCGAAAGCCCAATACGATCTCTCGCTACCGGACTTCGGCGATCCCTCCCAGCAGTATCTCAGCAACACGGACGAGAAGCAGCTGGGCATGGCGGTATTGCAGCAGCTGCGTAATCGTGGCATGGTCATCGATGACGTGCAACTCAACGAGTATCTGGCTTCCGTGGGTCAACGGATCGCTGCCCATGCGGATCCCACCGGCAATCCGTTCACCATGTTCTGGGTAGCCAATCCCGCCATCAACGCCTTCGCCGCCCCGGGAGGGTTTATCGGTATGCACTCGGGTCTGTTACTGGCCACCAGCAGCGAGGACGAACTGGCCGGGGTGCTCGCCCACGAAATTTCCCACGTGACTCAACGCCACCTTGCCCGGTCTTTCGCCGACGCCCAGCGCATGTCCGTTCCCATGGCCGCCGCCATGGTGGCCTCCCTGTTACTGGGCGCGGCCAGCGCTGATGCCGGTCAGGCCGCATTGGCGGGTACGATGGCCGCCAGCGCCCAACGCCAGATCAATTTCACCCGCGCCAACGAACAGGAGGCGGACCGCATCGGCACTCAACTGCTGTACCGATCCGGCTTTGACCCGGATGGGATGGCCAAGTTCTTCGCTCGCCTGGAACGCCGATCCAGCGGTGCTGCGGGCCGGGTACCCGAGTTTCTGCGCACGCACCCCTTTCCCAGAAACCGTATCGCCGACGTCCAGGGCCGGCTGAACAAGCCGTATCGACGCCGCAAGAACGTGGATGAACTGGGCTACTACCTGGCCAAGGCGCGCATCCGGGTCCTCACCACCGCCAATACCGGGAGCGTGATCAAATATTTCAGGAACGCCCTCAACACCGGCACCTACGCCAATGAAACGGCAACACGTTACGGCTATGCTCTGGCCCTCAAGAAAGCGGGTTATTTCGATGAAGCGCAGCGGGAGGTGAATCGCCTGCTGCGGAAGTATCCGGATCGACTGGGCTTCCGCGTCGAGGCGGCCGACATCGCACTTGCCAAGGGGGATCAGCCCCGTGCCTGGAAACTGTATGAGGATGCCAAGCGCCTCTATGCCGGGGATTTTACCCTGGCCATGTACTACGGTCAGGCACTTACCGGATACGGCAATCCTCGCAAAGCGATGGAAATACTCAAACCCCACCTGCACCGACGACCCAACGACCTGGCCCTATTCGCCCTCTATGCCCGGGCGGCGCAACGCGCCGGCGACGTGGGCGCCACCCATGCAACCTTGGCGGAGTATTATTATTTGAGCGGGGATTTGCGTCTGGCCATTCAACAGGCGGAGCTCGGACTCAACAACCCGAGGACCACACCCTATCAGAAAGCGCAGCTGCGGGCTCGGCTGCGCCAGTTCAAGGAGGCCGAGGCGGCCAGCAGAAGATAGCTAACGGGACACCCTCGTTACCCCTGAGAACGGAACGCTCAGAGCCGTTCTGAAAAACTTACTCAAATCTACCTATAGGGAGCTATTGATGTTTTCTTCCTGCTTCAACGAGATTGCCCCGAGGAACGGCTTGGTTTTCGCCAATAAAACTCCTCTGCGAGGAGTTTTACGCTG
>JAAUXT010096573.1_pt1 | contig 13112 bp, 10 predicted proteins | sample 7278171 | NCBI WGS metagenome assembly JAAUXT01 (sample SAMN14350112, study PRJNA611818) | marine sediment metagenome | isolation source: surface marine sediment (1.8m) | place: French Polynesia: Moorea | collected 2018-08
CCCCCCCCCCCCCCCCCCCCCCCCCCCCCCCCCCCCCCCCCCCCCCCCCCCCCCCCCCCCGCCGCCCCCCCGCGCGCCCGGCGGGTCCCCCGGGCCGGCCGCGGTTTGGAGAAACAGGAGAAACAGGAAGTCCCAAACACCAGAGTGAAATCAGGGTAAATTGGAATTGGAAGGGAAAGCTGAACTCTGCATCAGCAAAGCCTGTGTGATGGTCACGGGCGTGGACTAGTGTGAACTGTCCCTCCGCGTCAAGAGAATCTGAGTTGGGCAGAACTTCCACAACTTCTGCAGAACTTTCCGCATCTTGACACAGACCTTACAAGTTACTCACCATGGAAGGATTGAGTGACTGTTGGAGGACCTTGGGTCTGTCCAAACCTTCTCTTAGAGTTCCGGGAATCAAACAGAGTTGTCTGAGATCCTGTCACCGGATTGGCGGTCACAACTTTCGTTTTGACATGCGCACTGACTTGCGCAGTGACACGTGACACGCGTCTTCAATTTCCGTGACGTTTGACAAAAGTCTGATTGAAAGAAAGAACTTTAGCAGCTTGAGTCTCTTGACAGTTGATCCCTTGTGAAAAAATCTTGCTAAGTCTCAAGCGGTTTTCACATTTTTGACAGCGCGTCATGAAAACACCTTCAATGTGTCGCAATCCTTGAAAAGTTTTCTCATTTCCCCCAATTCTTTTGCGTTGAATGGCACATGAGAAGCAGAATTTGGATTCTTTTGAAGGTTGATTCTTTGCGGTGAGGCAGTTTCTTTTCGCGCTCTTCAGAAACGCCTGTTGAGGAAAGATACGTCACGCGTACGTGCGTCACGTGTCGCGTCCCTGTTCATGACGTCACGGGTGGCGGCCATACTAGTTTCAACGCCTGGGTCCACAAACAACAGGGACAGAACGCACGATTCTCTCTGTGTGTACATTTCAACCGTCAGCAAGATCTCACGAATTCCAAATGTCTTTTCAAGCCTGGCACAGATCTCACGAGTTCCAAACGCCTTTTCAAATCCTCCCAAACAAAAATTCGCACACATGCGCAGCTCTACACCCACGACATTCACCCATGAACTTTAGAATCTGGAATGTAAGGAAATTGGAAACTTGTGGAAGTTTTTCTTCGTACGAAGAAGTGAACAAGGTTCAGGTCCAGCGGGCAGAGGTGGATCCAGGGGTGGGCTCCTGATGCGGAGAATATGGGCGTGTTCGATTTACGCGAGCGGCTGGCCGGCAGAGAAGTGGCGCCACTTGCCCTCTGGGTTGGACATGGGGCGAAGTGGGCGAAGTGAGCCATTTTGGGTAACTCAGCTGGCCGCACGCGTCGAATGAAAGCAACGGGATTTTGAGAAATTTGTGTTTCTGTTTGTGCATGCAGTGCGGAAATTTGCGCTGGATTGTCCTGTTCTATTTGTTCATGACAAGATGGAAGTTTTACCAAGGTCGCCATAACATCCTAAAATTTCAGGATTGACAAACCACCGAGCAGTTTTACAACATAAAAGTTCAAGTCCAGATCACCTGGTCTGTCTGGTGTAAACTACAGTTCAAATAATGAGAAACAACGAGAAAAACGAGAACCCACCCCCACCCCCAGCTGGACCGGGGAAACTGGTTGCCAGGACTGAAAAGTATCCAGAAGACAGTCCACCTGGTGAGACATGACAGAGAGGTAGTTTCAAAGTCTCAAACTCTTGGTTGTTTCTCCTGAAATATCAGGATATCTTGCCAAGAACCTCAAAATATTAGGCAAATGGTCCTGAAGTCATTGTCACATTGGTGCCATCGACATCAAAACTTTGACGTTGACAGCAGAATTTTGACATCAACATCAAAATTGAACATGATGCTCAATTGGTGGGTGTCAAAAAATGGTCTGGGCCATTCCTTGACATTGTGAAGAAAAGTTGCCGTTGACGTCAGAAAAAGCTGACGTAGTCATCAGCGTGAAAACCCCTTGAGACACCGGGTTGGGTCGTGGCTCCCACTACGGATGTTTTTCTGGCGTCCGGTGTACCGTTGTGAAAAGGCCCTGTCAGAGAATAACCTGAGGTCATTGTATGACGGTTTCACCGCAGACCGGAAGTACACCCGTCAGAAAGTGACCTCAGGCTGGTTGTTCATGAAAATTGGTCTGAGAGCCTTCTCCGACAGCTGACACAGGCCCGTCACAGGACGACCTGAGGTCAGTCCACAAAGCGTGTCGTTTCATTGCGTGACACCGGAGCGCGTTTCTCAACCCCCATCCACAGGAACAGCAATGCGTGCCCCGTTGCTCTTGCATACCACACACGCACACACATGTACACACACGCAGTCACACACATGCACACACATACATGCACGTAGTCACACACACAAACTCACACGTGTACACACACGCACACACACATCCACACACACACACACATTTGTACACCCCGGCTCTACACGCGCATTCGGAAACCAATCAACAGGCCATTTCCCTTGAAGTAGCCATGTCCTAAAATAAAACTGAAAACTCGCTTGAAACGATGATTATGTTCAGTCACAAATTGACTGGATATCCATTGTTGCACATTTGAGTTTGAAGTATCCGAGATCAGTACAATTGGCTTTTGTCCGGGATCACGATTTTGTCAAGGCCAAATGTTGCCATGCTGAGATCAACGTTGGAAGGTGATGATTGAAACCTGCAGTGAAGTAACGTGAGGAAAAGTGAGAAAGGCGAAGGGACAGGACCAACAGTAGCAGACGAAAGAGAAATAGAGGCACAGAGAGAGGTTGCGAGAGAAAGAAAGCAAGAGAGAGGGGATAGAGCGACAGAGAGACAGAGAGAGAGAGAAGGAAAGAAGAGAGAGAGGAGAGAGTGACAGACAGGGGACACAGGGAGAGAAGGAAAGAAGAGAGAGGGGAGTGAGAGAGACAAGATAGAGAGGCAGAGAGACACAGAGAGTCAGAGAGAGCAAGCAAGAGAGAGAGAGAGAGAGAGAGAGAGAGAGAGAGAGAGAGTGGTCACAGAAGAGGCAAAGAACGCAACTCAAGTTCCACGCCTCAGAACAATTAGGTGAAGTCCACACACACACACACACACACACACACACACACACACACACAGCGAGAGCACAAAAACAAGGCATCACAAGTGTTGTTCAACAGGTGTTTCTTTCTTTCTGTTTCACTGTGTAGAGTTTGAAAATGTTGGCCTTGCTGTCTGTCTTGTGCAACTTTGCCATCCATCACTGGCTTGACCCCAAAACAATATGGACAAGAAGCATTGCAATGCAATCACACACCATGTATTCTATTTCAGTGTATTCTGGGAAACAACCCAATTGTGTCGGCTTTGGTTGGAATTCGTGAGATCAGTTTTGCAAAAACCAAGAAATTTGAAATAAAATTGGTGTTGCAAAAACCACTCCAATCTCTGTTTCCATTTCGAAAACATTGCCGGTTTTCCCAAAATATCATCACTTTGCTCAAAGTCAAGGTTCTTGCTCTTTTTCATTTCAGGTCCAGTTCATGGGGGCTGAAGCACTTTTCTCACTGAACTTGTGACAAACAGAAGGAACGTTTTTACTGAGCATTTGTGCAAAGAAAAATGTTATATCACAAAATGTTCATGATAATTTTCACTGTTGCTATGACTACAGATTTGTCAAGAAGTGACCCACTGTTGGATGTGTTGAAGTCCAAGTATCCTTCTCTGGACAAAGTGCCCAAAGCTTGGTTTGGTTACTTGGAAATGTTCCTGTCTGTCAAGCACAGACAAAGCATCTCACAACACAGTATGCTGCACTTCAAACAGATTTCAGTGTGTCAGGCAGAGACTTTCATGACACAGGCCAAGAGCTTTGTGGAGAACCAATTGATATCGAACAGATCTTGGAATGAATCTTGTCATACTCAGTCCAACACCTTTTGTCAAAATTATCACAATCATTCTCAGATCACATGCTGTTCAAAGTGGTATTTTACAGGATACACAGAGACCTACAGTCCAACAGGAAACTTTGAAGCTTGTCACAGTGACAGATACAATTTATGGCTGTACAGAGACAACCCATATCATTTGAGTGGCAACACAAGAAACAATGCTGGTTGGGTCATTTCTTTAGGAAGCAAACAACTCGCACTTAACATTTCAATGACCCACATTTTTGTTCCAGTGAGATCAAGAACTTACTGCAAACAGCGCAATATTCATGTTCATGCCTCAGAGGACCAGAGCTTTGTTTATTGTGGAAAACTCTCACATTTCAATCTCTACATTATGGTTCCAAAGAAGCTTTACATTGGTGCTTACTTCCTGCACTATGGTTTTTATCAAGTCAATGGATTTTACTCAGTTATGGACTCCAATGTTTTGAAAACTCATGCAACACCACCAATGTCAGAACTGACTCCAGTCCCAGTACACACCCTGCACAACACAAAACATGTTTTTTTGGAATATATAACTGCAGAGAAAGGGAGGTTCATCACTGTACATGTGACATACGTGCCTCCACAAGACATTTTTGCAGTGTTTGATGGACCAAATCTATTTTCCTTGCGGGCAAAAAGGGTTGGAAGATCACATATTGTGACAAATTTTCAATGCACAATCCTCACATCTTTGCCTGTGGGAAGTGTTACTTACACAACTGACTCTGTTGATCCACACAAGAAACAAGGAATCCTTTGTCTGGCTGGACTCATCCAACAAGTCACTCAAAAGTCCATACTGTATTTTGGTGGAAAGAAAGGTTGGTTGGAACATCAATGTCACAATGCTACAAATGACGTTTACTGGAGTTACGACTCGGACCTGTGCTTTTGGTGGTTTTGCAGCAGTTCATCCATCTGAGAAAGGGGAAGAACTTGATTCTTTTTGTGAGACCCACCAAGATCCAAGACAAGCAAAAACAGTCTTGTCAAAGTCATCCAAACTTATGCTTCTGTTTTATTGGTACAATGATGCATTTTTGACCACAGAGATGACACTCCACGAAACAAAATGCCAAGCAGTAAGAATGGATCCTTGTGTGATGGACAATATTTGCACAAGTGTGCACACCAAGAGCAGATGTGCCAGGTACCTGGACCACCTAAATGATTTGTCCAGCATGAAGTTCTGGCAAATTCATTTGAGTAAATCCAACAGTGTGAAAGTGCTCTACACAGTCAACTCAACCAGATGCAGTGTTTTGCAGATTCGTCAAAGTGAAACCCATCTGCTGTTGGTGAAAGTGCAATCTTATGTTGATCATGAATTCTGCAGTTTCAAGTTGTTTTTGGCAGAAGAGAAAATACACAAATATGTTTTGCATCACGTGATGAGGGGTCAAATGGTTGATAATGACATGCCTCTGGATGAAATTGATGTGTGGGGTGTCTTTAGTTCTCTCTGTTATTCAATGCAGAGTGCTGTCAATGCAACAAAATGTTTTTGGGCAAAATCCAAGAGCAGCTATCACTTAGTACAGCAGGTGCCACCGAGATATGTTGGTGCTCATGTTCCATTCAAAAAAATTTTGTGCCCAAGAGGATATTTTACCTTCAAATTGGAGCATCAAACACCAATTCACATGGCAGACTTGGAACTTGGACAAATTATATTGTATGGTCCCACTCAAAATTGGGTTGACCTCATTGCATGGAAAGACAACCAAACATCTATTCTGAGAAGCTCTTTCCTGACAATTCAGTTCAGTCTGCAAAAAGATACCCCGTTTCTTATCCTGGGTATTTCCAAAGAATATGTTCTTCTTTTGCACTCAAACAAACACACAGGCAGGACATGTCATGGGAACTGTGCTGACAACAAAACTAGAATCAGGCTTGCCACCATGGCTAGTCTGATGTCTTTTCATCAACAGATAAACAAACACTTGCGTCACCTGAGATATGTGTTTGATTTACATTTCTCATTCTTCAGAACTTCTCACCTTGTGTCAGTGACTCCCACGTTCTTTTTCGCAGAGGCACAAGTCAGTCAAGAGACACCAAACCCATTCAGCATGACTGCTGTTTGGCTAAATCACTTGTTTAAAGGGCTGGACATGGTCACAGATAATATTCCATGCACTGGTGTTTCTCTCCCAGCACAAACCAGCCACTGCATGAACTTTTCCAAGGGAAGCTCCACACATGACTTCAGCCCAAGTTATTATATACTTTTCCAAACCCAGAATTCAATCATGAACACAACACAGCATTCATTGGTGACCCACATGTTCAGCAGAGTCCATGTCAACCAATCACAACTGCCCTTATTGTTGTCCTGGAAACAAGCATCACAATTGTGTTCTTGTGCTGGTGGATATTGCCAAGATTTTTCAGTGAAGTTGACCTGAAACAATTTCTGGCACAAATTAAGCTCTCAGACCACTTGTTCCCACTGGAAGCAATTTACATTGGACTGGCTTTTAACCTTGCAGTACAGGTGAGATCGCTGCTTTGCTAACAAATTGTAAAGTTGTCTGTTGAAATGTTTTGGTTTATTTATTGAAAGTAGAAGGACTAGAAAACTCAAAATTAGAGAAACTTACAAAAGAAGGTTTTTCAGGCCTCTCTGTCAAATAAATTCTCTTCATTTGAACATTTTCAGACTTTGATCTGGGAGAACAACATGGTTGTCACTTATCAGCATTTTGCTGGGATTTATTTTAATGACATGCACAGAGTAGATTATCGTCTCATTGATGATCTATTGACCTACACTTCTCAATTGACTCTGAGTAAGGACAAGGCCATTCATCAGTTGTACCCACATTCTCACCACAAGAGAGCGTGTGTGATGATGATGGTTGCAAACCTCGCGCAGCCTGATTGGTTGTACGTGAACTGTGACGAAAAGCTGATTGGAGATACTTTCTGTTCAATTAGTTTCAACACACACAAGTACAACAACATTGGTAGGATAAGCTCCAACGTGTGCTCGCATGATTGGTTGTTGAGTGGAAACAATTGTTTCCAATTCATCTGGATCAGTGGACGATCAGAAATGGAAGCACACATTACTGCATTTGAACCAGTATTTTTGGAACAGATGGGTCCTTTCCATGAGTTCTTGAACTTACAAAACCTCTACATCTCTCCACTTCTTGTCAGGTCTCTGGAACAAAATAAGGCACTTTTGCAAACATTCAGTCCAATTTATGAACATTATGAGCACAAAATACTCAATGTGTCTGATGGTGTCTCAGGGTTTGGAGCATTTTACCAGAAAGCTAAGAAATTACACAAAAGCCAAAATCTCTTCAAGTGCAGTAATGGCATAAATATTTTGCAATTACATGTTTGTGATACCATGAATGATTGTGCACAGGAAGAGAGTCATGATGAACATTTCTGTTCTTGTCCTGGTGTCTGGTCAAATGTCCCAGATTTTCAGCTCTGCAAAATAATGTCAACAGTTGGAAAAATGAAATGCTCTCCAGTTTATTTTATGAACAAAACAAATGATTGTGCAAAATTTTACAATCCAGTTGAGCAAAAACATCTTTCAGCAACTGACTCAGAGAAGTATCATTGCAAGGACATGCCAAAGAAAATTGATCAAGTTTTTGTGGATGACTTATTTGCTGATTGTGGGCCAAATGCTCATGATGAGCCTCTGCTGCTTTCCCTGTTGAAGTTTGGAAAAGTCCATCCATGTGAACATGAAAATGAAATACCCTGCCTGAAAGGTCACACTGAATGTTACAACTTTTCTGACACCTGCAACTTGAGATTTGATGCACACAACAAGTTACAACCTTGTAGAAATGGTGGCCATCTTACAACTTGCAAACAGTTTGAATGTAATGTGAAGTTCAAGTGCCCTGATTATTACTGCATACCATTCACTTACTTGTGTGATGACAAGTGGGATTGCCCCTTTGGTGATGATGAAGCACACCTCTGCCACAATTCCACCAGATGTGTAAACATGTACAAATGCAAAACAACATCTAACATGGTATGTGTCCATTTGGCCAGTGTATGTGACACAATACCTGATTGTCCAAGTCAAGATGATGAAATTTTATGTGAAATTAAGCATCTCAAATGTCCAAACACGTGTTTCTGTTTGGCACTTGCTTTGGTGTGTACAGGGTCAAAATTACACATCACAGCAACATATCCATATCAGTCTGTGTCCCTCTTCTCTTCCTCCCTGATTGAGAACAGTGTGCTATCTCTCTTTATTGATGCTAGATACATCACACTCATAGACACAGACTTGGTTGATGTCTGCAGTGCAAAATTTAACATCCATCTTTGGTTTGTGTCTGCCCAGCTCAATCCCATTTCAACAATCATCAGCAAATGCTTCTTCAATTTGAGTGGCACTGTATCAATTCTTCTTGACCAGAATAACCTGAGACAGTTGCATTCCAAATCTTTCTTCCTTCTCCCACTGCTTCAAAAAGTGAATTTGTCTCAAAACTATCTGGTCCATCTGCCAAGAAATATTTTTGTGAAAACTGGAAACCTCAAAGTTGTTTCCATGTTAGCAAACAAACTCACCAGCATTGCACCTGATATCTTCAAACGGTTTTCTGAAATTTTCATTGAAACAACAGATTACCGTGTTTGTTGCTCTGCATCTTCAGGAACAACTTGCGTTGCCAAGAGACCCTGGCACAAATCGTGTTGTAATTTGTTGCCTGATTTTAGTGTCGAAGTCATGTGCCTGGTTGTGTCATTTTTGGTTATGAACTTGAACTGTTTGTCTTCAATTGTTCACATCAGATTGCACAAAAGAATATTTGCAAAAGTTGCACTTTCAGTCAACCTCAGCGATGCATTGATTGGTGTCTATCTTTGCTTTGTGTGGACAGCAAACCAGCATTTCCTTAGGAAGTTTTATCTTGTGGAAGAGATCTGGAGATCAAGTTTGGCCTGCTACCTGGCTTTTGGAGTCAATCTTCTGTTCAACTTTGTTTCACCTTGCACTCTTTTTCTATTGTCTCTTACAAGATTACAAGTTGTTGCTCATCCACTTCACACCAAATTCAAGAAACCTCACTTTGTGTCAAATTTGATTGTTGTAACTTTCTCCAGTGCAGTTGTCACATCTGCAATTATTGTATTCATTACAACCCAGTTGAAAAGTTCTTTGCCTTCCAGTTTGTGTATCCCTTTCATAGACCCAGAGCATTCATTCAAGATGCTGCAGGGATTGATTTGGCTTGTTACTTTCTTTCAAACTGGGATGTCATTTGTCTTTGTGGCAGCTCATTGGCTTCTGATAAAGTATGTGCAACTTTCTGAAAGGAGTATTCAGAAATCCAAACTGAACTCCACTTTCCAAGTTTTGTTTCAACTGATCATCATCACTGCTTCCAACATCTTGTGCTGGATTCCTACCAACACAATTTATCTGGTCTCCATGTTTCTAAACAGATATCCTTCAGAAATGGTTCTCTGGACAGCAGTGGCAGTTGCCCCCCTGAACTCCATTGTGAATCCAACAGTGTTGCTCATTGGTCATGTCAAAAGGAAATTGAAAGGATTGAAGATGACAAGGAGAACATTGTCTTCAAGACACACACATTCAATGAGGTCTGTGCACTCATTCATCTGAAGGGGGTGGACAAAGAACCACAAGGTGGAGACAATTAGGAAGATATCTGAACTTGTCAAAATATAACTCGGGTTTTTGTTGAAACACAACAAGACTAAATAATTAAATTGCGACTCATTTAAACAGTGTGATTGTATGTGTGGTCCACCACCAGACACACACAAGATCAGTGAATTGTCAGACCACTGCAGCACATATGACAGCACCCAAGATTGTCAGTGACCTCAGTGTCACCCAGCGGCCAACTATCATAGGCACCAAACAAGGGGATGTGAAACAAATTTTGGGTATTGGGGGCTGAGTTGGGAGTTGGACCCTGGATCCGCCAGAGAAACCACTTCGGAGGAAACAACACTCAACAATTCAAACCAGAATCTCACGCTTCCATGAAAAGAAACAAAACATCAGGCTTGCATTTCTCAATTTCCAGCACATTTTATTTCATTTTTCTGTTTCTTTCATTTGCACGCGATCAAACAAATTTAAATAAGGAGCTTCAGCATGGAGCCACGCCCTCTTGTGAGCGAGAGCTGATGGAGCTGCTGATTCCCTGTGTCACAGAACGAGAACAACGTCCTGTGTCCGGACCTCCCCCCCCCCCGGTAGGGTGCAGCTCTGAATATGGTAGAGGCGGACACAGTTCGGCCCCAGAGGCCGGGGGCTCCTGACCCTGTAAAACAACTTCCGTTTTACACTTTGGGTGCAAACATAGTGATGCCTGGGTTCACCCCCTGTACTAACTTGAGGGGTCAGTCATTGGGCGTGGTCTATTTCCGCGTCCGGGCAGCCGGTGGAGAAGTCACGCAATTTTGCCCATGAGTTGAAGACTGGGCGAAGCAGAAGAAGTCCACCATTTTGCCCAACTCGGCGGGCTGCAACGCGTAAAGGGAACACGCCTATCCAGAAGGGGGCAGTCCTTCCACAGGGGGTAGGACATCTTCCCAACCTTGGTGATACCACACTGCTACGTATAAGGTGCTCTGCCTTTGATGGACATCACACACCAAGAAGGGTCTCACTGGTCGGTTTCGCAGTCACATAATGCATCACCTCAGGAGGTGTGATAAACGTAGGGCTGCACTCTATGCTGCTCTGTCGCGGATCCAGGCGAGGTTACACGTACCCTGCTCTTGAAAAGATTGACCCTGTCATTCACCTTATGTTTGTTGAAGGGTTCTCACATTGGGTGACGCGCAGCCGTTTTTGGGGCTGACGTCAAAAATTCCACCATTGGGTTCAACGTCAAATTTTTGACGCCGACGTCAAAAAAGACCGCGCGTCACCAATGGGAAAAACATGACTTGGTTGAGGATTCCTGAGGTCGATCCCCCAGCTCTGATCCTGGATCCGCGAGAATAGCGAAGAAATTAACGAGGTTAAAAGGGTCTCAGGTGGCAGGAAAATCAAGGTCAGGGACGCTCGGCCCTAACGCTCTGCGCATGCACGCAATTTCTGCTTTTGTGTCAACGGTGGCACAAGCACGTGAGTCTGACCATTGGTCCGAGAAGGTCATCACGTGACCGACGCTGATTCTGCAGGTTGACGTCATCCTGGTTTCCCTGTTGCTGTCCTGCAGCCTCAGGAGGCGGATCAGTGCAGCGCCGGGGCCCGAACCTTTTGTTTTCTGCGTTGTATCCGCCTCGCCACGCTTCACTGCAGGGACGAATGCTGCTCCAAATAGGCAGCAACGAAGTCGTGAAGAAGAACGTACTGCTCCTGCAATAGGGAGTCGGACGCATGGGGGAAATGTTTCAGGAACAAGGCAGTAGACGTGTAGTGTACAGAGACAACACGTTAGAATTGATGAATCGTGTGTGTGTGTGTGTGTGCGTGTGTGTGCAGAGTGAAGAGAGAGCAGCAGAGATACAGAGAGAGAGAGAGACAGTGTGCGAGAGCGGAGGGAGAAAACATGACAGAGAGAGACAGCGAGAGTGATTCAGCAGACAGACAGACAGACAGACAGACAGACAGACAGAGCTCACCAGGGTGCGCACGGCGCGGGGCCTGCGCACTCTGACGTGCTTCACGGCGCGCACCGCGTCCACCTGGCGGAAGAGCTGCATCTGCTGGACAGTGTAGAGGGCGACACAGAACAGCCCAGCCACATCCGCTCCATTCCTGCAGTCACACAGAAATCTCAATTGACAACCATCGCAAACTTGCAACCACAAAGACAATTCTCATGAAAAGGACACAAAGATGCCACAATGCCACATGGTTCATGGAGGATGACAGGGCTTCCCAAGCGTCAGGGGTGGTCACTTGAGTACCTGAACCCACACGGGTATCTGGATTTCCAGGGGGCAGGAATAAAAGGACCATGAGCCTCAGGGTGCAGGACCCAAAGGACCACGAACATCAGGGTGCAGGAACCAAAGGACCACGTACCTCAGGGTGCAGGACCCAAAGGACCATGAGTCTCGGGATGCAGGACCCAAAGAACCATGAGCTTCAGGGTGCAGGACCCAAAGGACCAGGGTGCAGGACCTGTCGCTTGATGAAGCGGAGAACCACTCACGCGCTGTGGAGGAGGATCGGGCCGAGTTGAGCGCTCGGGTCTTTCCGCCACTGACCAATCAGGTCAGAGAGACGCACCAAGTCCAGAACGAGGTCAGCGCCGACGTGACCTTTCTGCACCGAGAAGTGCCTCACTTTCTTGACCTGGACCTCCTGCACAGAGAAGGATGGATTCTGGTCCAGAGCTGACAGGTGAAAGTCTTGAGTTTGTCTTCGCCAAAATTTTTTGCAGAGACGTTGAGACCCAATGTGTTTGGACATTCTCTGACCAAATCACGACATCGAACGTACGTAGTCGCCGCTGGAGTCCTTGTGCAGAGTGAGGCGATCTGTGTGGATCCGCCCCCTGGCGGTGTCCGCCTCACTTCCGGTGCAGGTCACGTGGACGGCTCCGAACACGAGGCTGCTTCCGGTCTGTTGAGGCCAGTAGGGCTGCAGTCCGAAGAAGACGTGTGAAATGGCTATTTCTGTGACAACGACAACGGCTCACAGAAACCTGTTGACCATGTCGATCCTTCAGTGACCTTGACCCCTCCTGTCCTGTGTCCATTTCACCCGGGTTGAAGGTCACCCATCCCGCATTTGACCTTTCCAAAGCATCCGTCTCACTCCTGGCCCAGTTCTGTTGTCGCTCCATCTGCACCCCTGGACTCTGTCCCACCGCACTCCAGGGCCCTTCCCAACCTCACATCTGCCGTAAACCCTGGCCCCTCACCACACCCACGCCTCCTCTTACTCCTCAACTCGCTCCTGCTCTGCTCTGCTCTGTCTGTCTGTCTGTCTGTCTGTCTGTCTGTCTCTCTGACTCCCTCTCTTCCCCTCTCTCTCCCTCCCACTCTGTCTGTCTCTCTTTGTCTCTCCTCTGTCTCTCTTGTACCCTCACTCCCTCCCTCCCTCACTCCCTCCCTCCCTCCCTCCCTCCCTCCCTTCCTCCCTCCTTTCCTCTCTCTCTCTCTCTCTCTCTCTCTCTCTTTCTCTCTCTCTCCCTCTCTCCCTCTCTCTCTGTCTCTGTCTCTCTCTCTCTCTCTCCCTTTCTCTCTCTCCCTCCCTCCCCCCCTCTC
>JAAUXT010106594.1_pt1 | contig 13111 bp, 12 predicted proteins | sample 7278171 | NCBI WGS metagenome assembly JAAUXT01 (sample SAMN14350112, study PRJNA611818) | marine sediment metagenome | isolation source: surface marine sediment (1.8m) | place: French Polynesia: Moorea | collected 2018-08
GAACGGTTACGCTGGGCTGCAAACGTAAAAGCCGAGCGGTTTATTCGGAGAGAATCTCCCTTGGGCTTGATCCTAATCTGATCGGAGATCGGTGGGTAGAGCTGCGGGATTGGATCGAGAACGGATCACTTGGCTAGTGTCTCTGGCCATAAATAATGTCCGAAATTCCAAGCATTTGATTTAGCTTGAAAAATTGTTGATCAAGACGAAGATTAGCTTAGCATCCAATAGTTCAAAGCGGTAAGGCTCTGATTTTAAACATAAAAATCATAAAAGAGTCTCAATATATAAGATCCATTATGTTATTGATTTATAAATTATTTTTAGCTTAATCTGACATTACTTACGGCCAGAGACACTAGAAACTAAAATACGACTGGACGTTACCCCGGGCCCCGTTGGGGGATCGCAGCGAAATTGCCGAGCGTGCCGTTAGGTGTAATGCTATGGGGTATCGGTTAGCAACGAAATGGGATATGGCAATGACAAGAATCGTACTCCCGGGTATTCTGCCGATGCTGTGTCTGGTTTTTCTGGGCACCAGCGGTTTAGCCGGGGAGCATGCGCAGGAGCCTGGGGCCGTGCCTCCGAAGGCTATGGGCAAGGTTATCTGGGATTTCAATATCAGCGTGCCCCTGAGTGATACCGTGGAGTATCTGCGGGGTATACGCCGCACCTACGATACCCTCCGGGGTCGGGGGATCGACCCGGAGATGGTGCTTTTGCTGCGAAGTTTCTCCCCGGAGCAGGTCAGAATGGCGCAAATCCTGGAGGAGCGTTATGCGCAAAAGATCCAGGACGAGGCGAATACCTTGGCCCTCGAGCTGTCGAAACTACCGGGTATGCGGATTGAAGCCGATGCGCACAGCATCGAGCTGCTCGCCGCCCCTGTGCGTGACCGGGTGACGGTAGTGGAGGATCCTTTCCTGGCGCTGCTGGATTACCAGGTTTCGGGTTTCAGTCTGATTCCCCTCTATGCCGGGCCCAGCAAACGATGAATACGGAAGTATAGCCCTCGGAAAAGTACGAGACCGTGTCCCAGGGCCTTGTCGTCATCACAAACGCCGTTTACTTTGATGAAGGAGTGATTCCATGACCCCTCAAGAGAAAGAGCTCATCATGGGCTTTGCTGCCCGCCTGCGCGATGCCCCTGTTCCCCAAAAGGACCCGGAGGCCGAAGCGCTCATCCAGCGTGAGATCGTGTCTCGGCCCGATGCCGCCTATCTGATGACCCAAGCCGTGCTGGTTCAGGAGCATGCTCTCAAGCAGGCGCAGGCGCAGATCCAAAGCCTGCAGAACGAGGTGGAGCAGGCCCGGCAACGGGAAGCCCAGGCGCCGGCTGCCCAGCAGGGTGGTTTTCTCTCCGGGCTGTTGGGTGGGCAACGACCGGCGGTGCCCCCGAGCCCGCACGTTGGCGGTTACCCGCCACCGGGAGCTGCCCAGGCCGCTCCCGGTGGTGGTGGTGGCGGTTTCGGTGATTTCATGAAAAGCGCCGCCAGCGTTGCCGTGGGCGTGGCGGGGGGGCACCTGCTTTTCAGTGGTCTGAGCAGTCTTTTCGGGGATGAGTCCGAGCCCGGCGTTGCCGAGGCGGCGGAAGAACCGGGTGGCTCAGAACCTGCCGCGGCGGCGGCGCCGACCGCCGACAGTGCGCAGCCAGCGCAGGGGTGGGGAGAGGATGAGACGCCGGCCGCCTCCGGGGATGAGTCCCTGCCCTCCGATTATGATGCCGCCGGTGGTTGGGGCGGTGACGGGGGGGGCGACGGTGGCGAGGACCCGGACGGTTTCGATGAAGAAGCGTTCTGAAGCCGATAGCACTCGTCGATCTTGGAGGCAATAACCCAGGGATCGCTCATCGCGGCACTGCTGGCGGTGGCGGTGGGCGGGTTTATACATGGCTTCCTCGGGATTGGCTTTCCCCTGGTAACCACACCGCTCATCGCCCTGACAACGGACGTCAAGACCGCGATTCTGCTGACGCTGGTGCCAACCCTTATCGTGAACATCATCAGTATCGTCCAGGGGGGGCGCTGGCGCGAGAGCCTGGGGCGTTACTGGCCGATCGCGCTGTATACCCTGGGCGGGAGTATCCTCGGCACCCAGCTGATGATCGTGTCCGATCCCGCCCCTTTCAAGCTGGTGCTGGCCGGTGTTATCGTGTTCTACCTGTCCACCAGCTCCCTCAGGCGGGTGGGCTGGGGATGGATTCACCGTCACCACCGTGTGGCCGGTCTGGTCTTCGGGACCCTGGCAGGGTTGCTGGTGGGCGTCGCCAACGTCGCCGTGCCGGCCCTGATCATCTACTTCACGGAGTTGCAGTTGGCACCGCTGGCGCTGGTGCAGATTCTCAATCTCTGTTTCCTGGGGGGTAAACTTGCCCAGCTCGGGACCTTTGGCCTATCCGGTTACTTGACGCCTGCGGTGTTGCTGGCGTCGTTGCCCCTGGGGTTGATGGCCGGCACCGGGCTTTTCCTGGGGATGGGAGTACGGCGGCGATTGTCGGCCGATACTTATCGGCGCCTGCTGCGGCGGGTACTGATGATTATTGCTGTTGTCCTGGTCCTGCAGTTCTTCTGGGAGCGTTAAGCGGCTATACCCTCGGACCCCTGCGGATGCGGTGGGTCGCAAACCCGGCGAGCAGAGCCAGAACAGCTGTGCCATACTTGGAAGAATATTGCGGTCAGGAAGCGACCGCAGAGTACACCGGTCATTCATAAAATCCTCGGGAACAGAAAAGCATGGGCATCATTCATTCGATACGAAAATTCTGGCGGAACATCCTGCTGGCCCTGGCCACCCTGGGCGCTGGCGTCGTCCTGTCGATAGCCGTGGCCGCTGACCGCAACTATCTCCTGGCCACGGCCACCACGGGGGGCACCTATTACCCGGTGGGCGTAGCGCTGGCCACCGTCACCAAGGTAAAGCTCCAGCCCCAGCACCAGATCGGCCTGTCGGCCATCAATTCCGCGGGGTCACACGAGAACGTCCGCCTCCTACGCCAGAACGAGGCCCAATTTGCCATTTTGCAGGGTCTTTTCGGCTACTACGCCTGGAACGGCAAGGGGCCCATCGAGCGTATCGGACCACAGCGGGAGCTGCGTTCCGTGACCATGCTGTGGCAGAACGTGGAACACTTCATCGTAAAAAGGGAGTTTGCCAAGACCGGTACCATTGAGGACATGCGGGGACTGAAGGGCGCCAAGGTGTCCATGGGACGCAAAAACAGTGGCACCATCGGTTCGAATCAGACGCTGATGGCGAATCTGGGTATCGCCATCGAGGCGGATTTCGACCTGGTCTACCTGGGTTACGGGCCGAGTGCGGACGCCCTGCAGAACGGTCAGATCGATGCCATGAGCACGCCCGCCGGCGTCCCGGTGTCGGCCATTACCCGCGCCCTGGCCGCCACGGGCAATGATGCCGTGATTCTATCCTTCACCGCTGAGCAGGCAACACAGGCCGATGGCGGACTCAATCTTTGGAGCCGCTATACCATTCCCGAAGGCGCCTACCCGGGCCAGGAGAAACCCATCCCGACCATCGCCCAGGCAAATTTTCTGGCGGTGCGCTCGGACGTGGATGAGGAGGCGGTCTATCTGATTACCAAAACCATCTACGAAAACCTGCCGTTTTTGCAGAACATTCACCGGACCACGACCGCCATGGGCCTGGAGCAGGCGCTGTCGGGTCTGCCCATGCCGCTGCATCCGGGGGCGCTGCGTTACTTCCAGGAGCAGGGGCTTGAGATTCCCGGGAATCTCATCGCCCCGTGAGCTCGGCGGTTATAGCCAAGGTCGATACGGAGCGCGCCGCCCCCGGTACGGCGGTCGCCAGGGCGGTGTTCGTGATGGGCATCGTTGTTTCCCTGGCCCACATCTACTTCAACACCCTGGGCACCCTGTCCAGCCTCTGGCAGAATGCCTTGCACTTCGCCGGCTTCGCCCTATTGTGTACCCTGATCTTTCCGCTGGCGACGCTCTCGGATCCGGGGCGTTGGCGTTTGTTGCTCGCTCTGGATATCGCCCTGGGGCTGTTGGCGGCGGCCTCGGCGGTTTATCTCATGGCCGCCGAGGATGCGATTTACGCTCGCGGCGTGAAGCTGGCACCCCTGGACTGGGTGTGCGGTGTCATCGTCATTGTGAGTGCCATCGAGCTGACCCGGCGCACCACCGGTTGGATCATCCCGGTGCTCATCATGCTGGCCCTGAGTTACGTCACCTGGCTGGGGGAGCTGATCGGCGGGGTTTTCCGTTTCGGGGGATTGAGCGTCGAAACCATCCTGTTCCGCAGTGTCTACGGTGACGATGGTCTGTTCGGCAATATTGCCCGCATTTCCTCCACCTTCGTGTTCATGTTCATCCTCTTCGGCGCCTTTCTGCTGCGCTCGGGGGCCGGGGCGTTTATCATCGATCTGGCCCGCTGTCTGGCCGGACGCCTGGTGGGGGGCCCCGGGCTGGTGGCGGTGGTGGCCTCGGGGCTGACGGGAACGATCTCGGGCTCGGCGGTGGCCAACACGGCATCGACTGGTGTCATTACCATCCCGTTGATGCGGCGTGCCGGCTTTCCCGCGAAATTCGCCGCCGCGGTGGAGGCGGCGGCTTCCACCGGCGGCCAGTTGATGCCGCCGATCATGGGTGCCGGCGCCTTCGTGATGGCGGCGTACACCCAGATCCCCTACACTCACATCGTGGCCGTGAGTTTTCTGCCAGCCCTCATGTACTTCCTGGCCGTGGGGTTTTTCGTGCGTGCTGAGGCTAAGCGTCGCGGGCTGGTCCAAGGCAACGACGATGTGCCCCGTCTGAGCCAGGTCCTGCGCCGTGGAGGACTACCGTTCTTGCTGCCCATCAGTGTGTTGGTCGGGTTGCTGATCTACGGATTTACGCCCACCTACGCCGCCGGGATCAGTATCATCATTGTGGTGGTGTCCTCCATGGGGACGCCGTTAAATGGGCCGATGCGCCTGGTTCTGCTGCTGGTGGCAGCGGCGTTGTTGTGGCCCGGAAGCCTCGGTTTGCATCTGGGCGGTAGCGTCGCGCTGGTGGGGTTAGCGCTGCTGGGCCACCGGCGGTCGCGGCGGGCGGTGGCTCCGGCGGGTTGAGCGGTATCCAGACTCATTGGGCATTGTTGGTAGTACTTATGAAAAGATTTGGTATCAAAATGACACTACCCGAGGGAGATCCCATGCGCCAGCCCCATCTCCTGGGCGACGATTGGGCAAGCTACCGCTGGTATGCGACCGAACAGGAGCGCGACCGGGTGCTGGCGGACATGCGGGCAAAACACGTGCATTACCGGGAGGGGGATTATCCCAGCGTGGTGTTGACGAAGGTTGAGGAATAACCCCCTCAGCTCAGGCCGAAGAAAGCGGAAGTGGTCTCCAGACTGGCCGCCGCCACCTGCTCGGCCGGCAGCCCGGTGCAGGCGGCCACCGTGTGCAGCACATGGGGCAGGAACGCCGGCTCGTTTCGCCGGTTGCTGGGCCGGGTGGGCAGATCCCGGGGCAGCAGATAGGGGGCATCGGTTTCCAGCATCAGGCGCTGTAGCGGTATCTCGCGCACCAGCTCCCGTAGATGCAGTCCGCGGCGTTCGTCACAGATCCAACCGGTGATGCCGATGTGCAGATCCAGATCCAGGTAATCCGTGAGCTCCTCGCGGGAGCCTGTGAAGCAGTGGACGACGCCTCGACGGAGCTGATCTCGGTGATTTCTCAGCAGGGCCAGCAGACGGGCATGGGCATCCCGTTGGTGCAGGAAGACCGGTAGCTTGAGTTGGGCGGCCAGCGCTAACTGGGCCTCGAAAGCGCTCTCCTGATCGGGCCGGGGGGAGAAATCGCGATAGAAATCCAACCCCGTCTCGCCAATGGCGACGACTTCCGGGGTGGCCGCCAGTCGTTCCAGGACCAGGGCCGTGTCCGTGCTCCAGTGGCGAGCCTCATGGGGATGCACGCCGGCGGTGGCAAAAAGGGTACCCGGATACTCTTGGGTCAGCTCCCGGGCGGCGTGGCTTTCCCGCTCGCTGGTGCCCGTCACGATCATCCTGGTAACCCCGGCCGCAAGCGCCCGCGCGATGACCTCGGGGCGATCGTGACGAAACGCCTTATTGGTCAGATTGACACCGATATCGACTAATTCCATGGGTGGACGCCAGCAATGCGTGGGGCAGGGCGGTAGTCTGGAGCGCGGTTGTCACGTTTCATCCGGTTCCCGGGGTCCTTCGGGGCTTGGGGGCTCGGTGGAATCCGCTGCCTGATTCGGTGCCTGCCCGGACGGGTCGTGCAGAAAATCGAGTATTTCCTGCAGGGTGCGGTCGGGCGCTTCCAGTAGCGTCATATGGCCCGCATCCTCCAGCACCACGTGTTTGGCCAGGGGAATCTCCTGGGCCATGACCTCGCTGGGCTCGCGAAACAGGGTGTCATTGGCCCCGACCAGGACCAGGGTGGGACAGCTTATCCGCTGCAACTTTTCCCGGCGGAAATCGGGATCCCAGAAAAACGAACGGGCAAAGACGGCGAGGGCATCGGGGTCATTGATGCGGACAATGTCTTCGTAGGTCTCCCAGATCTCATCACCGTCCGGGTGTTGATTCAAACCGCTCAGTAACGGTCCCGGTCGTTGCCGGAAGCTACGGAGGAGCTCGTCCCAACCGTGTCCCACGAACTGATTGGCAAAGGCGTCGGTGAAACGGCGCCGGGCCTCCACGTCGTAGTGGGGTACCAGGGAGGTGGCCGAGCTCGCATCGAGCAAGGTCAGGCTTTGCAGTCTTTCCCCCGCGCGCATGGCGTAACGCACGGCGACAATGCCCCCCAGGGAATGCCCCAGGAGATGAAAGCGATCGAGACCGAGCTGATCGGCCAACGCCTCCACATCTTCTCCCAGGGTGTATGCATTGAACCCCGGCGGGATAGCCTTCACCGTGGAGCGGCCGTGTCCGCGCAGATCCGGGGTGATGACACGAAACGCGCCTTCAAGTCGCGAGGTGAGGCCGGTCTCCGACCAGAAATTAGCGTTGACCGTAAAGCCATGGAGGAGAAGCATCGGTTCGCCACTGCCCGTATCCTCGAAGTAGAGATTGGCGTTTTCGCGTTCTAGTATCGGCATTTTGCTATGCTCATGGAAAGTTCAAGATTTAGGCGTTGATGGGGCCTGTCGGGATGCAGCGATTTCAGGGTAGCGATCGGGGCCGGATGATCGCGACCCGATCGGCGGCGCCCCGGGGGAGGTGATCCCAGACTTTGGGCATGCGCAGCCGCGCCACGGTGGCCGTCGGCAGGAGTTTCCCGTCCGCCGATACCGGTATGTTCCCGCCGCAGAGGTGCTGCAGCAGCATTTCCAGTCCCGGATTATGGCCCACGATCATGACCGTCGCCGAGTCTACGGGGCAGGCGCTGAGTACCGCTAACAGCGTCGCCACGCTGGCTTCGTAGAGGCGTGGTTCCCAGTGGATTTGCTTGCGGTCGATGCCCATGGCCTTGCAGACGTCGATGGCCGTCTGCTGCGCCCGCAGGGCCGGCGAACTGATGACATGCTCCGGCGTCAGCCCGCTTTTGCGCAACCATTTCCCCATGCGTGGCGCGTCCTTTCTGCCGCGTTTCGCCAGCGGTCTGTGGAAGTCGGAGGCCGCATCGGTGTCCCAGGCGGATTTCGCGTGACGTAGGATGAGAAGCTGTCGGTGCATGATAGTATGTCTCCCCGGGATTTTCATAACCGATTGTGGCCAATACAGGATTACGGCAGCGCGGTTCGGTTAGCAGGGGGCTCGGATCGACGCCCACCCAGGCCGCTAGCCGTCGTTCCCCAGCATCTGTTCCAATTTGTGGCACAAGGTCTTCAGCACCTTGATTCTTGCGTAACGCTTGTCGTTGGCCTCCACCAGTGTCCAGGGCGCTTCCCGGGTGCTGGTGTACTGCACCATATCGTTGACGGCCAGTTCGTATAGATGCCATTTGTCCCGGTTACGCCAATCCTCATCGGTGAGTTTCCAACTTTTGTAGGGCGTTTGCTCCCGCGCTTTGAAGCGGGACAATTGTTCGTCCTTGGTAACATGCAGCCAGTATTTCATCAGAATAAGGCCATGGCCGATGAGTTCGGCTTCGAAGGCATTGATTTCGGCATAGGCCCGTTTCCATTCCGCCTCCGTGGCGAAACCTTCCACCCGTTCCACCAGCACCCGACCGTACCAACTGCGGTCATAGATGGTAAAGCGGCCTGCCCGGGACAGGTGGCGCCAGAAGCGCCACAGATAGTGGTGGCTCTTTTCCTCGTCATTGGGTGCGGCAAAGGGGCGTACGCGGTAGTTACGGGCATCCAGGGAGGCGGTAACGCGACGGATAGCGCCGCCCTTGCCCGCGGCATCCCAGCCCTCGAACACCAGCAGGGTGGATATGCCTTTCTCCAGGGCTTTGCTGTGCAGTAGATTGAGTCTGGATTGGTATTTCTTGAGCTCGGTCCTGTACTGAGGTTTGTTCAGTTGCTGGTCCATCCTGAGCCGGGTCAGCACGGTCAGAATCGGTTCCTGCGCGGCAATGGCCGCGGGCGTCGCGATGGTCTCGTTCGCCGGCGCCGGCACCGGGATCTCGGCATCAACGTTCGCCGCGAACGGTTTGGTCTCCAGCTCGGAGTGGAGTTTGTCCTTCAACCGCATTTCTTGGAGGTGTGTGCGCACCGCGTTGCGGATGAGGGTACCGACGGTCAGGCTGCGGTAGCAGGGGTCCACGCCCTCGACGATCGTAATGGGCGCCTTGGCGCTATTGGTGCGTTGAATGACCCGTTCACTGGCCGCCATGAAGCGGTCATAGATACGCCAATGATCCCAGCTGGATTTCTTGATCTGCCAGCGGGTCAGCGGGTCTTTCTCCAGGGCCTTGAGGCGGCGTTTCTGGGCATCGCGGCTCAAGTGCATCCAGAACTTCAGGATCAGCGCCCCGTCATCGGCCAGCATGTTTTCAAAAGCGCTGATGCGGTCGAGGCATTCGTCGAACTCGGCGAGACTGATGTGCCGATAGACCCGATCCAGTAGCGGACGGGAGTACCAGGCACTCAGAAACAATCCGATTTGCCCCTTGGGCGGAAGATCGCGCCAGAATCGCCAGAGTTCGGGACGATCCCGTTCCTCATCGGAGGGTTGACCATAGGCGCGGGTAGCCAGCCAGCGCGGGTCCATCCAGGCGTTGAGGAGATTGACGGTCTGGGATTTACCGGCACCGTCAACGCCGATGAAGTAGACGATGGTGGGGAACCGACGCGCCTGCAACAATTCCTGTTGAGCCTCGAGGAGCTCTTGCCTGAGAATCGGCTCCCGGTGCTTGTATTCTTCCTTGGGTATCCTGCGCCCCAGTTCTGCGGTCTCAAACATCGGCCTTACCTCTGGTGTCTTTATTTTGTCCGTTCAACATTTTTACAATAGCCAGTGCGGGCTGTGCCCTTCGGGCGGGCCCCACGCCGATGGAACAGCAGCAAAGGGAATACCCGCTTGTCTAGGTAGACAACCGCTGATAGGCTGTCATGATGGTCCCGGGCCCGTATTTTCGTTCCAGTCGGCGTACGGTGAAGTGGCCCCATGCCATGGTCTGGAAATGTTGCATGAACACCCCATTGACCATGGCGCCGCTTGCCGCGCCGATCAGCGGAACCAGCTGCAGTGCCGTTTTCTGGGATACGACAACGCTGAAGCGAGCAGCGATCTTGGCGACGAGATTCGCCAGGGCTGGTCCGCCCTCCCGCGCCAGACCTTTCTCGGCGATGTGGGCGGCGGCATCGGCGATGGGTAGGGCAAGCGCCAGGCGAACACCGTAGTATCCTGTATCGGCGGCGTCATCTTCCTCCGTCCTACCGCCCAGGGCAAACACCTTGATGCAGGCAAGGCGAGTATCCACGGTGCCCAAATCCTCGCCCTCGCTGCGGGCGATATCGGCAATGGAGCGCAACATCAGGGTGGTGGAGATCGGCAACTCCACGAGCAGTCCCGTGGGGCCGAAAAAACCGCCGACGGCGCCTGAGGTGATACCCAGTAACCGGTGGAACCGGGGGCGGGGCATGATCGTCTCGGGTTCAGGGCGCAGCGAGGAGATGGCCGCATCCAGGGATTTTGCGATGGCCTTCTCGGCGAACCACTGAATCTCGCCATACAGGTCCTTGGGCAACAGCTTGAATCCGACCTCCACTGGGGTGCCGAGGACGCTGCTCAGGCGCGCCGCCAAGCTGGGGTGTTCCAGCTGGCGCCGGGCCGTGGTCAACGTGTGCAGATCCTCAGGCGAGAGGGTCAGCGCCAGCTCGGTGGATTCAGAGCGCGCCGCGGGGGCGGGTGTCCGGCGGCTCGGTGGGGTGTGCTCAGTGTTATCGTTCATGGGGTCGGAGAATGTCTGTCGTCCAGGGACGAATCGCGCCGGCGGCGGTTTTCAGGGAATTGCCATGGCGGTTAGTGTAAAGCGGTGGAGCAAAGCTGGCAATCGTTCCTTGGGGATGAGTGTTGCGCAACAGTAATTGATGGGGAGGCGATCAGGTGGACTGGCTACTACAGGAGCTGACGAACCACGGTCTGGCGCTGCAGGCTTTTTTCGCCATCGACCCGGCAAAGCTGTACCAACCGGAGATGATCGCACGCCTGTGTTTGCAGGTTCTGTTGCTCTGTGGCTCGGCCTTCTTCTCGGGCTCCGAGACGGCCCTGTTTTCCCTGTCGCGACTGGATCTGCAACGCCTGCGCAAGGAGCGCAACCCTCACTCCGAGACGCTGCACGAACTGCTGGACCAGCCGCGGCGGCTTATCATATCAATTCTGTGTGGCAATGAGCTCATCAATATCGCCGCCGTTGCCAATATGACCGGTATTCTCTTCGCCCTCTACGGCGAGCAACGGGCCGGCTTGATCAATGTGTTGGTCATGGTGCCGCTGGTGCTGCTGTTCGGCGAGGTCACGCCCAAGACCATTGCCGTTTCCAACCCGGTGCGGATCAGCAGCGGTATCGTGGCAACGCCCATGAACCTGTGGGTACGGATCGTCACGCCGTTGCGGTGGGTGATTCGGGGCGTATCGGATCGGGTGACCACCTGGATCGTGGGGGAAGAGAAAACCAAGGAGAATATTCTGCAGATCGATGAGTTTCGCAGCCTGGTGGAGGAGGTGGCCGAGGAAGGGGAGCTGACGGCGAGCGAACGGGCCCTGATCTACAATCTGCTGGAGGCCGGCGACACCGAGATCGTCGAGATCATGACACCCCGTACCCAGACCTGTTTCATCAACGGCGAATGGGGTGTTCCCCAGATGGTGGAGCAATTCCGGCGCTATCGCCACTCGCGGGTACCGGTCTATCGGGTACACCGGGACAAGCTCATGGGGTTCATGCACGCCGAGGATATTCTGCGTCTGGTGCTCAAGGGCGTCGATTTCAGTACACTCAAGCGGCGGGATATTCTGCGCCCGCCGGTGGTGGTGCCGCTGACCAAGACCGTGGATGAGATGTTTGAGTTTTTTCGTAAAAACTCGGCCCGGGCCGCCGTGGTGCTCAATGAGTTCGGTGGTGTCGAGGGGTTTATCACGATGCAGGATGTGCTCAATTTCATCTTCGGCGAAGTGTCCGAAGAGATGGAGGGGCAGGAGCTTTATCAGGAACGCGACGAAAACGTTTACGAGGTGCCGGGCGACATGAAGCTGACCGATTTCAACAATCTGACCAATTTCGGTATCGAGGACCCGCGTATGACCACGATTGGCGGGGTTGCCTTTCGCCATCTGGACCGGCTTCCGCAAGTGGGCGATAAGGTCTATGTGGACGAGTTCGTGATGATCGTGCGGCAGATGGACGAGCATCGCATTGCCAAGGTACAGATTATACGGGGCGCGGCGTTGGCCGAGGATCTGGAGGAGGAGATGGCGACGGCGGAGCCGGTCATGGTGGCCGCGGAGGAAAAGCTCGAGGAGCTCGAGGCGGATGCATCACCCGAGCCCGTTGCGTTGCCGGGGTTCGCTGCGGAGAGTGCCGTGGATGCCATGGAATCGCCCTACCTGACGGAGGGGGAAACGGCGGACGCAGGGCAGCCGGGGGAGAATGATGAGTGGGATACGCAAGTGTTGGCAGCCGTTGCCGAGGGCGGTGAAATATCCGCTGATGATGACGATGCCGAGGACGAGGCGCAGACCGTGACGACAGCCCTCGCCGCCGGGACCGAAGCGTTGCCGATGGTGCTCGAAGAGCAAACCACGTTGCCCTCCCGGGGCGATGAGCCCGCAGCGCAAGCTCAGAGTCCTGCTGTGGCTTCAGAGCGTAAGCCTGAGCCCGATGATCCCGGGAGAGATGAGTATGAATGACATTATCGTGCTGTTCACCATGGCCGTGCTGCTCTTGCTGAAGGGCTTCTTCAGCGGTTCTGAAATCGCCATCGTCAATGCGGATAAGATCAAGCTGCATCACCAGGCCAGGCAAGGGGCCAAGGGGGCACAGCTGGTGCTCAATTTGGTGCGAACGCCCGATGTGCTGCTGGGAACGACGCTGGTCGGCACCAACATCGCCACGGTGCTCCTGACCACGCTGGGCACCATGCTGATGATCCGCTACTTCGGTTCCCGCGGCGATCTGCTCGCCTTTCTCGTCTACACCCCGGTATTTCTGATCTTCGGCGAGATCGTTCCCAAGAGCATCTACCAGCAGAAATCGGATGTGATGGCAACGATCGTGGTGTACCCTCTGAAGGCGTTCTCGCTGCTGTTCTATCCCATCGTGTTTGTGTTCTCCCGGGTGGCGCGGCTGGCCGTGCGGCTCACGGGAGGCAGCAAAGGCGAGCAGAATGTGTTCATCACCCGGGAACAGATTCGCACCGTGGTGGAAATGGCGGACCGGGGCAGTAACGTGGATGCTTTTGATCGGGAGCGGATCAAGCGCGCCATTCGCTTTGCCGACACCACCGTGGGCGAGGTCATGGTGCCGGTGGCGGAAATGATCGCGATCAGCAAAAACCGCAGCACCCGCAAAGCCATGGCGATCCTGCGCAAAACGGGCTTCAATCGGCTGCCGGTTTTCAACCGCAATTCCACCAACGTGATCGGGATCGTGACCTTGACGACCTGGGATATGATGGACCTCGATCTGCCCAAGCGACCGCTGACCGAGCTCATCAAGCCCGCC
>JAAUXT010025852.1_pt1 | contig 13108 bp, 11 predicted proteins | sample 7278171 | NCBI WGS metagenome assembly JAAUXT01 (sample SAMN14350112, study PRJNA611818) | marine sediment metagenome | isolation source: surface marine sediment (1.8m) | place: French Polynesia: Moorea | collected 2018-08
ACGCCGCGATGGATCTGGAAGAAACGATCCAGAACGTTTATCGTCTGTGGAAAAACAAGTGGCGTTAACTTGTCCTTCACCCAACAGTACTCGTCACAGTTTTCTTTCACCCCACACCAACACCAACCTTTTCCTTTTTTGCAGTGATTTTAAATATTTGTTTGTTTTTTTGTTAGAGAGAGAGAGAGAGAGAGAGAGAGAGAGAGAGAGAGAGAGAGAGAGAGAGAGAGAGAGAGAGAGAGAGACGAGAGGGTACAGAGTATTGCAGTGCAAGTGAGCGCGGATTCAGGATTTGGTACATCAGTTCAAGAGGGACATGGATCCATGGACCTACATCCTTGATCTGCCCCTGGGTATAACCTGGAGTTTATGAATCCCGTAAACTTGGCGTTGTACCAGCGGTCGGGTCAAGGGTGGAACGACGGCTGTGGACGTATCAAAAAGTGCATTCAGAATTGCTGAAGGGGCAGGAAATTGGCTAATGCTTTGACATTGAGCCAGGCTGGACAAGAGGAGGAGGTTCAGGCTGAATCCAGGCCTCAGTCCAAGCTGGGTTGAGGATTTGATTCAGGCTGGAACGAAGGAAGAGTTCAGCCTGGACTGAAGGGAAATGCCAGCCTGTATATAGCGATTCAGGACGTTGCACACCGTGTGTGTCACGAGTTGTGAGATAGGTCCAACCCGAATCCCTCACACTCATGTCTGCACATTCAACAACATTGCACAGGACGCCAATAATCCAAGCAGCTCCTTGTTCCAAAGCAAAACTTTTGTTGCGTTCCCTGCATTTCAGGAAAAGGAAACAGCGGAAACCGGAAGTGAATGGCGCCACCTCACGACCACCGCCACCCGTGCTCTACGAGGTGGCGCACCCTGTCAGCCAATCACACGTCACGCTCAACAACCTGACCTCCTCGAGTCACCAAGGCAACGGGAACGCACCTCGCGTTCTGCGTCCAAACCTCAATGACGTGTACGTGAATCTTCGCAGACCTATACCTGAAGATTTTATGAAAATGGGTACGACTGCCAAATTACACGATCCCGACCAAAAAGACGTGTATGCCGTTGTGGATAAAGAGAGCAAAAAACGCCGACACCCACCCGGGCAAGCCAAGAATTCCAACCTGTACGCGAATGCGCATGTGATGAAGACAGATGAAGAGGAGACTGTTATGTACGAGAACGATGAGCTGTACAAATCCAGCGATGATCTCAGAAGAGAGATCCCTGGACATGTGAAGGAGACAGGAGCTGAGGAGAGCGAAGCAGGGACCCAGCAGAGGAATAACAAGGAGTCCATGGTGCTGTACGAGGAAAATGAACTTTATTTACCTTTCAAATAGCTGTGATCTCTGCGCTGAAGCCTGCAACCTGCCACGATTTTCACACACACACACACACACACACACGCGCGCGCGCGCGTACTGTACCACAATACGCATTTGTTTGTCATATTGAACAGTTGCGAACTACCAGTGAACAAGAACCGTTCGCGAAAGAGAGAATGTGAGCTGGAACGAGGCTAAAAACGATGTCAACACAGGTCTTGGCGTTTTTAGCAGATAGTCATCCCAGGTGGGGGCGGATGTGTGTGAGTGTGTGTGTGTGGGGGGGGGGTCACACACAACAGTGATACTCCTGAAGTTTTTGCAACACATACGCCTTGAGTGCAAGGAATAGCATGCCCCCATCATATTCACGAGGAATTGGTTGGGTTTGTTTTGTCTGTTACTCTCGTGTGCTTGTAGAACGTATCCTTCTGCGTGATTGGATCTTTTTTGCAACAACAAATATACCTGACATTTTACCGCACTGATTTTACACCTCGTCCTTCTGATGCTGCAAAAGCACAGATCTGACATTGTTCAAACAAATAAAGTTTGCATTGCATCAAATGCAACTGAGACTCTGTTGCTAAATCTCTGCAGAAAGCAAAGCATGTCAGGGATAAAAGGCTATTTATCAATTGCAACACCCACACCCTAATCGCACCCAGTTCGCTGTGGAGTCACCCAGTTTGACAATGTTGTCGTCGCAGGACGCATATTACTCCCTTTGATACCAAAGTGGACAAGGTTCGTGACAATTTTTGGCCACGTTCAGCGAATCAGGAGTGAGATTCAATTTGGGGACAGGGTGGGAACCAGGCTTCTGGACCTGTCAGAGTCAAGCTTGGGTTCTTCAGAACTCGTGGATCCGCGCTGCAGCTTGACTCGTGTTCGGGCACAAGTTTCAACAAGCTTCCTCACCTCCGCTGTGGGAATATTGTATGTTTGAACACCATCATGCATCGTTCCACATTTCACACTGCGCAGTTCCATGCCTCATTCGCACACAACAACAGACACTTGTTTCGATGAGTTTTTTTTCTGCAGTGACAAACTCGCCCCAGAACTTTGTCACCTCGACCTTACTGCACTGGATACCGTGAATGACCATGCCTTACATTCAGGTGTGTCCCTCGAATGAGGTTGCAGAATCAAAAGCCACTGATGGAGTCGAAAAGCAAACTTTCCTGCAGGACTGGGCCACAGCGATCAGGGAGGATGACTTGGAGAAAGCTGAGCAGCTGTTGAGGAAGATAGAAAATCCGTCAAGTCTTGTGAATGGGCAGTGTGTTGCAGAGTCTGTGTCTGTGTGTCTGCCCCAGAGAAAGTCCAAGTTGGAGACAATTTTAGCAAAAGATGTGGGTCAGAACACTTGGTGGATGATGGTTGCGAGATGCGCTGCAGTCAGCCTTGTGCCATTGTTCCTGAAGTACAATGTGAATGTTCTGTCTCAAAACAGAGATGGAAACAACTTTGTTCACATATTGGTTTCTATGGTGATTCTGAACAAGTCCAAGGAAAAGAAATACATTGAGACATACGAGACACTTGTCAAGAACTTGAAATATTCTGTCCTCAAAGTTCTGTTGGTGCAAGATAACAAACAGGGACTGAGACCAATGGAAATGGCTGCTTTTCATCAAGAATGGACAATGTTCCTCAGTTTGTTTTCCACAAGAAATGTCTACGTGAGAGAGGACGACATTGTGTACGCTTCAGTGAAAAATCATGAGATGACAGAATACGAGGAATATCCCAGACTGTTCAAGTCTCCCCTGCTGTACTTTCACAGGATGAGCCTGGACAGTGTGAAGTTTCTGACTCACAATGAGCCCACTGCGAGGATTTTGAGAGATTGGTGCAAAATACACTTGAAATCTCTCAATCAATTTGTTGCGTTCACCTTCACACTGCAGGTCTTGTATCTTGTCTTTCTGTCTTCATTTGATAATTTTGTGGCAGCCAGTTCTGATGTGATGACATACAACAACCACCTTTTTGCAAACCACACATTTGACATTCCAACTTGCTTGATGAGGTCAAAATCCTCCTTGGTACATTCACTGAGAAACAGAATCTTAAACTGGAGTGTTCTAGTTTTTCTCTTTGTGGGGTGGATTTTTCAAGTGATTTGTTGCGTGTGTGTGTGGATTTCTGCTATGGTTACTCAAGTCAAGCTGCAAAGGCAAAAGAAGTACCAGATGCACGTGAAAAGTCAGCCTGAAACAATTGGCGCATTTCCATATATTTTGCTATTTTCATTGTACATAGTTTTGATCACAGTTTTACTTGTTTTGGACATCTTGATACACTTTGGTTTGAACACTGTCCCAACTATTCTTCAGGATATAGTTTACTACTGCACAGTCATGGTATCTCTCATCATGTTGTTGTCATACAGTATGTACCTGGACTCCTTTGGATATTTTTACTTGATAATCAAGGGTATGATCCAGAATTTGTCATTTTTTATCTTTCTATACGTTTTGGTCTGTATTCCATTTCTATCTACCAATGAAAGAATTGTATTGAGAGGAAAAGAAGTGTGTGATGCTGATTTCAGTCCCAGTGTTGAGCTGGCGTACAACATGGCTAAAACTCTCCTGGGCTCTGAAATCCCTCACGCTCCAGGCGTGACTCTGCACAGCAATGAACACAATGTGATCAGAATGACGCACATCAACTACATATTCCTGGTGGATTTGGTTCTCGTCAACTTTCTCATAGCTCTTTTCACCTTCTCAGCCAGCGAGTGCTTTGAAACGAGACAGATCAGACTGCAGATGGTGAGGCTCCAGGTACAGTTTTGATGTTTTTCAATTGACCCATTTGAAACTCTCAGGTCTGTTCTGTATGTATCAACGTTCACTCAAGGTTATTTGTTGCAGCATGTCTGGACCTTCAGTGTTGTGATGGCCTGGCTGTTCCCCAAGTTCAGAAGGAGACATCTGCGGAAGTTTTTCCCTCACGACGCAGACAACTTGTACGTGCGCTCAGTGGAATTTGCGTAGAAAAAACGTTGTCAAGCACTTGGATCACACACTTTCTTTTGCTGTCACTGCGTCGCTGTGACCAACCCCAGTTGTTCACCAGAAAGTTTTGTTGTCGCAAAACGCAAATTTACACAATAAGATAGTTGTCTCAAAGGGAAGTCTTTGTTGTCCTGTTTTTTTCCTCTTTTTACTGTTCATCACAAAGGGACTTTGCGCTGGTCAAGTCACACTCTGGTGGCAAACGTAAGACACCACAGAGTTCAGGGAGCTGGTGACGTTGGTCTCGATCCAGGGTCTTACACACTCGGAAGGGCAACGTCAACGTCAACGCAGGTGTTGGAATCTGGGGAAGTGTCTGGGCCCTTCGCAACGTTTATCATTTCGAGGGTCCTCTGCTCTCTGGACGCTCGAGAAAATTTTGATCACAAGGCTGGTGTGGGGAGTTGGAGGTTCATTTCAGTCCAGAACGGCAGGAAAGCCTTCCGATTTGATTGATTTTCCTCCCACACGAGGGCAAACATGTGTGCAGAAATGACGCACACGCAAATGGCACAAATGGTTTGTTGGGCAACGCCTGTTTGATCGTGTCTGATGCGTTTGCAAACAAAAAATGTGTGAAATAAAGCACGCAAACTTGATCCAGAGTTGAGGGTTTCAACGTTTCAAATGTATCATCTTTGAAACAGATATTTTTTGACAGCGACACAGATGGGATTTTGATAATTACTTCTTTCACGTGGAGGACAATCTTGGGGCCGTGTGATGGCTCCACATGGCTCCCCGTCAGAAAATGAACACACATAGTGTGAGAAATCAATGCATCATGATGCACGCCTGGAGAAACACAACACGCGGCTAAAATTTTCCCTTTTTTCCAAACAGCTGAAAACGCGCCATGCCCTTGGTCAAAGTTCAACCACTTGCCGGTAAGTCGAAAGGGAATGGCAAAGAAGAAAGTTCCGTTTCACTTGACTGGACTTCTGACTGGTTGGAAGTCATAAAAAGCAATGACCAGCAAGACGCAGAACTTCTGTTGGGCACAGTGCCCTGTCCTGATGAACTGATAAATGGAAGTTTCAGAGCAAGTTCTTCAGTCCATTTTGCAAAGACAAAATCAAAGTTGGACACTTTCCTCTCTGAATATCTTGATGAAAGTCCTTGGTGGTTGATTGTCGCCAGATGTGGCTCAATGAATCTGATTCAATTGTTTCTCGACTGGAATGTTAACATTGTGGCTCAAGATGATCACGGAAATAATTTTGTTCACATGTTAGTTGTAATGTCAGCTTTTGATAACACAAAGGAGAGCAAGTATGTCAACACACTAAATGTCTTGATGAACTGTGTTGACATGGATGTAAAATTACAACTTTTGATGACAGAAAACAGAGAAGGCTTGAGGCCTTTAGAAATGTGTGCCAAATATGAATGCTGGAATCTGTTCAGGGCAATTATTTCTGTCAAAGATGTGTACGTGAAAGAAGAAAATTTTGGCAACATGACTGTTTGCAATCACGCAATAACCGAGTATGAAAGTTTCACAAGAATGTTCAAGTCACCAATATTTTATTTTCTTAACATCAACACCAAAACTGCAGTTTTTACGAAATGTTTGAAGTTTTATCACCCCATAAGAACGTGGAGTAAACTCCACATCAAAGCTGTGTATAGTTTTCTGATGGCTACAATTGTTGTGCATGGACTTTACTTTGTGCTTTTTGTGGTGTTTGACACGTACATTGCAGCTGCTTTCGACGAAACTGTGGAAGAGTGGAATTACTCAAATCAGTTGCAAAAATCAAACATCACATGTTACAGCAAACAGAAGAGTGTTTTAGTTGAAACTTTCAATGTGGCAGTTTTTCGAGGGACAATAATTGCTTTTCTGGTCATCATCAGTGTCTTTGAAATTTTACACTGGGCTGCTCTGTGGATCACTTGGCTGTATGGCACTTACAAACGAAGAATCCAAGACAAACACAGTATCTGCTTGAAGAAAAACGACCATTATGCAACTCAGATTCCATTAATGATACTGCACACACTGCAAGTTATGCTGATTACCTTTTTATTCTCTGCAGACCTCCTCACTTTCCACAAAGTGACAATGTTGTCAACAATCACTCATGACTTGCTCAGCTACTGTGTTTGGTTGCTTTCCATTTGTGTACTCTCACATTATTCCACCTTTTTGGATTCCTTTGGATACTATCATCTGGTTGTTCAGGGAATGGCAGTTCATACTGGTCATTTTTTTCTTCTTGTGAGCATAGCTTGTGCTCCATTCATCTACATATCTGAAAGATTTGTGAACAGAGGAACATCACTGTGTGCTCTGAAGTTTGAACTGAACGTAGCAACAGTTTACGACATTGTCATTTCGAGTGCGGTTTCTGGTGCAAAAATGGACGATTTAGGTGGAATGATGAACAAACGACCACACCAGGCAGACGCCATCATGATGGCGCACCTGGTGTTTGTTCTGTTGGTGGGAGTGATTCTGATAAACTTTCTCATTGCTCTGTTCACATTCACAGTGACTGAGATTGTGGAGACCAAAGACATGAGGTTGCTGATCAGAAGACTTGGGGTGAGTACACACCTCACACTGTTGACAGAACTGATGAAGAACATAGCAAGTGACATCAACGCAATTCTTTGTCTCCAGTGGACCACAGACCAATTTTTACTCTCCTTCTGCGAGACCTGCCTCAATGAACGTGGTTTGTTTTTCTTGCAGTGTGCCTGGCCGCACAGTGTAACCCTGGCCTGGATCTTCCCAAATTACTGGGAACGCAGACTGAGGAAATTTTACCCTCATCTCAACGGAGATCTTTTCGCTCGTTCAGTGGCGTTCACTTCAGAACCAGAAAGAGACATGTAATTTCAAACTGAACCCTGAACAACCAACAGGGCACTCAGTCCTCTTTTGTTCAATCCCCATATGCAAATGTTGGTGCAAAAGTGCACTCAATCGAGTTCGTCCCGCGAAGGGGCGGGGGGGGTCACTCAGGTACCCTGACCCACAAAGCAAATTGCACCTGGTCCCGGTTTCAGATGAGATGAAATGGAAAAGAGAAAGGTCAATAAATTTTGCCAATGCCCGACAATCAGTGTCAATGATGGTGGTTCATCGATTCCCGAGCTCTAATTGGACATGACCAAATCCGAACACTTTTCACGCGGACATAGACACAGCCGTTCTTGAACAAGGCTCATGAGAAACAAATGAAGGGGGCGGGGGGGGGGCGGCACGAAGAGTTCAAGACAACTGATTTCAGTTTTGCGTTGTTTGTCAAAACAACATTTTCTATCTGTGGTGATTGTGAAACGTCTGAATCATTGTGCGTTAATGCATTGGACTCTGATTGGAATATTAGGGAATCAAAGTGATGCATTCACTCACAAATCGTTCTGTTTATTTATTGCTCCAAACAGAGTGCTCGCTTTGCTGCAGTGCCGTCAGTGGTGAACTCCAAAAGGCACTCAAAGTGCAGCTGACAAGCACGGCTGTTATCCAGAGTGCTCGGCACACACATTCAACCAATTTTGAATACGTTTGAGACTCGTTTCTTTCAATGAAACGAACACCAACGTTGTGTCCGGCTTCAAGTTTCAATATGCCATTGGTGAAGGTGGAATCATTGCCAGATTTTTCTGGAGACAGCAAAGTGAAGGAGTGGAACAACTTTGACGAGATCACTCATGAGTGGGCTGAAGCTATTGCAAACGATGACCTTGAAAGTGCAAAGAAAATGCTGCAGAAAAGTGCCACTCCAGACAAACTAATCAACGGCTTCAGTGCAAAGAGGGAACAAGAGATTTTCTCCACACAAAACCACGACCGTTCAACCAGATCAACTTGTGCAACAAGAATGGAAGAAATGCCTTGGTGGTTGGTGGTGGCTGGATGTGCTTCACAAAATCTCTTGCCATTATTTCTCTCTCACAATGTTTTCATTCATGCAACTGAAAAGGCAGTTGGAAACAATTTCGTTCATGTGCTGGTTGTGATGGACATGCACAACCCCCAAAACACTGGATGTTACATTCAACTGTTTCAGATTTTGAAAAAATCGTTGAAACACAGCGACTTGAAGAAGCTACTGATGCACGAAAACAAACAAGGTCTCAGGCCAATGGAACTAGCCGCAAAATATGGATGTTGGCCAATGTTTCTGAGTCTGTTTGCTTGTCTTTCAACAGAGAGAGTGCGGTGTGCACACGCTGTTATCAATTATCATCTCATCACTGAGTACGAAGAGCATTCAAGAATGTCAAAATCGCCACTCTCTTTTCTTCAAGACATCGACATGGACACCTTGGCTGACTTGGCTGAGAGAAACTTGATACCAGACCTGCTGAAAACTTGGAGCCAATTTCATATTCAGTCTCAGAACCCTTTGGTTTATTTTGTGGTTGTATGGTATGTGATTATCCCAGGACTTTTTGCTGTTTTTGACAGTTATGTTGCAAGTGTGTCTGATAACTTCGAATTTCATGTGGATGGTTCTTTCAACGATTCCAGAACAACTTGTTTGACCAAATCTCACAGCACTTTAATTATCTTGAGGTCGGGGTTGATCCTTTCTCTCTGTGCTGGCTGTCTCGTTCTCTTTTTGTACTGCACGGGCTTGTGGGTAGTTTGGGTGCAGGGCAAACTGCAGCAGAAAAAACAAAATCACTTCTCATGTTGTATTCCTGGAATGAAAAGGCCCTTCTACAACAAGGTCTCACACATTTGGATGCAGTCTGCATACTGTGTACTTCTGTCCATTGCAGTTTGCATAGACCTGCTCATTTATTTCAAACAAATTCAGAAATTTGCATTCATTCAAGATGTGTTGTTCTATGTCGTGATGACTTTGAGTATGCTGACATTGTTTCAGTGGGCAACATTTTCAAACAACGCTGGAACTGACTTTTTGATCCTCCGAGCAATGGCACACCATTTGATACACTGTCTCTTCTTCTTTCCATTTGTGGGTGTTCCTTTCGTTTTGGCCATATTGAGACTTTCTCGGAGAAGTAAAGCACTGTGTGATCATAACCTCGGACTTAACATGGACACCTTCTACGAAGAACTATTCCTTGCCTCCGTCAGCTTTGGGCCGCTACCGTATCTTGACACAATGGAGAAATATGAGCGAGTTGCAGTGATGGTTATCCACATGATCTTCATCATGCTGGCCGGAATTGTGCTGATGAATTTTCTCATTGCGCTGTTCTCATGCACTGCTGCAGACGTCATGCAATGCAAGGACCTCATACTCCTTTTGACGAGGCTCCAAGTAAGTTTGGATTCTGAACGAATGAGAAACAATAAAACTGGACAGAACATGAAACACCAGCTCCATCAAACAGGATTTGCCAAAATGTTGCTTTGTCTTTCAGTTTGTGTGGACATTCAGTGTGGTCACAGCTCGGCTGTTTCCCAACTTCAGAAGGAGGCTACTCAAGAGGCATTTTTCTCACCAGGGGGATGAGCTGTTTCTGCAGTCCATTGAGTATCACGTGACAAGACGCGCCGAAACCAACACCCAACAACAATGAAACTTGCAACAGCAAAAATACTTTGGTCCTTCTTGCTGACGCAAATGTACACCTTTACACTGTTGAGATGATTGGTGTGCCAAACAAAGAGTTTGATCGAAACACATTGAAAGACACTTTCCTCTGGTGGATGTTGTTCTTCGTAATCCACTCAGGATATCTCAATGCACACGTGAAACCTATTCTGGAGAAATGGTGATTTCTTTCAGAGCTGACGTTCTGCGTTCTGCGTTTTGCGCTTTGCAACAAAGGATTTTCTGAAGCGTTGCAGGAAGATTGTTGCGGTCTGCGTTTGGCCGGGTGTGCAGGAAGGAATACATGATGCCCAATGGTGGTTTGTAGAATCGTTTTGTTTTCCTGTACGGGACAGATTTGTCCAGGCTTCAATGGTGACCCAAGTCCACATCCCGCGTGCTGTTTTTCAGATGAAAATGCCTCAAGGCCACCATTGAGTGCCGTGTCTGAAAAGTTTGTGTGTCAAGAATATGTTGTGTCAAGAATCTGTTGTCATCGTTTCGTGACATCACATTGGGCATCATGTTTAATTTTTCGGTGATGCCACCCACCAATATTGCAACTTTTTGTCGCAGCGCTTTTTGTGTAAAATCAGCTTCACTCGCTTGTCCCTTTGAAACACACCCAAAATTACAACTAGAGGCAGGCCAAAAACCAAAGCAATATGGATACCCATCAAATGTGGCTGCACTTGAATCAAAACCTGACAAGACGCCCGCCAATCCCAGACATGGACCTGCCAAAATCAATCAACAAAGCACCTTCCTGGCTCAGCTGGGCGTTGTCGTTGCTCATCTGTTTCACAGTGAGGAGAGGAGGCTGACCACCCACAGAAAACAAAGGGTCCCTGTTTGATGAAAATTCCAACGTTGCACAAAACACGGAGCATTTGATCAGGGCTCCACTCACGCCAGGTTTGGCGCACGGACAGGGGCTGCTCCACAAATTTGAAAGGGTGCAAAACAAGGCTTTTGGAGGACGGGTCGCAGACCCACCTTTCCCTGCTTCTGCATTGCGCTGCATGGGCATGAATGGCCAACGAGATGCTGTTTCCCAGACAGCAATCAATGTCATGGCAAAGGGTTTCGGAAGATGTCTTTGGTTTCTTCTTGCGCAAAGACAACGCAATTGAGACTGTTTGTCCTGGGCTCTGAGCTGCTTTGGCATGCTTTGGCATGAAACAAAACTCCACAGGGCAGACTGATGTTCGTTTGTACACCTGCTCTCAGTTGATTCGACAATGTGAATGCGAACTAATGTTCAGTTTCAAACAGATTCCTTCAACAAATGCATCTTCAAGTGGAATCAAGTGACGAATAAAATCAGTAATAAGTGGAGCTGATCAACTGACTTTCAATGGACAACAGATCAAGGGATCAACAGGAATTGTCTCAAGTTGAGGGAGCTGTTGAGCTGGCCGACTTCGAATTGTTCACTGCGAAGAGATTTTGTCACTTGTGCTTGCATGTCGAGCACGCACACATTCCAGTGTATATGTACGTATTTGTATTGGAGTTACAATGGCAGCTTCTTCAGAAAATGAGTGTGTTTGTTCGAGGCAATCTGAAAGCAACCAGATCTCATCTGTTCCATTGCCTCAAGTTTGGAAGTCCCATCTCCACCCGTCCCACATCTGGCCTTTGTCGAGTGAATCCTTTGAACTGTTGTTCCCTTGTCCCTTTTCAATTGAAGTCGCGCCCTATTCGAAATGAGTTTCATCCAAGTTTTGTGGATCCAGAACAACGGAGCCCGACCCGCCTGACCCTCGAAAAGTTTGCGCTCAAGTCGAAAAATATTTCCATTTGACTTGTTTCGCCTGGAGTTTCGAGCCCCAGCCCTGTCCTCAAAGGTTTGTTCCCCCTAACATCGATTCTGGATCTATCAATAGGGACTTGAGTTGCTCTAACTTTCTCTGTGTACTGCCACAAAAATCTCCAAGCAAAATTCAATTTCATTTCAAATGCAACTCATTTCTTGCGAAATACTGGCAACTAAAGTCCTTCATGTGTGCGCGTGTGAGAATCTGACATGTGCAGCAGTAATTGGAAAAGCTTGCAAAAGAGAAGAATACGAGTACGAGAGCTCTGTCTTTCGTTGGATGCCCAACCCTTGTCAGAAGGGAGGGATCAAGTTCCGACCGCCCGACGCAAAACTCGGTGAATTACGAGTTCTGTTTCGAACGAGCTCAAGCCCAATGCCCTCCCCATTCAGGGTGTACAGTGCCACAGGCACTGAACTGCATGAGGGCGGAGCAGTGTTAGAGAGTCCAAAGGCTGAAGATGAACTTGCACCAACACACGCGCAGACAGAGCAGATGACCGGGGAACGCACAACTGCACAACACAAGGACAGCACACGACAATGCTTCTCCCTCCCTGTGATGGTTTTGAGTGCAGTCTTGAATGAACAAGTTCCCACTGTTCTCTCCCACGAGGAATCCCCCCTGAACCTGTGTTGGCTCGATGACATTGCCGACTTCGATCCAAGATACTGCAGATCCTTTCTGCATGCATCTTGAGTGCTCTCTCTGAACAAGATGAATCTTTTGTCACGTTCTTTGTTTCCCCGTTACGTCTGCACGGCACACAGGTGCAATTTTTTTCAACCCCATCCAAGATTTGGTCAGGGCAACCAACCGCTCAGTGAGAGAGTGAGATAAAAAAGAAAAAAAATTCTGGCGCAAACGTAGGGATCAGGGAAGTTCCAACGCCACCCAGGACCCGCACACAACAAAACCTTCTCAACTCTTTTGGCAGAGTTCGGTAGGTTTGTGAAGTCACTTGTGAGTGGTTAATGACTTTGCGCTTGCAACCAGCTGCAAGAGATCGTTTCCTGTGTCGTCTTCTGCGATATTACACGCCACTTGGTCCCCAGCAAGACTCTGCAGACACCAAATAAGACCACCACACAGACACAGCTGTGCAAACACAGACATCACTCATGAGCGCAAAAATGTTGTACCTGCAACTCTGAGAAAGAAGAGCTCTTGAAAAAGAACCAACCATTTGTGCAGAGGCACAATCTTTCTTTTGTGGGCAACAGGAATGTTGAAGAGGCTTCCGAGCTTCCCATCCTGGCACAAGTTTTACTGCAACACTCGTATATGTCACAAATATTGCACGAATCAGCGTTCAATATGTGTTCAGAATGAACGAGTGCGCAGCATGAGTTCTTTCTTCACATATTGAACACTGATGAGTGAAATAGTTGACTTAT
>JAAUXT010092028.1_pt1 | contig 13107 bp, 7 predicted proteins | sample 7278171 | NCBI WGS metagenome assembly JAAUXT01 (sample SAMN14350112, study PRJNA611818) | marine sediment metagenome | isolation source: surface marine sediment (1.8m) | place: French Polynesia: Moorea | collected 2018-08
ATGTACCCAGTTTTGGTACACTCCCATAGTTTTGGTGCACAATTTTGGGACAGAAAAAGGTGCGTGTTCTTACCTGGGTGGGTACGGTACGAAGTTAGATCCATTTGGTTGAACACATTTTGCCTCGCACACTCGCACACACACACACACACACACACACACACACACACACAAACACACACACACACACACAAACCCGTGTACACACTGGTTTATTTTCTTTATGTTCCTTTTTTTACTGACAAAATTGTTTTTTTTTTTTTTTTTTTGGGGGGGGGGGGGGCTGGACAGTCAGGTCCCCTGCAGAATCCCCCACACGCAGCGTCCTCATCCTCACTGTTTGTCCGCTGACGGACCTCGATGTTTCGATTGAACCGGAAAACAACACACCATCTCAAGTACTTTTCAGAACACGCGCCTCAACCTGAGCGAAACAACATTTCTAACGTCTTCGTCCAGATTGGGGTTTGGCTTCCTTCTGACCCAAGCCTGGAAATGTTGGTAGCGTCTTCCCTATTTACGCTATTTTTTCTCATTTTTATCCTTGTCCCACATATTTGCAATCACTTGTGCTGCAGTTCTGATTTCTCCGTTCTGCAGATAAACATTTCACATCGGAGCCGCAGCAGACAAAGGCTCTGAGGAACCGTTCTGATGCCGCCGCCAGGGCCTGGTGCGCGCTGGAAGCGTCACACAGTGAGCGCTGCGTCGTCAGCACTGGGTGCGTCAGACATTTGTGACTGTTACACGAACAGGCCAGTGACTGACAGAGACTCAACTGATTTTGTGTGAATCAGCCAGGCAATGTCCACAGGTACAATTCGACGCAGATTGTGACAGGGCCCGAAGCGCGATGCGTCAGGGCACGCGACGTCGCGTATCTCAGTGCGTCCTATGGTTACGACGCCTGCAACTTCAACAGGGATGCAATCAACCCACTGTCCTATCCCGCGCCCAAGTAACGTTGCATGCGTTTCTCGTGAGAACCTTTTTTTGCGACGCAGTGCCCAGAGACGCAACACACAACTCTCCCGCGCACGATGTGCACGGCCCTTGGTGGAACCTCGCTGCCCTGCCCCGCCCCAGGTGCGTGTGTGGCGGTGCCAAATCTCCATCAAACACGGATCCGTTTCGCCCTATCTGTAGAAACTGACGCCGCACGCATTGTGGAAACTGGGGCACTGATCGGGGAATATCAGGAAGCCACGCGAAGGAAATCATTTCTATAATTCTGTACACAAACCCCGCCTCACCTCTGGAAATTGGACCCCCGCGATAAAGAAAGGGGTTCCATGATGATTTGAACTTTTTTCTTTTTCCTGTTCTGTTTTATGTTTTTTCTGTTCCTCTTGTGTTTGTCTCCTATTCTTTCGTGGTTTTCATATCTTTCTCTTGCTGTTCTGCTCCCCTTTCTTGTGCCATTTTCCGTTTCCTTCTTTCTTTCTTTCTTTCTTTCTTTCTTTTTTTCTTTCTTTTTTTCTTTATTTCTTTCTTTCTTTCTTTCTTTCTTTCTTTCTTTCTTTCTTTCTTTCTTTCTTTGGTCTGTCTGTCTGTCTGTCTGTCTGTCTGTCTGTCTGTCTGTCTGTCTGTCTGTCTGTCTGTCTCGCGCACGCGCTAACAATTTTATCTCTGGACAACTTAGAATGCTGAGCGGCGACGCAGCGCCCTGTCCATGCAGAAACGCAACGCTTGACGAGTTCAATGTGAAACAGAAATCAAAATCCCAGTCCAAATCTGGCAAACTGTTCAAAACTTGACACACAAATGCACAGAAATGAGGGTGTCAAAATCCTTCACCGAAACAAAAAGTCTGAGGTTTTGAAGAAAAAAATCCTCTTAAAGATTGGCAAAAGTTCTGGGTGAGATGACTTTGTTTTCATCGTATCTCAGTCGCAAACAATAATGTCCGTTTAACTTTGATTTATTGGTGAAAAAATCACCGTGGAGGGTGTCAATTTCTCGGCGTGTGGCGACCTTGCGCTCCTACGTTATTTAGATGAAGAGAGATCCAACCAACGCGTACACTGGAAGGGTGCATCACACAAGGGAGGGCGGACTGACAAGCAAGTGCACGTGATTGTGTGTGTGTGTGTGCGTGTGCGTGCGTCTGTGTGCATATGTGTGTGTGCATGTGTGTGTGTGTGTCTGTGTGCATATGTGTGTGTGCGTATGTGTGCGTGTGTGTGCGTCTGTGTGCATATGTGTGTGTGTGTGCGTCTGTGTGCGCAGGCACAGGAGCAGATCCAAGATGTCAATCTGGGATTCTGTTGGCACGTACACACTTGAGTGGCCAATGCAATTTTCAGGGGTCAGAGTACCATGCCCCCAAGCAGGGCTCGGTCATCGGCAGGACCAGGCAAGTCGCACCCCCCCCCCCTCCCCCCCGAGCCCCGAACCAAAACCCTTCGCTCGCAAGAGAGGGTAGTTCCCCCAACCCAAACTCCGCTCTTTTGTCCAGCAATTGGCGTGCGTGCACGTGTGTGTTCGTGCCTGCTGTGCACGTACGCCTGGGTCTGCCCTCCACACGCGATCCCCAATCACTCTGGATCGGAGTGCTTTTTGCCCTCCCACACTTTCCCGCCAGCGCCAAACTGATTTGGAAGCGCGCGCGAAATCTGAGCTCCTTCTCGATTCCCAGCGTTTTGTTTTCTCTATCTCCAAACTTTTTTCACTGTATTTTTTCTCTGTTCGGAAGCGGCGGTGCCAAAAGCATGAGATAAACAAACAGATGATTCAGATATGTCGGAGCCGATTGTCGTGATGAGGAGGTGTCAATCATTGCGTGGAGAGAGTTCTGCAGTTTTCTTCGGGGGGCACAGAAAGTTTCTCCAGACAGCATTGAGTTGGAGTTCGTCCGGGCGGCCCTAGCCTCAAGTAACCCTCGCATTCTGAGTGTCACAAGCACACGTTTGTTCCCGTCGGGTGGGGGCAAAAGTTTCAAGTTTCAAGGTTTGGAGCCACCCCTTCCCAGCCACCCATGGAATCATGACTTGAGGTGATCTCAAGTTGTTTTCGTCACGCAGAAGCAGACGGGTCCAAGCTTTCGTCGAGTTCCCGATCTGAAGGAAGGACCCGATTCCCAGGACGTTCAAACATTCAGAACTGACGTGTGTGTGTGTGTGTGTGTGTGTGTGTGCATGCATGTATGTGGTATGTGTCTGTCTGTCTGTCTGTCCTTCTGTGTGTGTGTGTGTGTGTGTGTGTGTGTGTCTGTCTGTCTGTCCGTCTGTCTGTGCTCGTGTGTGTGCCTTTGTGTGTGTGTGTGTGCGTCTGTGGTGTCTGCGTGAAAGTTGGGGAAAGGTTCACGAAGGGGGCGGGTTCCACGCAGGATTCACGTCAGTGTCAAACTAGAACCTCTTCACGAGGACTTGTAATGCACAGTTGCCTTGACCACCTGTCTTCACTACACTTTCAAGAAGAAACGTAAAACTGAATCACCGTTTCTCGGTGCACGGCAATTTGTGAGTAAAAGCGCAGCCAAGCGTTCAACAACATCCTGTTGGTGCCCCGAAAAAAATGGCCACTGACAACAAACTCAGATAAACACGGGGCCACGTGCTCTGTGGGCGTTTGTGCTCAACACACACACGTTCGTTCAGGATTCGATCCCGGAACGATGTGAAATAAAAGAAACGGCCACAGAGTCAATGGAATCACTGTAGCAAGGGTTACAGTGTGTGACTGAGTTGCACCACACAACCGGACGCGCAACTGAACCATTCAGCCGCAACCAACCAAGCCTGACGCCTCAACTTGGGTGGAAAACAGTTTTATCCCCTGATTCGCAGTGACAGACGGCAGTTGGGATCATTGAGGGGTTTGATTTGCTGGGTCGGACTCTGCGCCCCTCGTTTGTGGCCAAGTTTTACGGGACTTTGCGGATTCTTGCGGATCTCGCGCGTGTGTGTGACGCCCCTTGATGAGGGCACGGCGCTGCAGTGATACAGACCAGGTGATCAGTGCTACCTGCGGATGCGACGAGATCAAAGCAGCCGACACCACGTCTTCACCCCGAGATTGAGTACGCTTCGAGTACAAGGTGAGTACTGGGTATTCTGACGCTGTTTTTGTTTTCACACATTCAAAGTGTGTTTTTGGGACGCTGCTGTTGATTTCAGCGAGTTGAACTGAAGAGAACTGAGTCACAGGTTTCGAGACTTTTTCTCGCTGAGTGTGCAACACACGCACACCTGTGAATTTGCAGTAGTAAAAAAGGAAATTTATGTCAGACACCTCAAAATGGAGGTGAAGAACTACATACATGTACCTACAGAATTTTACTGCACGTTTTGTGTAATCTCAAACTCTTCTTGAAAGAAAGACAGAAATTCAGCATGCTGTTTTGACCGCAATCCAGTAAAATCTGTGTTTCCAAGTTCTATGTGATTGGAATAGGCCAGACGCACCACCCAATGGCCGTTGTTCCATCTTCTGAACCTGCAGCAAACGTAAATGTTCAAAATACGAGAAAAGACACACGTCAATTTGCGCACATTGCATTTGCGTTCACCTGGGGTACTGCTTGAGTACCCCAGAGGTTGCGAGTACGTTCACCCCGCGTACTGACGCAGTGTACTCAGTGCCCGCGGGTTTATTGAGGATTTTGCGGTCGCGCTGTAGCATCAGAAGAGACGATTCCAGCGCATCTGTGCGTCACAACGTAACGTCGTAAAGAAGCGCGCGTGGGAAGATCAGATCTGTTTCCTCTGCTTCCACTCAAGGCATTTGAATGGACTCCAGTGGCTCTGAATTTTGAAGGAAAAAAAATGTGCTGCAAAAATTGTTGGTTGAGAAGGGACACAGAAACTTCAAATCATGACGCACCTACGGGTGTCCATCCTGCTGCCCACTCTGCTACTTGAAGCTCCTTGCAGAAAGACTGCACCACTGCGTCGAAACAGTAAAGTGTTTTGGAAACGTCAAGCCTTTGGTCAGTGAGAGAGATGCACAGCTGGCGTGAACCAGGCCTGAATTGGTCGGATTCGAACTCGGGTGTTTGCAGTAAACGTCCACACACGTGTACGTTGAAACACTGCACCACAACAGACACCTGTGGGCGGGACTTGTGCGTTGCAATTGTGCCCTGAACTGCACTGAGATTCGAACCCCGACGCAACACGTGAGAGGTCCGCGCTTCAGCGCTGCGGCACTGCGGCGGCGGCGCAGGCGGAACTCACGGGTATCAGCTGGGCACACATGGCCAGAACTGAAGCGCGGTGCTTTTTGAGCGTTACTCATCACGGCTCGTGTTCAGTGTTCAGGGTCAGACCGCAGCACGGATCCAGTTCTAAGAGAACGCGGTTTCACTCGAGACGTGTCTATTCGTGTGTTGTTTTGACCAAAAGTGAAGGAGAAAGAGAAAACAGGCGATTTCCTGGCCTGTTCACTCCTGGACCTCTGTGTTCGTTGTGCTTGCTACACAGCCGCGTGTAGTGTGCGTAATGTCAGGCGTTGTGGGCGAGAGCCTGTGGTCATGGGCGTCACCCTCATATTCAACCGGATCAAGGATTCCGTCAGGGGGCGTCCTCGGAGCGCACACGATATTTCAATGTTCCGCCAGAAAGGAAACAATTTTCCGTCTGCGGCCAAAAGTCTTGAGGCTGTCTGCAGGGGGAAAGGTGTGTGTGTGTGTGTGTGTGTGTGTGTGTGTGTGTGTGTGTGTGTGAGTCACACCCCTGAGACTCCTGGTTCCGCCCCTGTACCTCCCTGCCGTCCGACGCGTCCGTGTTTTGACTCCTCAGCTCCGGACCCGAGACGCGTGCGTCGTGACAGTGACAGTACAAACGCGGGTATTGTACTGACGCGGAGTACTCACTCGCTCGGAGGCCAAGCTGCTTGCATCTGGGGAACACTCTGAAAAGCGCGTCCCTCCAAAACGCCCTTTTTGACGCTCTTTTGTCTGACGCATTCTGATTTGAAGATCGCTTTGAGAACCATGCCGTTTCAGCAAAAAACAAAAACTCTCAGAAAATATTTTGCTGTGCCAAATGGGAGTTCTTTCTTGAAATTCGGTGTTTGGGAAGAAACTCGGGAAAATTCACTTGGATTTAGCCTGATGTTTCAGGTGTGGAAAAGTGACGTGATTTTGTTTTGTTGACTTGGTCGGTGTTGTCACAGTGCACAGTGCAGCGGAAAGGCAGGAAAGGGGAATTCTGCAGTACAAAAATAGCATTCTGTGTAATACCAATGCACGGACTAAGTACATGCGGAGTATACTGAAAACATACTGCTGCATGTACTGACTGGTCAACGTGCGTGAGAGCCGTGAGTCCATTCAGTGACTGAGACAGGGGATGCGAAAATGGATTTGAAGTGACTGATTCAATGTTGCGTAATTTTGGAGAATTTGGAATGACCATTTCCGAACTGGGAAGCTCAGGAAGCTAAGAACACCAGAGGGCTTCATCGTTGGAGGAAAGACCAATCTTCGGTTGGGTGAGTAGGTCTGGGATGTTTTGGTCATATAAGCACGTTGTTTCTTCCTGCAAATGGAAGGGAACAGCACGTGTGTGCAAAGAAGTTGCTTGCAACTTGTGCAACAGTTGAGAGCATGCCGTGTCAAGAGGTGTACGGGCACAACACACAAGAGCCAGGAGGACTGGCTGACCCGCCAATATTTGACCCCAACTTTGCCCCGTCAAGCGCTGTCAGGATCAGTGTGTGTTTCTGACGTGTTGGCAACTCCCAAAGTTAAGATTTTTGTTCACCAAATAGAGTCTGGAGTGTACAACATGTGCGTCCACTCGCACTGCGTGCAGTCTTTCGTCCCGTGGCCATTGCCTCAGGCTTCGCTCGATTCCATCGTTTCTGAATCACGAATCGAAGCTGCCACCCGGACGATTTGTTTTGATGGAGCAAAACGATGCAGAAAACAGATCAGAGGGAGAAGCGTGTTGGAGATCAAGATGGGCTCCGTGATTCCGTGGGCTCTTTGGCGCTGTTCACCTGTTCGCTGTCCCCCTTTCAAAAATTCTTAGCCGTTGGGTTGGTCCCTTTGTGTGTGTGAAAATGCTTGTGTGGTGAGACCACGCCCCTGTATGTCCTGTACTTACAGAAGCGGGTGAGACAAATACTGAGGTGGATTTTCAAGGAAGCACTGTGAAATTAGAACAATTCAAAACTTCCGAAGATCAAAGTTGCAGAAGAAAGACAGTGATGCGTGACGCTCTCACGCGCTGGGTCCTCAGTAGTAGTCTACTCAGGCTGAAGGTTCCTTTTCTGCGGAACGTTCTGAAAGTGTTCCACTTCTGCTGCAATCTGCAACACTTCAACCCGAAAGGGTCAGAATAGCTGCTGATGTCAGAGGCGCAAATCAATGAACCATTCTCTGAATACTGAACCAGAGCTGGGATGGTTGAATGGCATTGTGTTCATTCAGACCCGCACTGCACTCTTCAGGTCAAGAGTCTTGAGCGGCTGAGAGCGCACGCGCTGCCGTAGCGCGTTTGGTTCGCGGCAGAAAAATTCCCCACATCACCATCAGGCGATCAAATTTTTGAAGAGGTGATCCGAAAGTGCAGGTATGTGTGTCACTTGAACTCGGGACGTTTGAGGTTTGCGTGTGTTCCGTTGTTCTGGGATAAACCAGTTTGGACAACAAAGTCAACGAGCGGTCCAGTTGTACATGCACCTTCATACAGTGGCAGCCACAAGGGCCGAGGTTCACCCCAAACCCCGCCGTCCCCTCTCAGACACAGATACTCCAGCCGGGCGGGCATTGTCCTCGCAGCTGCGAGGGGCGTCCGCATCGCGGGGTGGAATCTGTTACACCCTGCGAAGATCTATAGGTTGAGGAAACTGCGTAACTCCACACAGTTGGGCGCTGGCTTACTCGCTTCTCCCCCCCCCCCCAATTCCAATCTCGGAAAAGTGGGGCGGTGCCTAGCTCCCCCCAACCCATGTCGGAAAAGAGAGCTCCCGAATTTGGTGTGTGGGCGTGGTCTTTGCAGTGTCCCTAAAAGCGCGTGTTGTGTAACTCTATCTGTAACTCGGTGTAACTCTGGGGCAATTCCAGCGATGGTTCCATCGTGGATGCCTGGCGTGCCGACCACGCTACTCACGACACAGGAATGCATCGTGGGGACCGGGACAGTCTGGGCTCAAGGGCAGCGACATAGTTCAAATACGTGGAATGCTTCAAATCGTCGGTGCTTTTTGTGGGCGCGCAGATCAAAAAGTTGACCACCCAAACACCAGGTGCTTTGTCGGTGGTTGTGGCAGTTTGTGGTTGAACGAGTCGCGCACGCATCGGACAGACCAACCTGTCAAACAGATCTGTCAAGGGTCGGTCCAAAATGGGAGAATTTTGCGTTTTTGCACTGCTGAATTGTTCGTTGCGCGCGCTCTGTCTCTGTCTGTCTCTCTGTCTCTTCTCTCTCTCTCTCTCTCTCTCTCTCTCTCTCACACACACACACACACTGATGATGCAGCACCGGTATTTGGGATGAAACACTCAGCAGCAGGGGCTGGTTCACACTGGACGCGTCGAGTGCTGAGTCTCCTTCACGCAACGACGCATCCAATGCGAACGATGCCAATTCTTCTCCAGAGATGTGCACCCCTCTCCCCGCATTTCACCGGGTCGCACCCTCACGGAAAGTACCCCCCGGGTTCTCTGTGCCAATGTTCGCCCCTGGAAAATTTTTCATTTCCTTTTTCAACACAATGCCCATTCTCCTAATCGCACAGCATTGTGCGGAGGTCTGTGTATTGTGCTTTCGTACAATAAGATGATCGGTACTTTTACGAGGAAATGAGATGAAATGAGCAAAGGGCGCCATTGAAGGATTCAAGGAAGCACGGTGCAAAAGACAAATAAAACGTGAAAATTGGGGAAGCGTCACCGCAACCTCAGAGCGTGGTTCAGGCCGGGTTCACAGCTGATGCGCGACGTTGCGTTTCTGTCGCAAGCGATGACGCAGCGTTCCAAACACAGAGACGCAATGCGAGACGCAGGAAACGAAAGACTATGAGCCTGCGTGGACGCTTTGTGCGTTGCGTTCCAGCGACTACGCATGCAGAGTCCATGGATTTGACCAGGGAAGCAACGCAGGACGTTACCAATGTGAACCAGTCTTGTTGTGAGGTGGTGTTTGTCGAACCCAGTTCCAGAAACCGTGGGACAACAGGTCAAATTTGAATTTTTCTTTTGTCATCAAAGAGGATGACTCATCTTGAGACTCTCTCAAAATTTTCACGTGTTGACCACTTTTGAGAACCTGGCTCCCAGCTACACGTAGAGAAGGTCTTGTTTGCAAACAGATCCATCCTGAGTTCAACTTGTTGGTGACAGTAGAAGAGGCCGAGCGAATAGCGAGGAGACACTGAACCACAGACACACCCAATCTCCATTGTTTCTGAAAAGATGTTCATGTTCCTTTCTCCAAAATGAAAAAATGAAATTGTCAGTGGAGGAAGAGGCTCAAAGATCAAACCCTCCGCCTGTGCTGCTATGGACAATCCCCAAGCGAAAACCAAGAGAGCCAGAAACACAGGGAAGAAATTTTGAGAGCGAAGCGCTGAAGTTGGACAGAGCAGAGTTCATCAAAAAGAGTCTGAGATCCACCATTTCCTCGAACTGCTGAAAAAGACAGAAACCGCAAAACACGAAATGTGAACAATAAGCAAAACACGCCGGTACGTGTGGGATCTTTTGTTGGAGAAACGAACACTGTGAAAACTCGCGAACGCTGTGAACAAACTTTCGTGTCTCTTCTTACGGCTCAGTTTGATGTATTTTTGGCAAAGTTGTGGACAAATTTTATCCACTTTGAAAATGCAGGGAGGGGGAGGGGGTCAAGGATTTGATCAAAAGGAGGAGGATGCTCGTCAGGTCTCTCGGACCAGAACAAATTTGAAACATGGGGGAATGCGCATGTGATTCAAAAGCGTGTGTGTGTGTGTGTGTGTGTGTGTGTGTGTGTGTGTGTGTGTGTGTGTGTGTCCGTGCGTGTCCGTGCATGTCGGTGAATGGTGGTCATCAACAAACGTTTTTATGGGTTAGCGGGCGGGCCTCATGCCCCCTGGATCCGCCGTAATTTTGAACCAGTTCAAAGAAAACGTGTGTTTGGAGTCATGAGTCAGACAAATCAGGGCTTTTTTTTTTGTACTGAAAGTTGATTTTCAAACAAAAACAAGTGTTGTGTTGGTTGTGTGTGTTGTGTGTGAACGTGGGTTTGAAACGTGCAGTCAGGCTTTTTGCTCTTTCTGTTGATGTTTATCGTTGTGCTGAGTGGGGATGAAGCGAAAACACAACACGCCCAACTCGCCCCTGCACCAAACTGTGCGTGCACGTCCGAAATACTGTAGTTGTGAATTTTCCAAACGGTTGTCAGATCCGGTTTGGTTGCAACTTGCACGAAACTCTGTCTGAACACCAGGCAGAATCATGTCGTCATCGTGTCTGCCTCGAGTAAAGTGAATCCAACATCTGAGACAAAAAAAGAAACAAGCCGACAGAAACCCATTCCCAGTTATTTTCTGACTTTGTGTGTGTGTGTGAGTGTGTGTGTGTGTGTGGAGCGTACAGACTTTCTTGTTCATAATCAGGCTTGATCAACACAGACAACCTGACTCAGACAAGGAAGGGTGTTTTTGAACGTGACAAGATTTCGCAATTTCACAGGTTGTCAAAGAGGCGGGTGACCCCCGTCGGCAGTGGGGGATATCTGACCCCCCCCCCCCGCAAACAGGAAAAAATGGTTGCGCCTGCAATGCGTGTTTTTGAGCGGGGTGCACAAAGTTTCTGTGGGGGGAGGACCCTGAATCCACTCCTTGTCGACCCCCCGGCCCTGCACGCTGCATGTTCCGATGCCTGTCGCTCGTGCATTGCGAGGGCACGTCAGACTGCATAGTTGTGGTCAGGGTCTTTTATCCCCTATTGAATGGCGCGCCTCTACTGTGAGAGGCAGACAGACAGACGGGGAGTGCTGCGGTGGGGTTTTTCCCTGGATTGATTGACCAATTCGTCAATTGATGAGCGGATGCTAAGTACCGACGCTGAAAGCCAGGTTCACGTTGGGTGCGTGGTGCGTCGTGCGTTGCGTTGCAGACGGGGAGTTTGAGCACGATGCACCAGCAGGCATGACGCACGCACAGGCACGACGCACACGTAACGGCATCACGCACGTGGAGGCACAACGCACGCAAAGGCAAACGAATCTCCACCTCACAACATGAGGTGATGCGTGTGCGGCGATCTACAAACCGACGCAGCGCGCGACGCATGTGGTGTGAAACAGGCCTTGACGGCTTCTTTGTTGATCAGTGATGATTCAACTCCATTCAAACCTGATGGGTCTCGGGTTACGGGCGTTTCGGTTCGTCTGGTCACCTTCCACAGGTACAGTTCGATTAACTCCCAATTTTACGACTCAAAAAATAGATTTGTGTCTCGTTGACGTATTATTTGGAAGTTTGGTCGTTTTGACACACCTTTTTGAAAGGTAATTTCAGTTTCAGACAGGATGTTGTTGTTGAAAAAGGAAGAAAAAGTGGGAAAAAGTCAGAAATATATAACAGGAAGGGATGATGTCAAAACAAGTGAAACAAGGAAACGCACACTGCACGCACACACGTTCGCCAATACCCGCACAAAGACACACAAACACACACACAAACACGCACACAAGCACACACACACACACACACATGTCGAGAGTTGCACGATCAGCAAGTGCGCGACACAAACACACACGCTCACACACAAGCACTCTCACATGCCGACAAACACAGACACATACAACAGACAGACAGACAGACACACACACATACATACACACACACGCAACCCAAGCCATTTTCGTCCCCTTTCACACTATTTCTGTCCATTACGTAATCCACCGTTCGATGATTGACAGCTGGACAGAAGTATCAATTGATCAGAAAAACACGAGGATTTCCGGTGTTCGCTGAAATCTGAACTTGACATCTCGACTGCGTCGGTGTCTGAGTGAATGAATGAGAGAGTGGGATCAAACCTCATTCTGTCTGCTGATCATTCAGCTTCTCGAGAAGTGACCAGATAAACTGAAGAGCGGCAGAAATTTTGATGAATGGTGCAAGTTGTGCGCCCATCCCAAACGTTCTTGTCTACACGAGTGGTATCGGCTGATATTCGCCACATTTGCGCGTCCTTGTACTTTGCTGTTGCCAAGTGCGTCTGAATTTTCTGATTGATATCCGAGCAAAAGAAAACGAAACACCTTGTGTCAGCATGTTGTGCTTCAAATCTGAAGTGGACAAGCAACAACAAGAGACGCCTCAAAATTGGAGAAAAACGTTTGAGATTATGTTGTGAACATTGTTTGTGTCTTGTTTTGCAACCAGAATGTGCAATGACCGGAGGCACGCAAAGATAGTTTTGATATTGACTTGGCGTTTGCCCTTGGTCCATTTGGTGTGACAGAAATGCAACCTTTAGCGAGCAGGAAACAAATGTTTGCACTACAGTTCCCTGGCAGGCCCCCTCTGCTCCTATCCCTGGATCCACCAGGGCACCTGGTGCGGGGGATTCGAGCCACGACCGACCCAGCCGGCGCACTACGCCACAACTCGCGACGGCGCAGCGTTGCTCGAGTTGAGATGTACAAATCGTGCAGCGGGTCCGATTATCTGTTCAAACAGTGAATGAGTGAGTCACTGGATCAATAAGCGTGTATAACAGTGAGACCACTCATCCAGGGGCGGATTCCAGGGGGCCTGGGGACCTGACGCTGTCATCCGGAAACTCAACGAAAGGGAGGTCCGAGTCCAAGATTATCTGTTCAAACAGTGGGTGAAGTAGAGAGGTGAGCGCGTATCGTTGAGAGTGTACAACAGCACTATCAGTCACCATCCAGGGCGGATCCTGGGGGCCTCAGGGCCTGACCCCTGTGAGCCTCCGGGAACCAATGCCCCCCCCTATTGAACAGTGAATGAGTGAGTCAGCGCGTGGATCATGAAATCAGTGCAACATCACCACCACTCAAAATGCAGGGGTGGATCCAGGGGGCCTGATCCCAGTGACCCCCCGGACCAATGCCCCCCCTATTGAACAGTGAATGAGTGAGTCAGCGCGTGGATCATGAAATCAGTGCAACATCACCACCACTCAAAATGCAGGGGTGG
>JAAUXT010150803.1_pt1 | contig 13104 bp, 16 predicted proteins | sample 7278171 | NCBI WGS metagenome assembly JAAUXT01 (sample SAMN14350112, study PRJNA611818) | marine sediment metagenome | isolation source: surface marine sediment (1.8m) | place: French Polynesia: Moorea | collected 2018-08
CCAGACCATCACAGTGTACACTTGGTGTTCTGTACGTTCTTCTTATCTTTGATGAATCTAGCCCAAGTCTGTTCACCCGTTATCCTCTGTCTTCGTTGAATAAACCCACTTTAAAAGTAAAGAACCCTTTTTGGTGTCATTCTCAGAAAGGCCCAAGTTCAGCAGGCCCGTTCAAGGAGGGGTCCTCGGACGAGCCAGGCGGATCGAAGGTTTTGTGTGTGTGTGCGAACGGTTGGATTAGCCGTCCGAACGTGACAATGTTTTCAAACCTGCGGTTCACCACGGGATCACTGTCTGTGTGACTGTGCAGATACGAGGGGGTCTTCAAAAGAAACCGCTGCAGCGCAATTTTTCGGGTCTTTTTTTCGGAGCGGTTTCTTCTGTTGTTCTTCATTTCCTGAGATCGAGGTCAGTCCTGCCAGGTCAGTTGGTGTGGCGAATGATGTGACACGCGAATCTCGTAGTTGGTTTTGTGCAGCAGTTTCTTTTGAAGACCCCCTCGTAGATGGGGAGGGGGTCAGTATACTTGGCGGTCTACAGGTTGCATCACGGAGCCAGTATTGGTGAGGAGGTCCAGAGCGAAAGAAATCACAAAACCACCCACCTTGTTGGAAGACAAGCACAAACCTGGTCCAGCTGATGTTGATCATTCCCATGGTGTCATCTATTCCTGTCTGGAACAGCGAACAAATATTTCCAGACAGAAGACGAAACTTGTCTATCCAGGGACCCTGAGCACTGGCGCCGCCAAGTGGTGGTTGTTTGCGTGTTTTCTGCACTTAGACTGCAAAATAACTCGATGGTTACTTGTGTGCGTGCCATTGGTGTCGGATCCTGCCTGCCTGCGGAATATGAAACACTGGTGCGTGCAGAGAGATGCAGAATGCAGCAAGCAGACCTCTCTTCCCTGGATCTATTTCTCTTTCCTTCCTTTTTATTCCACAGTTCTTGTTCGGAACTTTACCTGTATCAGTCTGACGCGCTCCGGAGATATACGATTCGGCGGCCGTGAGTCGCGTCCTCGGGTCGCGTCGCGAGATCCGCTCCCAGCCCGGGTCCCCAGTCAGCGCGAGGTGCAGCTCGCTGCTCAGACGGACGCGTCTTTTCGCTGGAAATCAAGGAAGAGGCTGAAGTGATCCCACTGGTACAAGACCGTTTCATGAAGAATCTCTGACGAAATTGCCAGTTTTGGCGCCAGAAAACCAAAGCAAGTCCACGTACGATTATTACAAAAAATGGGACTCATTCGATGTGGTAAGTGTCGCTCACAAGTCACTTTGCCTCTCACCATGGGCGCGCCGGCACAGAGAGAGAGAGAGAGAGAGAGAGAGAGAGAGACAGAGACAGAGAGAGAGACAGAGAGAGAGACAGAGAGAGACAGAGAGACAGAGAGATTTGCAGTGGCTTTCTCTGAAATTGATTCTTCCTACACTTTCTACAGTGGCAGAGACAGATTCATTTCAACTCCAGGTCATGTTTTGGCAGCTTCGTTTGTGCCAGTATGAATTTACTTGATTTTCATGCACCATATTTGAAACTTTCCCGCAGAATTTACCACTTGTGACAAACAACAGCCGGGCTGCGCGACAACATTCTCTCGCAGGAAGCTAACTTCCTCTTGCAGTCAGATTTGCGACTGGAGACGCGCAGGAAAAAGTTATTGTGATTCAGGTGCAACCTGCCATTCTGAAAGCTGTGTAGTGTGTGCAGAGAGAACAAAATTGCCTCACGAAAAGAGTGCAGAATGTTCCAATACCTCGAGGAAACTGCCTCGTATTCACGCCGCGATGCAATGTGTCCGGAATGTGTTCGTTCCTCCACGGCACAATGAACGTCCAAGTGAGTTGCGCTGGGTCCAGCAAAGGATTTTGAGCAGGATGAAATCCTGTTTTGTCATAAAAATGTAATGAATGGTGTGTTAATGGCGCAGAATTGACGCAGGGCTTTCCTTCCGGTCCGCGAACGTTTTTTCGGCTCGACTCGGCTCGGCTCGGTCGGCTCCGTGGGTTTGTACGCATCATGCGGAGACGCTCAGGGTGTACTGGTGCCACAGGAAAGTGTGGTTCTGACACAGACACACGACGGGCTTCAAGTTCAAATGCAACAAGTCGTGTGGAACGAGTTGTGGTGCAATGACTTTTTTTTTGACTTCTTTTCGATCCAAAACAAGGACCCCCAGACAATTTCAGAGTTGTGCCCCTTCTTTCGAGTTGTTGGTTCGGGACGGTACTCCGAATGCCTCGTTCTGGCCTTTTGGTGTCTGGCTTCTTCGTTTGAGAACTCTTTACTTAGATCTAATGGCAGCTCCCCCCCTCCCCGCACTCCCTGCTAGAGAGAGAACGCTGAGCTGATCAGCTGATGGCAACATGACATGATTACATGCTGCTTTTGTAAACACAGCCGCAGACCGTGGAAGATTTATGGTTCAAACTCATGTTGTATTGAAAGGAGCAAGTTGGTAGCGTGATCATGTCACACAGCCCATGTTTCCGTTTCGACGAGTTGGGCCATTTGTTTGCAGCTGCCATTGAGAAAACGAAACTGGGTCTTGTTTCTCAGGTCTGAATTTGTTCACTCCTCGAGCCGCGCAGCGCGACGTGCAGCTTCCCCCGGTCTCCGCGCTGCGCTCCCACTGCTCCCGCGGCTCAGGAGCGGCTCCCCGAGTCGTGCACTCCGCGGCGCTCGAGCCCGCGTTGCCGCGGCGTCCGCTCCCCGGAGCCGGGCAGCTCCGGCTCCGGCTCCGCTGACGCGGCCGGCCGCGCGACTCTAAGGAGTTTTAGATGCAACCCGTGGGGGCCTCTTTTCACACGCCCAGTGCGAAAAAACGTGGGATTTCACGTGGGAAACTGATCTGCCACGTAGGTCATTTCCATGGTAGTTTCACAAAAAAGTAGTGTTACAATTTTGACTTTTTTCAGCAGGTTGGTGTTCTTTTGATTCTTGAGTATGTCACTGCAAAACCTGGGACGAAAGTTTAAAGTATAAGTAGATGTTTCCCGAGTTTAAAAAGTGGTGCTCCCACGTTTTTTGCCATTTATTTTGTGATGTGAAATGGGACCGGAGGGGGCCTCGCACGGGTTGCATCTAAAACTCTCTTCATAGAGAGTTTTCGATGCACCACGTCGGAGGCTTTCCGCCCGGCCCGACGCTCTGTTTCTGGAGCAACAGATGTTTGCACAAATTCCGTGGCATTTCTGGGTTCGGCGGACACGGCCGGCGCGGTGCCGGCCCCGCGCGCTGTTCTGTGCGGGGCGACCCTTGTTTGGGCTGAAAAGCCACTTTGAAAGCATTTCCTTTATGTTCTCGTGGGCCAAAGAAGAGAAACTACGAAAAGAAGAAAAGGACACAGAGAACACATCATCAGTGTTTCAATTTTCAGGAAGTTTTTCTCCTCAACACTTTTCCCTCTGTTCCAGTATTTCCCTGTGCATGTCCAAAGAAATTCACAAACGTGAAGATCAGGCGGCGAGCGACTTCGAAGCTTTAACTTTTGTGCACCGCTGTTGAACAGGTGGCTGTGCTGAACAATGACACCAAGATACTGCTGGGTTGGGATGTGGTGCCACAAATGCTGCTCACAGACATCCCCTATTCACAATTTTGTGGGAGTTGCTGTGTTTGCTGTGAGCGAAAAGTTGCGCTTTTTGGGCGGTGTGTTTTTGTGCTCGTGTCCCTGTGTCAGGACAAGGAAGCAATTGGCACAATCGACACTGCATACCTCGCTCTGCTCTGCTTCAGATCAACAGGAGTTGCCAAACGTAGATCCACCAAATCCGACAACCGTTTGCCTCGTCAGAGTGGTCTGTGATGACTCTGCATCCTCATCCATTTGTTGTCTGCAAATTGAGCTCGAGCAATCTGCCTCCAACATAACTTCGCATTCAACTGCTGAGAAAGTGGGGAATTTTGGAGTCCGCATAAAAAAAATTGAATTCGTGGTCTGCGCACAAACTTGTGGCCGAACTCACACACGCACAGGTGCACCCCCGGTCAATGAATTTCCGAACGTGATTGTGATTGTGATTGTGTGGACTCCAGAGGGCGATTGTTCTCCCTCTTCTGTGTTGGTAGTTTTGGCATCTGTAAGGACTTAAGGACTTGGCAATGAAGCTTTGCGTCGCAAAACAGATGAGGGCAAATACAAGTATCATGCGTCGTGAAAAATGACGGTTGACATGAGCTGGAGACAAAAAACACTTCAAAACTGCGTGTGTCACTGGTGAAAGTAGTGAAAATGCACAACGGCAAACCGGCTTTCTCCTTCCCACAAACACAAGTATGCTTGACATCAGTGCCTCCTCCACTTGTCTCCTTGTGTTGATTAGACGCTGCAGCTGCAGCTGCCTCCTGGCGGCCACGCCCAAAGACTGTTGGCACCTTTTCTGTGTCGTTCGCAGCCAAGCAAGTTGGAAGACCTGGGACTCTTAGCAAGGTCTCAATTTGGTGTACAGACTCGCTTTAGCAGCTTTCCACACCAAGGGTGTGGTGTTGAACCGCAGGACTTGAAGCGCAAAGCCCCATAAACTGGTGTCAGCAGAAGGCAACAGCAGAAATAAATCACTTTCAACGTCGTTTTCACACAAAAACACAAAACACCACATTACTCAATTTTTTTTTTTTTGTCTTTTTGTCTGGAATACTGAGCGCAGTGCACATTGGGTGGAATCCAGGTTTTCCTGACCCCCGCAAAGAAAACAGGTGCTCTGGGATCAATATGAATCTTCCCTCGCGACAACAAGTTGAATGGGCCTGGATCGAGGACAGACCAAACACGAACCCTTGCGGAAATGCGGAAGGATGAAAGACCCAGGGCGGGGCGAGGCGAGCGCACAAACCGAGGGGCCGCCTCATCATTTCTGTCCTATTCTGCGTACAAAATTCCCCTCCTTTTGTTTGGCCGTCGGAAATACTTCCTTGCACGTTGCTGAAAGAGTCGGCAATGTTCTCGATCAAAGCAAATTGATTCCACCTCCTCACTCTCGGCCAGGAATTTAGCCGAGCAGAACGTAAGTTCCGTTGTCCGTGTCGAAGACCGTATCAAGAGCAGATCCAGGTCTGGGCGATGGGGACGACCACCTTTTGGGGGGGGGGGGAGTTTGAACAGCGAGTGTCAAAGTGAAACATTTTGCGCCTGTGCCACAAAAAGCAGGGGGTTAAGTGAAAGGATTTTTGCGGGTGGCGGGGTTGAACCCCAAGACGCCCCACCCCCTAAATCTGCCCCTGCGTTTGTCAGAAGGATCTGTGTCGTCTGGCGGTAAAACCTGCACCTGACGACGTTTGACGGCCGTCGTTTGTGAACTGTCCAGGAACACGACTCAGTCAAGACAGAATTTAGTGTGTTCCGTCAAACCACGTACGAGCCTCTCCTTCAAGTGTGTCTCTACGTATTTCCTGAGATGCTGTGGTGAAACGCTGGTCTTGAAGCGGTCGGCCCGGCTGCCCCGGTTCTACTGCTCGTCCTCGGACGATGAGCCGCTCCTGCAGGCCGGGCAGCTCTGCACCTGCGGCACGCCGCGGCAGTAGGAGTCGTACTCCTGCTTCGTCTGAAAATGTTCACAAGAAGCCATCCACAAAGCCAGTCAAGGTCACAGACACAAAGCTACACACACACACACACACACACACGCACGCGCGCGCGGCTCTGATTTTGTGTTTTGTTGTTGCTGAGTGACATGAGTTACATAAATCCAGTTCTTTCATGTTCCTGACTGATAATGCAATTTGCGATAAGAACTTGCCGTTCAGCGGTGTCACCTTTGACATAATGCAAACATGAAAGTAAACAACAGTGACATGCTTCCGCACCATTTGCAATTGCGGCGCACTTCTGTGTTGGGGGTGGATTTTAGCATGAGAGATGGTCCTTTTGACCAACGTTATGCTTCTCCCCTTCTGATTTGTCAGGGGATATGGAACACAGATTGTGACAGATTTTGTCAAAGAGAAGGAAAGGAATCGTCGACGTTTGTACCATTTTGTGGCGAATGCAGTTGACGTGGTGCCACCGCAGGCAGTCACACCGGACATGGTTGTGGAAGAGCCTCCCCCAACAAGTGGCGCACAACCTGTCAGACACCAACATGTCGTCTCGTTACGCTGCCAAACAGTTTGAAGTCACCATCATGGCCTTTTGGTTGCAAACTTGTGAATATGAAAGTATGAACAGAGTATGGACAGAGCTTGGTGTGTGTGCCACTGTTTTCCACAAATTCAAACATTCTGGTTCTCCCCAAGACAACCAGAAAACACTCTGTGCTGCTGTGAAGAATCTTTCTTATCGGCGCAGACAAATAATAGATAAAGGAGTTACGATTCTCGTACTTTTATCGCATGTTGATCCGTTCCAAATTTCAAAGATACGATGTCGGTGAGACACATTTAACGTGACGTGTAAGATGAGCATCTCGCATAGAAAAAGTAACTTGAGATGCACTGCAAACAATGTGACTTCGCTGAAGAGAGAACGTTTTGAGAATAGACCTGAACGCTGTAAAAGTCCTAGGATCTTCGTCCCCTGGGGCTGTTTCTCAAAAGGGTTCTTGCTTCGACTTTTAGCCAAGAAGGGGAGCTGTTTCGAGAAAGAGTAATTTTTTTGTCCTGTTGGGACAAAAACAGTTCTCAGGTGATATTTTGGGTCAAATTCCAAACAATAAACTTGGGGTGAACCTTTCTTCTCCAAGCGTCGTGATTCTGGACCAAAAGTCAAGAAAGGTCTGAGAGTGTCCTTGCCTGGTCCTGAATCTGAGAGTTAAGAAAATCCCAGCAAGGATTTTATTTTTGAGAAACAGCCCTCACTGGAACAGACTTGCTATTCTTGAACACTGCGAACGATGCCCCCCGGCCCGTTTTGTTTGCTGTGACGAGGCCAGTTCGTCAGGCGGTAAACTTGAGGACAGGCCTCGAAAACAGACCTGTTGCCAGGTTGTCCGCAGTTGGCGCACAGTCTGCCTGCGTCTCGACTCGCCCCCTGGTCCGGGGAGGCGACTTCGCACGCTGCCGGGGAAGAGAAGGGTCAGGGAAGCATCGTTTGGCGCTGTGGTGACTGCAATACTGTGTCTTTGCGTGTCTGTGAAAACGGTCAAGTGGTTTGAGGATGAATCATTTCACGGTGAGAACGGCCAGCCACACGTGAACCCCTTGAACACGCGAGCGTTCGTTCGTTCGTTCGTTCGTTCGTTCGTTCGTTCGTTCTCCTGAACGTTGAGCTCCAACAAGTATTGACATGCGTGCCCGTTGTGACCTCTCATTCCAAAGACTGAAACTTGGGTTGCAACCTTCTGTGTCGCTGCGACTGAGGGTTGAGGCTGGAGCAGGGTCCTCGGTGAGCTGGAATGAAGTTTGGAACCTGCTTCTGAGCGAAGCCCTCACCTGGAATGGCGCAGTGCTGGTGCACCTCGAGCCGACACACGTCGCAGCGCAGCCCCGACCCCGGGGGCACGTCGTCTCGGCACACGGGGCAGATCCCGTCCCTCGGCTGGTCAGGGTCGGCGGGCTCTCGCTGCTGCGCGCCGCTCGGAGGGAGCGCGTGGTCTGAAACGAATCGAATTCCTTATTCAAAGCGCGTGTTCAATCTGCGCGTTGCGGCTGGCAAGTCGCGCGACTTCGTGGGTGGCCAGCCGCACGCGTAAAGGGGCTTTCACGTTGGTGATGCTGTCATGTTTTTTTGACATCAACTTCAACTTTTTGCAGTCACTGCACACCTTGGCAGCAGCTCTGAAGTCAGCAAAAATTGGTCCAAACCATTTTTGATGTCAACTGCAAAAGTTGCAGTCATCTACTGAAAAGTACAGTTAAAATGCCATGTACCAATATGAAGTTACAGTAGACATTGACTTTAAAGTTGCAGTCACTGCAGCAAGTTTTGACTGCAAATTTGCAGTCATCCTCAATGTGAAAACAAACCTGCAGTCAACGTCAAAAAAGTTGCAGTCTGGGGTCTCGTTACTTGTGTTTGACAGTTTTTCGGTCTTCACAAAAAGATCGCTCACTACGGTCATGTCTGGCGGCATGAAGCGTTTTCCGCTGGGTTCCTTGGCATTTTGTTTGCCCGTGCTGTAGTCCACAGATTAGGACCGGTGCAGGAATGTGCAGCCGTTCTTTGTGTGAGTCATCTATCTGTCAGACTGCACGTGTGAGTAGCTTCCTCGTTCTCGCGGTGCGTGAGTGAGGACAAGGCGTCCGATGTCAGGTGACTCAGTTACGTTTGGTGTTTCACGAAATCTTTTTTATTGGTGGTGGTGGGGGGGGGGGGGAATGACATCGCCAACATTTCTGCACAATCGTATGTCACTGTGGAAGCTGATCGCAGGGATTTGTGATTGTGAATGGAAACGTGCAATGGATTATCGGAATCGGGTGTGTGTTTCTGACATCACCTGAAGCACGGTGCTCGTTCTGTTACATACACGCCGAGTAAAATTCCTCTGCTCACTTCTGAAGACCTGAACATTTCCAACGTACTCGAAAGTTTATCAGTGTTGCTGACATAAGGCAGGAAGGGCGTTGTCTTTTGTTACGCGCGTACGAGGAGTATGATTTATTGTTCTGGCTCTTGTTGATCAAACTGCAGTCCCCCTCCCACACCCTGAGAAAGGCAAAAGAAAACACATTTACTCACCAGCGACGTTCTCCATATCGTCACAGGTCGCGTCGGACAGCATTCCCGTCAGGTGGTCGTCCGAGATCTCTCTTTCCGTCTGTGCATTGGAAGACACATTCTCAATGTCATTTCGGAAATATTTTTTTCGGACACTCAAAGACTGGAAGACAGGAAGACTTCCCGGCGTTGCTTCCACAAGTAACAACGCATTCCACGAGCGTATTTGAGCGCGACCAGTCGGCTGAGTGGACGTGCTCAGCCTTTCTAAATCTCAACCTCCTTTTACGCATGATGCAGCCAAATAAATCTCCCTTTGACATATGATACAGCAAAATATCCCAATAATTTGCTGATGAGTTTCTTCACGTTTTCGTGATGGTGTCAGGTTGAGAGAACAGCGAAAACGAAAGACGGGAAAGCGTTATTTCTGAAATTCAGCGGACCGAGACGATTCTCGCGGAAAACACATTCTACACATTCCATCTTTAGCGGAATCACGTTTGTAGAATCGTGTGAAAAAAACAACGCGCTGTTCTTTCAAGATCTCACAAAGGGTTTTCTCGGTTCATTTGGTCCGAAGCCTTGTTCAGCCAGTCGAAGTAGATCTACGCTCTTTGGTTGCAACAATTCTGGATTCAGTAGTCCTTGCACCAGCGAGGAACTTCTCGCTCTCCATTTCCCTGACCGAACCCGCAACAAAGAATTCAGAGCGCTGAAACCCGCAAATTGAGTTTTCCACGTGTACAGCTGTACTTCTCCCTGTCAGTTTCACAGCTTTTTAACAGTGGAAAATGTATTGTTTGTTTACAAATCTGTATTTGGGGTCTTTCTTTGTGTCGTTACAGAAAACAATGAAAAAATTCAGAGCAGAAAGTTCTTTTCCAAAGCTTCAAAGTGGGAGTTTCTCACCAATTTCTACGTGCCACTGAAAAATGCGGCGTTCCACGTGAAAAAGGGCGACAAATCGCGCCCCCCCCCCCAGGTCCACCGAGCAGTGCGCCTCGGGGTCAGAAGCGCGTGAACACCGTGAAAATACAGGAGGAAACAGAAAATGGGCGGGATTCTGATTCTGATTCTGAGGCGTTCAGGTCATTGGACAACCTCTGGCAGGCAGCCACCTGTGTTCTTTCCTGTTCCGACAGTTCGATCGATCGAAGTTTCATTGAGAAGTGCCTACATTGATGAAGATGGTGCCTGCATTCAACAATTGACGGAACAGTTGACATATTGATTTACCTACCTGCTCTGCGGGTCTCTCCAGGCTTGGTCCGTTTGTCGCAATGCCGTATCCACCTTCCGCACCTTGAGCTTCCGGGTCGGCTGCGCTTGTGTCCGCCGTCTCCTCGCTCTCCCCTGACTGAGAGGTGTTCACAGTCCCGGGCGTCTGGCTGTTCGCTTCTGACTGACTGTGGGGCTCTGTATTGGCAGATTGGCCTTTCTGCTGCTGCTTTTGTTGCTGCTGCTGCTGCCCGGCTCCCTTCTGACCTCCTTCAGGACCAACTTTCGAAGAAACAGGCGGCCTCGTGGTGTCGTCCGAGTCTGAACTGGATGTTTCGCTGTTTCTGTCCACCTCTGCTGTTGCCATGGTATCCTCGCGTTTGCTCCCTCCGTGCGCAGCAACTGTGCTCAAAGCTGTGGTCACTTCACCCGAATCACTCACACACCACGTTCCAGTGCGTTCGCAGTTCCATCTGAGGACGAGCGGTAGGAGCACCGCCGCTGTCTCGTCGAGTGAAGTGCTTTCGTTCAGTGCCAACCATTCACAGTCACTGGCAACTCGCAACACGTGAATCGTAGTAAATTCGTAGTAAATTGCATCCAAATATGGGGATTTCGCTTCAAACTGTCTTATGAATGGATCAGGGGTTCGGCTGTCTGTGCATATCCCATTGAACTCTTGGTGGGGTGAATCCTGTTTTGTGTAGGTTTGACTTCATGGCCGACAGGAACGAGTGTGTGTGCTTTTGATCTGAAACACAAATTTTTCCATTTCAGATACTGAAGCCGGAGGTTGAGGAGAGCGCGGGAATCGTGAAGGCCGTGCACAAGGCTCCGCCCCAACGATCCAAGGTCAGCACAATTGCCCGTACATCACGTCCACCATGGTTATTCCCCATGTGCACGAGTCATCACTGCGCTGCGCATGGGTGAATGGGAAAATTCTGAAAAACCGTCAACAAAAACGCAAAAATAAATTGTTGTTTGTGTGCCAGGGGCTGATTCAGTCCCAAGATTTTTTCAAGGGGGGACCGACCGCTTTGGGCGGGGTCACGACTCTTTGAAAGAAACTTTCACCCCAGAATTGTGAGGTTTGGCGTCTCAGTGAATTCTGGGGTCAGCTGTTGTCCCCCCTCTAGATCCTCCCTTGTGGTCCTCCCGAAGTTCTTTCATCAATCATGGCCTTTGTCTGGTGAGCCGGCAGAATCTCAGGAAATGCTTCTTGGTGCGATCTGTGCAAAGGTTTTGGTCGAATTCGAAACTGCTTGAAATTCGGACAGTTTGTTTTCTTGGAGACTACTTTTGGACACGACAACGAACAGATTGACACTGAATCCTGACAAACAAATGTTTTTACCAGTGACTGAAACAAACAGACATTGTCTCTTCCACAGAAACCACTGCGACGCGTTCAGATCGAGGAGGTGGGCGACGAGGATGCGCAGCGACTCTGGACGCCGCCGACGCCCCCCGCGGCGCCGCCCGCCCCGCAGGTGCGTGCGCACATCTTTACTCCCGTGGGCACATGCGCAGAAGCCGCTGCCAAGACGCACCGCCAAAAATTTGGCCTTGATTGCTGGCATTGAGGTCTCAGTGGTGTCGTTTTCACCCGTTCTTTAGCCGCAGCCAAGAAGAAATGCGCACCCCAAAAAAGCCGTGGTTCCTTGTGTTGAGGTCTCACTCATATATATATATATCTCGAACGCACTGTTTCCCTTGGTGCCCAATTGAGACAAAAAGTTGCATAAAAGTTGCATTTTACACATGGGTGGATTGACATTTGGCAAAGGCAGACCCGCTGTTATCAAAAATGGAACAAGTTTGCGCGGCATGTGTTCTGGGGTTTCGTGGGCCCTTTGCGGTGTCTTTGAAAAGTTGGTTCTTCGAGGACATGAGGCGTGTGTTGATGCGAAATATCGAGCTGCATTTGTGTTTCTTCACAGCCGAAAACGTGACGCTTCGAATGAGAAGGTCTCACCCGACCTGTGTTCCGAGTGAGAAACGCGAACTATTGATCGCGCTCATTCAACAAACATCCCCACACGTTTTCATTTCTGACAACTGAAACGTGCGTTGCCAAATTTCGGGGCAAAAAGTCGCGCCTTACACACGGGTGAAGTGGCTTTCCAAATGCACTCAGCTCAAAATATATTTGGGGTCAAGGGGGGTTCCCCTTCGCTACACATTGTCAGTTCATTTGTACGTGTGGAACTCAGATCCAAGCGCGATATGCACCAAGTGGGAGAAAAATTGAGCGACCTTCAACATGGTGCTACCTCCTCAAATCACCTGAAAAGATCACACTTTTGACAACTTGCAGCCTCACGTTATCTTGTTGCGTGACAACCCGTCATCGGTGGTGTCAAGATCGTTTTGTTGTGTTGAGGCACCGAAAGAGCATCAAGTTGGTTGACCTGTGAGCATTCTTTTCAACTTTGCCAAACGCGGCGTGGTGGAATGAAAAACAAGACGATAAGATCTTACCTGGAAACAAATGGTGATTGAGGGAGCGAGCCAGCCCGCTCTGATCTGGAGTGGCGTGTGACGCTGACGGAAGAATCCCTGAGCCTTCGTCTCTTTTGTTCTGGAGACACACCTGAATTTGAAAATGCCTGTGTTTCAAATTTCGCTCCTGATCATGGAGCTTGTCATCACGTCCTGAATCACGAAGATTTGCGTGCGTCTTGATCTGCTGTCGAGTCTGAATTGTGCGTCCCTTCGCCAGTTTTTCTCTGTGGTTGTTTTCTCTGTTTGTGACACGGACCAGTCCATCAACGTCCACCAGTCCACCATGTTCGTCCAGCAGGTTCGTGTTTGCCGTCAACCTCGAATGTGTTTTCCACCCTATTTTCCTCTGTGTGGACCGTACTGCCCCTCGCAGAATCAACTGTGTCGCAACCAACCCTGTGAGGAGGGGAACCCCGCAATGTCACGTGTCCTTTCCTGAGCACTCTCCAAAACAGTGCATACTGGAAAGGACACCCAAAGGGCAAACCAAAACGACCTCGGAAACCATCAAAAAAACGCCTGCGAAAATTAATTGTTGAGAGCCTCTCGTAGATCGTAGATTCTACTGAGCCGCTGTCAGTGCGAAGCGGATCATTGGGACTTGAAAATCGCTGCACCACAACGTGTCATCCGTGACATGACTGTCGAATGAAGACTAAATCGTGTTTCCAGTTGACTGTTGTTATCTTTATTGATGGCTGGTGATGAACTGACAAGCCTGTCACAAATCCTGGTTTATATACTCAAATTGGTTGATGCATGAATGTTATAGAATATTC
>JAAUXT010120173.1_pt1 | contig 13103 bp, 16 predicted proteins | sample 7278171 | NCBI WGS metagenome assembly JAAUXT01 (sample SAMN14350112, study PRJNA611818) | marine sediment metagenome | isolation source: surface marine sediment (1.8m) | place: French Polynesia: Moorea | collected 2018-08
ATAGTGTGTGAGGATGAGTTAAATATATGTCATACAGCACAAGTGTGATAGTTGAATAGTTTTCGAGTAATCAATGAGAAACGCCCCTCAAATATCGCACTAGTGCTGTATTGGAAGTATATCTAGGGACGATTCTTGTCTTCGTCAAGTGCATTCTGTTGCCAGGCACCAGCCAGTCAGTTTGTTTCCTCACACAGCTGCTTGCATGTGATTGGCTGTAGAATTTCAAATTGGTTTCAAATTGGCTGCACAATTGCATAATAGGTCAAGGTTAAAGCACAAGACACTGTTCTGTCTTGACTTTTAAGGCACGAGCACTGGTCGTGAGTGCCTTTTGGTCAAGACAGAAAAGTGTCGCGTGTTTTAACCTACGTACAGTCTCGTGACCATGATGAAGCTCAATGTCGACATTGTTTCTGCGGTGTGGGTTTCTACTCATGCTTTTGGAGGGTCGCTTGGTGCTGCGCACAGGGCATTTTCGGCAGTGTGTCGTGTGCTGTCGTTGGAGTAACATGTCCTTGTGCTTCTAACATTTGTGTTGGCGTGTGTCGGACTTTGCCATGGATCAGAGCCAGGGTTTTGTGTCGTCGACTCAAGGCTTTGATTTCAATGCCGAAGAGACTGGTTTGCTGCCCTTGTTTCCTGAGTGGTGTGATCCTGTTTCATCGACCCCTGCACCTGCAGCCGACCCCGGGGAGGCTTCGCCAGTTGTCTGTGTATCCAGTGATGACGACGTTCTTCCCACTGACTCCTCTGCTCATGACCAGACATTGACTTTCATCGACTTCATGCAGAACATGTGAGTACCTGCTTTTTCTGGTGGTGAATCGAGTTTCCTTGTGTGCGTCCGGTGATCATGATCAGTTGGGTGACACTCCGATTTCAATTGGCAGTGCGGAAACTTCGACTCAGCCGAGCGCGTTGGAGCCAGTTTCATGTGTGGGTGCACCAGATGTGGTCTCCTCAACTCAAGTTGTCAACAGGTACATTGTGTCTTGGTTGTTGTCTTGTGAGTCGAACTTTTCTGGTCAGGACTTTGGGCAAAGGATATTTTCCATTCTGTCCTTTCAGTGCGGTGGCTGGGTTGTCGAACTGTGAAGAAGAGAGTGAAGTGTCGCACTACAAGCCTCCTCTGAATCCGGGCGCACTTGAACTTTTGAGCAGAAAGACTCAGCTCGAACACGAATGCCAAGATAAATTGGGCCGTCAATCTGTACCGCAACTGGTTCTTTCAGAGGTGCAAAATGCCTTCTTGTGACAGCAGAATCAAGTGGTCTAACATCGAGGCTGCGGAGATTTCTAAGCCCAATTTGGCTTACTCTTTGAGCTGTTTTTTGTCAGAGGTTCGCAAAAAGGATGGGTCGGAATACCCTGGCGACACTTTGTACCAGCTTCTGATTTGTTTGCAATTCCATCTTGAACGTACTGGTCGACACTGGAAGCTGATTGATGGGGAAGACTTCATTCCTTTGAAATTTACATTAGACAACTTGATGAAGGAACGCGCTGCTCTGGGCCTTGGAAAAAGAAAGTCTTCCTCACCCATAAGTGTCTCTGAAGAGAACATCTTGTGGGAGAAGGGCATGCTTGGTACTGATTCTCCGGACACATTGTGTGACACTGTCCTGTTTTTGTTAGGCTTACATCTCGCTCTCTGGGGGGGAAGGAGCATAAGGATCTGCGTGCGCCCGGCTTTGACTCACAGCTGTCAGTTCAGACTGATTTGGAGGGTGTGAAATTTCTCCTTTTCACAGAAGACATTCAAAGGAAAACGAATCAAGGTGGCCTCATGTCGAGGAAAAAGAGTCAAGGGCGCACTATGAAGATCTATGGTCATTCTCATCCAGAGAGGAACATAGTCAATATCTTTGAGAAATATGTCAGCTTGTTGCCTCCAGACGCAAAATCAGCCTCTCTGTACAAACATAGTTTGCCCAAAACTTCGCTGAAACCAAACCAATGGTACGCTGATAAACCCGTCGGCATTAATGTCCTCAAGAAAACAGTGAAGAATTTGGCTGAAAAAGGGGGCTTGACTGGTTACTTCACAAACCATTCTTTGCGCAGTAGTTGTGCCACAAGGATGTTTGCTGCCGGGGTCAACGAACAGTTGATCATGGAGACAACTGGCCACAAGTCAGAATGCGTCCGTCAGTACAAACGTACCAATGAGAATTTGTTGCGATCAGCCCAAGAAACTGTGTCGATGCCCACACCCACCAAAGTCCAAAAGATGGAACCAAGTTCAACTGTCTCGAAACCTCTGGACGGGTACGGGTCAGACATCTTTGACAGTGATGACTGCGAGCCACTGGCACAAGCACAAATCAATGTCGACGGTAAGGGGTCACGGGCTCACAAAAATCCGTGTTTGGCGCAAAAGAGTGAAGGGTCCTGCAACAAAATGTGCCCAGTTCTCAAGAAGGTTGACGAGCGCACTGACAAAGGGAAACAAAAGCGTGTCAAACTGAGTCTCAAATTCAAGAAGACAAAGTACACAAAGTGACAAGTGTCCGCACAGAGTACATTGTGGCGTTCAGGTGTTGTGTTCTCCATTCACAAAGTTTGTCCTTTTGTGTTGAAAATGTTGCACTTCAAATGTTCATTCAGGTAGAATAAAACACCGCAGAAACAATGCCGACATTGTGCTTTATCATCGACCAGTGCTGTACTGCATAATAGTGCATAGTAGTGCGCACTAGTGCTCACTAAGTGCGCATGCATGTGATTGGCTGCTTCCAGTATATACAGCGCTTGAGTGCCTTTTCATTCTTCATCCAGGATTAACCCTCGTGAGGCTCAAAATTGGGGTGGAGATCAATTTTGGGTGGGGGTGGGGTGGTGGTCAGGGCCCCACTTCAACTGAAATGTTATCTTGAAAAAAGTAAAAGTGCACGTGTCGCAGAAATCTGGGTGGTCTGGTTCGGGATTGAGGACATGGGCCCCTGGAAGCCCCTAGTTCCACTGGATGAGCACTGGGGTTCCTTCATCCGAGACTGAAGTGCGTGTTCTCTCGTTCTTCTGCAGGGATCTACCTGTTGCTGTTCATGGGCATGTCGTGCGTCTCCATCGCCCTCACCGTCCTCATTCTCACCCTGCACCACATGAGGTCCGTGCTGCCGCCCCCGCCCTGGCTCCTCACCCTCACCTACGACGTCCTCAAACCCCTGCTCTGCTGGAAGAGGTTTCCTGGAGTGCGGCCACAGCCGCAGGGGAAGGGAGCTGAGGTGCCACAGAAGATCCAGCAGCTCCCAAGGCCTGAGGAGGAGAGTGAGGTGAAGGAGGATCTGGGACCCAAGATCCACAGCGAGAAGATGCAGCAGCTGATGCTGGTGGCGAAGTTCCTGCAATTGATGAGTGAGAGAGGAGAGGCGAAGGAGGCGGAGAGAGCGGCGTGCGCACAGTGGAAGAGGATCGCCGCCATCTTGGATCGCTTCTTCTTCTGGCTGTTCCTCTTCCTCATGATCGTCTGCAGCGTTGTGGTTCTCTTCGGGCTTTCGCTCACCAAGAGCTCGAGGAAAAACAACTGAGAATGGGCGCGTTCCATTGACGCGTGCGGCTGGCCGGCGGTAAATGATGCCATTGCACCCCTGGCTTAAAGATCGGGCGAAGTGAGCCAAGTCAGCCATTTTGCGTGGGCTCGCACGGCCAACCGGCACACGCAAATGGAACACTACCTGCCAATGTGACAAGTGTTGAATTTTTTTGCAAAGGACAGATGCTCTGGAGCAGATCCAGGGGTTTGCCCATCCAGGGGCTGGGTCACTTTGAATCCCCGAGAAAAAGTTCACCCCAGCAAAATAAGAGAAGAAATGGGTATTTCGTGTAAAAAAATTCAAGACAAGAGATCGCATGAGGTTTGGGCTGCACGTCTGAAGAAATCAGGAACCTTGAGCCGGGGGAAGTCTGATATCTGCAACGTCTAAACGTCTCGACCGCACATACATGTATCGCCTGTTTCCTTCAAACGCCAAATAAAATGAAATCTGAAAACTTGTTGGAACTTTTGTTGTTGCTCTCAAAGTCCCCAAACAAAATTTATAAAAGGAAACTACTCTTCCCCATTGGGAGCTTCACTTTTCAAAAATCCAAGGCATCAAGTTACAGGGGGATCCATCGATTTGCGGGATAGCACCGGACCACTGGACCCCCAAGACCCGCTGGAGCGGAGGAAACACCCCTGGATCCACTGGAAAGAAGGACCCACCCTCTGGATCCGCTTCGGAAGTGCTGTTGTTGCGTAACAATGAGGGGCGTGGTCTACTGCAGTCAGGCAAAGCTGTCGCTGGTGGAGCCGCTTCAGCTGATCCGCTTTGGCTCCAAACCACAGACGCACAGCCAGACACAACCGAACTTCCGGGGGAATCGTCTGGGCCCGAGGCTCGTGGTTCAGCGGCAAATCAAGGCTCCCTCAGCGCAGCGGCCGTTTCGCTGCTGAAAGCGCGATTCGCGATCAACATGTTCACGATGATCATGACAATCGCTCAACTGCGTTACGCGCGGAACGGAAAACGTTGACTTCACCCAAAGACTACGGGTGCGGATACGCAAAAAGCAATGGAATTTATTGTGTCACACACAACAACAAATTTGTTTGCCGAGCACTCAGCGTTGATGAGAAGTTGCGGTGAGATGTGGAGGTTCCGTCTGTGGAGGAGCGGCTGGTTCTGAGCGCATCTGATGCAACACCACGAGTCGCGTCGCAGGTGACTCGATCCCATCACGTCCGGCCTCAGAAACATTTTGAGATGAGAACACCGACGGACAGCGTCGTCTTTTGCCTTTTTCTCAATCAAGGTGAGTGGTGTCTAGGAATTTTGCACTGAAACGCGCTGCGCAAAAGGGAAAAGTCGCGCGGTTGACGCTGAACATGTTGAGGGACTTCCGGGACTGAGGCAGCGAAACCTCCGTCAGATCTGCGGAAAATCAACACAGATGAAAACACCAGAGAGCGTCGTATTTTGCCCTATCCCACAGAGGCCTTGAGATGTCGCATTTTGCGGGCTTGCGATCTCCTCCTCTCACTTTGTCACACTCTCGTCTTTGACTACATGCATTCAATTTGCCACAAACACATGCACAAGACAAAGCAAAATGCAACAACTCAAGGCCTCTGTGGGATAGGTGGATTAAACAACTTTGCCTCGATGATCGGAGACCTTTCAATCGCTCTCGAATGCTGTCTCCTCTCCTCTCTGCCGGCGTGGTTTGTTCCTGTCTTCTCGTCTGTCAATGTGAGAGCGGCTGGGACCTCGAGGTCATGTTGACGTGCACCGCGCAAAGGCAAAAGTCGCGCGGTTGGCCCTGAACATGTTGAGGGACTTTCGGGACTGAGGCAGCGAAACCTCCGGTCAGATCCGCGGATAAACATCTGGAAATGAGATCGCTCACAGAAAGGGTTGTCTTTTTGCCTTTTCCTCAACCGAGTGCGCCACAGGGAACTCGTGGATTTTCGTTGAGGCGCAGCGCGCGCGAAGGAAAAATACGCGCAGCTTACGCTAAGCATATCGAGGCACTTCCGGGGCTGAGGCTCTGATGCGTGACGTGCCGCGCGATTTGTGTTCAGCGAAGCAAAGTCGCGAATCCACGGGTCTTGCCGCTGAACATGGTGACGGGGGCTGAGGCTCCGACACCAACAATAAAACCACGGGCCATGTCCGTTATGTCTCGACCGATTCCACCCAAATGGACTTTGACGACAGTTTACACGGACCATTTCCCATTGCAAGACACAGACAGCGAAGCATCGCGCAAAAAGTCGCGCGGCGGAAAAGCCGCGCGGCTCGACGCTAAACATGTCGAGAGACTTCCGGGACGAAAGCAGCGAAGCGTGAAGCGCGAAACCGCGCGGGCGACTTTCGTGCCGGGCTTCGGCGCTGTGAACATGTTCGTGCGTGTCCTGTGTTGAGGACAGGCAAAACGTCTTGTGTCCAAAAGTAACACCAGGCCGACCCTCACAAAGACGAAAACTCGTCGCGAGCGCGTTACGAATCGCGCGGCTGGCGATGAACATGACGAGAGACTTCCGGGACTGAGGCACTGACGCGTGTCGCGCGAAACCGCGCTGTCGACTGTTGTGGGGCTGAAAGCATGTTGAAGTGTTGAAGCGCATCGCGCAGTTACAGACAAAAATGCGCGGTTGTACCATTCAAGCCTGACGCAACGAATATTTTGCTTCAAGAAAAAAATACTGGGACATCTCACTGGTGGTGAAATGGCGGCCGCTCATGCGTGAAAATCGCGCGGGTTGACAATGAGCATGATGAGGGACTTCCGGGGCTGAGGCAGTGACGCGTGTCCAACGAAACTGCGCGGTCGACTTCTGTGTTGGGTGCTGTGTTGTTCCCTGTTGAAGTGTGCGAATCGCACAATCACACACCGAGAGTCAATTCGCTGTTTTACGATTCACGTGTCCAAAAATGTCAGCGTCCCGACGCAACGAAACTTTTTGCTTCAAAAAATTTTATGATATCTTTCGGCCTCACTCCTGATGAAACAGTCCCGTGTAAAATGTCGCACTCTTTGTCTTGAATGAACATGTTGAGGGACTTCCGGAACTGAGGCATCGAAGCGTGTCGAGCAAAACGCGCAGTGAAATCGCGCTGCGCGGCGTTGTGGGTTCTGGACATGTCGAGGGTCTTCAAGGCCAGAAACCAAGTGTGTCGATGAAAACGAAAGCTCGAAATTGTTGAGCGCTGGCGAAATGTCTCGCCTGATGCTGTGCACATGTTGAGGGACTTCCGGGGCTGATGATGCCAGGCACGAAATGTCACGGATCTGACATGTGCAGGGCATTGGCAAGTCACAAACGGGACTTGAGCGTGTTCAGCAAAATAAACATTTGTCCCCAGATGAACATGGTGCGGGACTGAGAGCATTGCGGCCGAAGTCCCGAGTGCGTCTCTGAAAATGGTGGCGGCTGAGAAATCGGGCGGCTGACGCTCAACATGATGAGGGACTTCCGGGGCTGAGGTAGCCAAGCGTGTGGCGAAGCGCAAAATTGCGCCGTCACAACACAGAACGCAGGGGACAGACAAGCAACACAAACAGCCACATGTTGAGGGACTTCCGGGCCTGAAGCAGTGAAGCGTGGGGCTTCAAAAGAAAGCGCGAAATCGCGCTGATCTCAGATACCGTAAAATCTCACGCGGGTGTCTGCGGTGAACATGTTGAGGAACTTCCGGGGCTGAGGCAGCCAAGCGAAACACAGCGAAGAAATCCACACTGGGTGGTTGTGTCACAAACCGCGCACACGCAAAGAAAGCGACCGCGTGCCTGGCGCAGTGAACAAGACGAGGGACTTCCGGGACTGAGGCAGCCAGGTGTATCGCGTGAAATCGTGCAACTAAAAAAAACCAGCACCACATGGCTGTGTCGCGAACTGCGCAAAGAAAGCGATCGCGTGTGTGGTGCTGTGAACATGTTGAGGAACTTCCGGGACTGAAGCATCGAACCGTGGTGCTCAAAATGAAAATAGTACGCTTTCTCACACACGAACTTCTGTCACACACACAGTGAAAAAAAATTTCGGTGGCCCCGTGAACATGATTCTCTGACCAGTGCGCAATGAGGTTGCGCCGCACGACGTATTTGAACATGTTGAGGGACTTCCGGGGCTGAGGCAGCGACGCGCGACGATCAAAACAAAGACATCGCGCGGCACTCTTTCACACGTGTACAGAGATGACCTGGTGGACTTCTGCAACACACAGCCAGAAATGTTGGGGTGGTTTTGTGAGCATGGTGAGGAACTTCCGGGACTGAGGCACGAAATCAAACAGAAGGCGCGAACTGTAACAGGGTGGCAACACGCGAACATGTTGAATTGTCAAATCGCTTGGCGAAGCGAATCGCGCACCTGACGCGAAGTATAGGTTCCTGAACGCCAGAGCTCGTCAAGAGAATCCACCTTTTGAAGGCTGTTGAGACAGCGTAGCTGTCAACACTGCATGCAAAAGGTGGATACTTAAGACTAGATCTGGAGTTCAGGAAGTTTCTTCTGGCATGTTCAGTGGATCTTGAACAAACGACCAAAACAAATCGACGAAAAGCGACTTCTGGCGACACGCTTCGTTGCCTCCGTCCCAAAAGTCGTCGCGCGGTTGTCGGCGAAATCGCGCGGCAGCCGCCAAACATGTTGAGGGACTTCCGGGACTGAGGCATACAAGCGTGACGGGAAAAACAAACGTGGCACGATCACACGTGTTCTGAGAAATCGCGGAAGGGAACAGTGCTCAACGCACAGATGTGCTGAGTGACTTCCGCGACTTTCGTGTGAGGCTGGATGTCTGCGGGTTTCCGCGCTGGTCAGAAAGATTCAAGGCAGCAAGAAACAGTGTGGTCCTTGTTTCTTGGGCAGAACAAAATTTCTTGATGAATTGCAAATTTTCATTGGCAAGCAAAAAGCCATTGCAATACTTTCTTTCCAGTTCTTCTTTCTTTTGAAATTTTGTTTCAGAAAAACAATGTTTGACAAAGACACTGGATTGTTCTGAGCTTTCCTTTGATGAGCAAACTGTTGCAAACTTTCGTGTTTGAGAAATTTCTATTTTGTGTAGCCAAACTGTCAGTGCATCAGTTTTGTAGTTTTCAAACAAAATTTTGAATGTTTGAAAATGTTTGAAAATTTTCATTCGCTTGTGTCTTGTTCCACGGTAAAACAAACAGAGTGTGATGTACCAAACCCTCCGCTAGTTTGTGCCGAGGGAGAAACAAAATCACTGAGACAAGATCTGCAGTTTTCCACATTTCTTAGAAACAAATACACTTGCAACAAATTCAACAAAAGAACAACAACAAAGAACCAGCTATCACAACGAGCCGATTTGAGTTTCGTTGCTTTTTGTTGATTTTGGATGCATCTGCCGCTTGTGAATGACGAGAGAATTGTCACACCAATAATCGTGCAAGATATTTGTAAATACACAAACGATTTCTATCGCCGTTTCAGTTGTGTGGACCCAGGATGAGACGCCCCTGGTCCCCGTCCCCTTCGGCTCGCCTGGTCCCCGCGACCCCCGCTTCACGAGTCTGTTTGGCCGCGGCGTCGTCTCGACGGAGCAGCGCCTGCTGCGCCAACTGGCGGGCTTCGACCCGAGCGTCCGGCCCGTCTTCCGCCACAACGACACCGTCACCGTGTCGCTCTTCCTGCAGATCGCTCAGCTCGATCACCTGGTCAGTCGTGTGTGGTGGGACAGGGGGATCTGGGGGGGAGAGACCCCTGACCCCTAAAAACTGGTCAGTGCACAGTGAGAGGTGGCACAGGGGGAGACCCAGGGGTCTGGGCGCGAGACCGCTGACCTTCCCCCCCCCCTAACGACCAACTCAGTCAGTGCGCCGTGGGGGGGGGCGGACCTTGACTCATCCCCCCGATAACCTGGCCAACGCCGTGTGTGGTGGGACAGGGGGAGATCCAGGGGTCTGGGGAACAAGACCTCTGACCCTCCGACCACCTGCCAAGTGCGTCGACCCTGCAGTGGGTGGGGAGAGACCCTGGGGGTTGTGGGACACGAACTCCAGTGAAATTAATTTTGCGGATAACCACCTGCTTTGAGTCGGTCTTGGGCCAGCCAGGATTGGGCGCAAGCATTGGCGAGGGGATCAACCCCGGTGTTCAAAGCTTTGCTTGGAATCTGTGAGTCTTCTGCGGTTGACAAAGAACACATTTCAACTCAGGTGTTTATGTGGGGGGTGGATGGGCGGAATCTCACGCTCTGTGGGTCTTTCCGAGACAGTCCCGTATTCTCAGGGCTGATTTCTGTTTCAGAACGCGAAGCAGCAGGTGCTCGCTGTGACCGGCTGGCTCAGCGTGGTGCGTACATCTCTCTTGTTCAGCTCCAGCAGGAAGGGGGTCCAGGGGTCCAGGGGTCCGGGGAACCCTTTGCCTGAAAGAGAATATTTACCTCCTCGAAAAGACACTGAACACGTGCGTGCTTTTGTTTCAAGTTGATGTTGGCCCCTGGCCCCCCAAAGAAACTCAACTCGCCCCCCCCCCCCTGAAAATGAGCCAATAATGATTGGATGCCTGCTGGGGTCCTGAGACCCTGTCCTCCCTTCCCCTGAAAAATAAATTCACCCCTCGAAAAGGCGCCAAAAACCAGCTCTGGTCTCAAGTTGATGTTGGACCCTGCCCTCCAAAATAACTTGATGTCCTCTCCTCGGTTCTGACTTGAGAAAGAGTTCCCAGGGGTTGGTTGCCGACTGAGACGAAAATCACCCGTCCCCGAACCCCCCAGTCCTGGATCCGCGTTCGGAAACACCCTGAATCTGACCCTGGATTTGGGCGGCTTGACACCAGGAGCAAGTGAAAGCATCATGAAAATTGAATGGCCTTGCAGAAGAACACTTGTTCTTTGCGCACAGCAAAGGAATCGACCGCGAAGCAAAACCCAGGATTGTTGTCTCACACAACCTCAATTCCTGCTTGTCGTGTCCTCCACTTTGTGTTCACAAGGTGAACAAGTGTGCGGTGGAGTATTTTTCTTTTCTTCATTCGGTCCACATGACAAAGAGTCCATACAAATACAAAAGAACAGCTTCCCATTTGTTCGTGAACCTGTTCTTTTCTCTGGCAAAGACTCTTGCAAAGAACATAGCAGTGTGTGAAAAGTGCAAACACTGGGTTCTCTCGTTGAGACATCCAGTACCCACCCACCAGCAGGGCCATTATTTTGGGGAAACCCACTGCCTCGGGGGGCGGGCAACTTCCACACCTGTCTGAAAGATCGCTGGTCAGGAGTGAAAAGGCTGAGAACAAAATTTAGCTTGGAGGTGGGACGCGCTCACCTGTCTCAGAATCCGCTCATTTTGGTTCGTGCAAAGATTGGTTTGCGCAACCAAACAAAAATCCCCAGCGTACGATACAATTTCCCCATCAAACCTAATGGACAATGCACAATCGACTCGTTTTCCGTGAACAATGGCGGCAGTTGAGTTTTTGTTCACAGATAGCATATTTAGGCAGGGCTCTTTTGTTCCGTCTTTCATTCCCACCTGCGTGGATACGTATTAGCTTTGCATGGGTATCGAGTGAGCACGCAATGAGTGTTGATGTTTTGTGTATTGAGTGGCTGATGGACAGTTTTGTGCACGCAGTGCTGAAGGCATTGATCATAGGACGAGACCACAATGAGACCAGGAGCATCCTCTGCACATTTCCTGAACAAGATTCAATCGAGTGTCAGAATTTGAGCTGCGTGTATGTGTCTGATGTGTCAATGATAGTGTCAGTTGATGGAGACTAATTCTCTTGTGGGTACTTTGCTGTCAGTGAGCCAATTCATGTTGGGGAATCGGAACCCATGCAACGAGTGCAGTTTGGAATCGAGGCAGGTTCGGACAGATCCGTCAATCGAGCCCTGAACCAACGACATTTGCTTTGGAAACTGAATCTCAATCAAATAACCCTGAATGGATTCGGGATTCAGCTCTGAAACAACGATGAAAAACAGCGTACGCATCCGGAGCAAACGCCGCGAGCAATTTGGTTTCACCAGGGTTCGGGGTCGTGGTCCCTGTATTTCCACCGTCAGCTCAACTGCCTTTTGTCGCAGTACATCCGTCGTGAAATGAAATTCTCAACGCATTCCATTGTCTCTCTCTCCTTCCCTCGCGCCGTTGTCTCTTCTCGCAGTCAGCTCGACTGCATGGCTTTCGTCTCCCACACCGAATCCACCCGAGACGAAGTTTTCTCCTGTTCCCTGCTTCCCTCGTGAAAATGGGCGCGTTCAATTTGCGCGTGCGGCTAACTGCCAGCAAAGTTGCGCGACTTCGCCCCTCTATGGTTTTGGAGATTGGGCGAGGTGGGCGAAATCAGCCGTGTGGGCTCACTCGGTCATGCAGCCGGCACACGTAGACTCTCAATCGAACGCGCCCATTCTTAGGTCCGTTCCGTTGTCAAACTTTTCACTCGCCAGGGGCAGGTCCAGAAGCTGGTCGGGCGGGGGGGGGAGCATCCCGTTGGGAGAGGGCTCGACTTCAACTTTGAAAAACAGCACACGTAAAACGAACACGCCCCATTCTCAGGCGCGTTCCGTGTCACTCTTGTCGCAGTCGTGGGTGAGCGAGTTCATCACGTGGGACCCGGACGAGTTCGACGGGCTCGAGGACATCGTGCTGTCGCCCGCGCAGGTCTGGCTCCCGTCCTTCAGCCTCGATAACACGTGCGTTTTTCAAACTTTTTAGTCGTCAGGGGCAGGTCCAGGATCTGGTCCGGGAGGGGGGGGGGCGGTTGGGGCGGCATTTGGGGGGGGGGCTTGGCTTCAACTTTGAAAAACAATCCCAGCAAAAATGAAAATAAGACATGTGGCGCAAAAGTGGAACCCAATCTCATTTCCTCTGAAAAAATGGATTTGATTTGTTCTCCGACCCATGATGCACCAATCCACGTGATGTTTCGACCATTTCCGTCGCACGTTTGAAATTGAAGTTGAACAACCTCCTGATTCCCCGAAAACAAAATCTCCAAACGTTGAGCTTCAGAGGGTCAAACGCCGGTTGAGTTCGACCCCTTACCACGAACCCAGAACCTGGATCTTCCAAAGCAATTGCCCCCTTTAAACAATCACCAAAGCCCCAAAAACCAGCTTCGCAGGAATACCTTTTTTGGGGTTTCATGGAGTTGTAAGAACAACGCCAAGGAAGGAAAAGATTGTGCAACTTTATTTTCACCTGGGGAAGCGAGCGACGAAAAACACGTTGATGGATGTTGCCGACTTCAAAGCGTCAATAAAAACATTGAAAGCGTGCAATTTGTGCCAACAGATCAGTTGTCTCACATTGGCTGCCACCAAAAAAGAAAATGTTCTGTCGTTCCACAAAACAGACAAGGAAAGGTGGCTTTCATGTTCATTTTGTGATCTTTCAGTGAAAATATTTTCATTCAGAAGCGTAAATGCATTGTCTGACGTTGCCATGGTAAATGGTGGCGTTGCGACAAGTATTTCTCTGTGATCCAAACATCCAGAGCTTTTGGAGGGGTCCAGGGCTTGGTTGGGCAAAAAGAAAATTTTATCAACTTGGAAAAACTTGATAAGTAAATTGCAAACAGGGCCAACTTTCGCGCCTGCGCGATGCCAAAGGGGTCAGTCTGGGGGGGGGGGGGG
>JAAUXT010043853.1_pt1 | contig 13101 bp, 13 predicted proteins | sample 7278171 | NCBI WGS metagenome assembly JAAUXT01 (sample SAMN14350112, study PRJNA611818) | marine sediment metagenome | isolation source: surface marine sediment (1.8m) | place: French Polynesia: Moorea | collected 2018-08
CAAGGAAGAATTGATGACACTACCAGCAAGGGACTTTGCACTGCAGTTACCTTGAGCACTGCTTCTTGTTTTGTTTTTTGATGGTTTCTCAGTGGGATGCACCAAGGAAACGATTGGGAGTGTCCAGGCCCAAACTCCGGAGTTTTGACAGTTTTTCAGGCAAGCAACAGACAGACGAGGAAAGAACGCGCTGGGTCAAACAGACTTCGTGGTCTGATACCGAGGTGAACTCAGGTGGAGCACGAATGGATGTAGAGGAAGAACCTCGTCCTGTGTGGGGACTTGGCGAGGACCGTTCTTGACGGAACTTCCTTTTGGGAATTTCTTTTTGTGTCCATTAGGACCACAGGCAAACGCACGACACTGGGCAAGACTCTTCGGAACGGTGCTTGGTAGCAGAAATGACACAGTGGAAAAAGCTGAACATGTGATGGTATTTTCAGATAGCCCCTTGTTTTTAATTCAAAGTATCGTTGCCACGTAAATATTGACAGAGTTTATAAACCAGATAAAAGGGCTGGGTTTCATGAGGTTGCCCTGGTCTGTCTCTCCGTGTGGGTACGTCCGTATCAAGTACGAACAGTATCTCATGCGGAATCACTGCCGCCTTGGACTTCTGTACTCGCTTTGTGACCCGTGGTTTGAAAAATATTGAAAAATTAAATTTTAAAGAAACAAATTGTGACAGTGTCTGAATTTCTGCACGTGAAAATGCAAATTATCAGAAAGATTCATTTTTTCTCCCTCCCTCCCCCTTTGAATCATGTCGCCCCTTGAATGGCAATAAACTTCTCAACACCAAAAAAAGGCAAAAACAATGAAAAAGAACAAAAACAATCAAAAAAATTATTTTTGATTCTATCAAATCTTTGCACACCTGGGGTGCGGTCGCAGATTCATCGCACGGAGTCCTGCATTTTGAACCTCTCAATTCAACACCTGTTAAATAGCGGAGGAATGCACGGTTTCACCACACAGTCGTCTAAACAAATATTGCGGAGCGAATCGTTCTCGACCAGAGGGAGGGAGAGCCCGGACCACACGGCCCACCTGGAAATGCGCGAGCACTCGTGCTTGAAGTGGGAAGATGAGTACATTGGGGAAAGAGCGAGAAATCAGAGGCCACCGGAGCTGCGTGAACGCCTCGCGCGCAGCAAAAATCTCAGCTTCAGCCAACAGGGTAGATACGGAACCAAGGCCTTGGTTTTCTGCAAAGATCTTCCATTGTTGTCTACAACTTCAAAGAAAACAAACAGGCTCCCACCTCAGACCAAAGGTGGCAAGACAAATAGACTTTGATAGGGATCACTGCGAAGTTCTCTCAGCAGCAGAGGAAGATACACAGGGGGATTTTACACCTTGTCTTGTGCAGGTCTACCTCCACGTGCCAGAACAAACCACCTGTCCGTCAACTCAGCTTCTCCGAAACCTCCCTCTCCAAGATAACCCTGCCATGGTTTCACGTCTGACTTCTTTTCAATCTCCAAGCAGATTTTTTTCTGCAGGACAGAACCAGGTCTTTTTTTCTGAAAACCACAATGTTGAGAAGAGATTCATAAAGTGCAAGCAGGCGAGTGTGGCAATGTTTGTGTTGTCCAGTTGCTGTCTGCAGCGTACGAGATCTGCATTGGTACGGCAATTCAGACACGCAGATTGGGACACCATGGTTCAAGTCTCCTGTGACAAGGACAACCTTTTTTCTGTTCAAGCCAAAAACCCTGCAGCGGTCAGCTGTACCAGTCCTACGACGAAGTCTGACTGCAGGAGTCTGGATTCCCAAGTCCAGCCTGAGATTCTCTCTCACTTCCCCGCTCCCACGTCTGGTGAGCTTCTGACCTCTACAACTTGTTAGCGCGTGATGAATTTGTGTTGTTTTTACAGCTAATGATGTAGGTATGTGCTGAATGGTGATGAAAACAATCCTGTGAAGATCCCCGCCGCGAACACCCCGTGTGCACAATGAATGCATCACCACCGACACGATTGTAACCAGTAAGTGCTCAGCAATTGGCCAACAGCTCCAGGTACAACTGATTTACTGGGTATCAAATACAACTGGAGCAGCAAGAGGCTTCTGAACGAGGCATCGGCAATTGGTCAGAATAGATCAATGAAGGGAAGACTTCTTTGTCCACACTGGCTGCTGCACACGTGTGAAGTTCTGTTGATTTCTTGTTCCCATGTCTAACCACAGCTTTTGGTTTGGTACATGGGCACAAACTCTAGAAAGGAAATTTACTCCCCTGTGGAGGATTGAGCCGCACACGTTGAGTTGGTACGAGCCCATACACACCTACCCAGGACCACCCTGGCGAGATCCACTTGCCTGACTCGAACGCTTTGCCCGAACCTCGAAACGCGTGCGTTTCGCGTTCAGATGGTTCGATAAAGAAACGAAACATCAAAGACTTGGAACCAAGACGATAACCACCAGAAAGACAAAAGAACTCGATCCAACATCCGGTTGGACAATCTGCAAATTAAGTACAGGTGAACAAGCCGTCCACATCTGCATTTTCTAACATTCACAAAATTTCCCTTTGAAAGCCCAGAGGTGATTTCTGCGAAGGATCCTTCGTACCCTGAGACCTGGGGGAATTTCTGTTTGTTGTATTTCCCACGCAGGTGGCATTCCCCACCGTTCCACCCACCATGATCAGCAGGGTCCGTTGGCTGCAGCCGCGTTCTCGTCTGTCTCTGACATGCGAACATGAGAGCGAATTACTTTTTGTTCTGCTCTCTTATCTCTTGGCAGTTTGCAGGTGAAAAACAACAATGGCGGATCCATACCCTCGAGCCTATATTTACCTTTTCCTATTAACTTGCACAATGTTCATTATTTTCTTCATCAGTGTCGTAATTAAGGACAGGTTAAAAGTCAGAATGGAAGTCAGCTGTGTCGACCTGACAGACACTTCGCCGTGGCGTCAACGCTTCAGCGAGACTCACCTGCAGCTGCAGCCGCTCTTGGTTGCCAGTCCCGTTCTGGGTGGGAAATGGCGTTTTTTAGTTGCGCGAAACGTGATTTTTTTGTCAGTATGCGTATATCTGTGACGGGTGTGACCCGCAGGACCCCCTCCTATCGGGAAATTTCATGGGAGATGCAGAACCGACCACAATTTTTTTTTCAAAATTGTTGGGCCTTGGTCTGGGACTTTTTTTTCAGGCTGGACCCCCCCTCTGTGGCTTGGGGCTTAGTTAGAGTCTGGCAGCCGAGGAGGCTACATCTCGGGGGTGGACGCGCGACACATGCCCTGCAAGGCATACTCGTTTTCAATTCATCTCAGGAAAACCGGCTCTCTCTCTCTTTCGATTGCTGAAGGCACGGTGGATACGAAGTTACCTTTGCCTGTCCTGAGCATATACCGCTCGTACGTGCCACTGTACGTGCGAAAAGCTTGGAAACAACATCCACAAGTTTGTTTGCTTCACTTCGGCAAAGCCTTGCAACATGAAAACAGTGACAGGTTCGTGCGCAACCGAATCTGCGTGATTACACAACACCAGTCAAAGCCGCTCAAACTTTTGTCACAGCTTCGCGACCTCAGCGCGCCGCACACCAGTGTTTACACCTAACTCCAGCTGCGACACAAACCCAAAGTAAACACTCCGACTTCTGCGCTGTAAACCAACGAATCTCAGGATATCCTCCCTGCAGCAAAATCATTTCCCCAACTTTTTTCCGAATGTAGATCAGTCTGGATAGTCTGGGCTTTTGCTTTTGCTTTGGCTCGCCGAGATTTGCTGCCAATTGACTGTCCGAACGAAACACAGAACACGATGCGACTTCACACCAATTCTCGCAATGTTCACCAGTCAAAAAAGACGCGAAACGCGAAGTCCCCAAGACTTGCGACCACCAGGTTATTGCGACCACCAGGACAGAAGGACCACCAGTCCACTGCGATCACCTGGGTACTGGGATCACCAGCAAGAGATCAAGAGATTGCAACCATTGGACATTCCAACCACCGAGCCCTGACCATCAGCACAGAAGGACCGCCATTGCACCCACTGGTCCATTGGGACCTCCTGGCCTCTACAACTGCCAGACTATTGCAACCCTTTGGCTCTTGTGACCACCAGTACCACCAGACCATTGCGATCCCCTGGCCATTTTTGCATTTTTCTTTTCATGTTCTTGCAGCGCCCCCTCAAAATGCCAACGACGAACATCAACATCGCGGCCGCATGCGACGAAGCGTGGACAGATCCTGCACTTTTTCTGTGTTTATCGTGTTTTGTGTACTACAAAGAAGGGTGTGCAGAGATGTGAGGGGAGATATCTGATATTTTGGCAAGTCTTCATCCAGCCAGATGGAAAGTGGAGACCGAACCGCCCTGAGCCTCAATGCATCACCTTCCTGCCTGGTTGTAAGAGGAACAGTTCTGCAGAGGGTTTCAAAACTTTTCCTAAAATTGAGTGAGAGTTTGAGTGGTACTTACGTGAGTGAGATATGGTGAACAAGTAACATCCTAACACGTAGGTATTGACTAGTTGAGACTTCCACCCTGCAATGAAAACAGCTGTTGTCTCAAAATTTTCCTTGCGAAGACAAACTTCAGATTTTTTTGGGGATGAAACTTAGGTTTTCGTTTTGAAGTGAACTAAAAAACAAACACGGTGAATCGTTTCACACTACAAACACGAGGGAAAATTTGTCAATGGAAGCACGCACCCATTCTGCATCCTCGATCAGCTTCGGCCGCCGCTGTCTTCTCGGTCTCCTCTCCGAGTGAAGATCCACGCTTCTCTCCTCAGCTTCTTCTCCTTTTATTTCCTTCACAACTTTCCCGAACTCTCTGTTTTACTCCATTGTCTAAATCTTCGGGGTTATCCTCTGCACAGCTAATCCACGTTCTTTGTCACATCGCGTCAGTGTGTCCTCTTCTTCATCCTTTCGTCATCTGCAATTCAAAAAATTGAATTTTTTTCAATATCCAATGTCAATTCAACAATTCAGGTTGTATCCTTTCTGTGCGGATTGAGATTGTTGGGTAATGCGAGGTTTTCATCCAAACGTACACGACGCCTGCCTGCAAAGTTGTGGAGAATTCTTTTCTGAGTTTCTTTTCCTGCTGCTCCCAGCTTCTGAAGTTTGATTGGCTGAGCGAGCGCCTCGACATAACAACTACAAACGAACTCAAGCGCCCCGCCGCACCACATGTTCGAGACACCGAAGAAAAAGATGACGAGACGACTCAACAAAAGTTGACGCCCACACATTTCTACAGTACAATTGTTTTTGGATTCACTGCAGAATACAGAGAGCTGCCCAATTGGTCTTTGAAGTCAATTGCAGATTTTTATGTGTTGGACATTGTGGTCGTTTTTCGTCTCTCCAGAGATCACGAAAAAGACGAATGTGGAACTGATCTTGTAATGAATGTGCGTAAAATCTCTTGAGCCTCAATTGAGATGATTATCTTGTTCGACACAGAATTATGTGAACAGAACGCACTGAGCGGCTACACATTCTTCTGTCGGGTGCAGGTGGGCGAGAAGGAGGATGGCCCGTAGATACCACAGGTCAACTGAACACATCAACTCTGCCTCGTGCCCTTCACACAAGAACCTTCTCCTGGACACCACACACACAAACTGAGAGCCTAACGATCCTGCAGATAAGACAGGGTCAGTAGTCTGGGGCAGAGAGAAACACTTGACTGAAACAAGCAGTATTCGAACGTGTCTGTTTGCCTCTGTGTGTGTGTGTGTGTGTGTGTGTGTGTGTGTCTGTCTGTCTGTCTGTCTGTCTGTCTGTCTGTCTGTCCGTCCATCCATCCCTCTATCCATCCATCCATCCATCCACCCACCCTTTCGTCTGTCTGTCTGTCTGTCTGTCTGTCTGTCTGTCTGTCTGTTTGTCTGTTTGTCTGTTTGTCTGTCTGTCTGTCTGTCTGTCTGTCCATCTGTCCATCTGTCCGTCTGTCTGTCTGTCTGTCTGTCTGTCTGTGCACTCGAGCCTTCACGCGCATGGTTTTCTCAAAACTTTTAAATTCTTTCACTCCCAGGTCAATATCATTTTGTCGTAACCAGCTTTTTAACTTCATACCCGGGTACATCACAGCGATACTTCGTGGCCCGTCCCCACCTTGAGACTCTGTGCACTCGTCGGAAGCTCGGCTGACGGTCTTGGTTTGGCAGGTCCTCGGTACACACAGCCAGGCAATGAGAGGCACCTGAGCCCAAGTCGGGTTGGTGGGCACGTGTTTGTGCCGCTGCCTTTCAGTCTGTGTTTGTCTTGAACTGGCTGAGTTTGTGATCTGTACTCAGCTCTGTCACGATAAAATCTCGACATTTCCACGCGACCAAGTGCTGCGTATGTATCGAGGCAGGTCGTTACTCGCAGATAGACATCAATCGCGCGAGCTCGAATATCCAGTTGAACCGTGCCCAAATCGAGCCACCGATCACTAACAACGATGGTATCTGTCCAGCAGCTTATTTTTGGGCTATCGTGTGTCGTGTTTGGGGTGTCTGGAGTTATGGTTGACCCTGTCCCCTGCGGCAGGTATCAGCTCGGGCGATCGACCGTCTGTATCAACATCATCTCCACAGAGAGGTTCTCTTCCACCTTCGTTTTTGAGTCGGAAGACGCAATGTGCGTCCGAGCTTGGGACAAGGCAAAGATCCATTGTGTGGACAAATGAGTCGAGTTGGGTCGCTCGTACCGCCGAGTTGGACGACACGTTCATTGACAAAATCCCTTTGGAGTCGGAAGTGGTGCTTCTTTTAGACTTTTTCCCAAGATGCAGTGTTGTAGCAACCCTTCAAGACAGGGTTCTCACACTGTACAAAAATGGTTCCTGTGAAATGACACAATGACTTTTCGAGACCTTTGGTCGAGAAAGAAGTTGTGTGATTGAAGAGGAACCCTTTTTGTAAGGTGAAAACCCATGTTCACCACGATGCGAGCACATTCGACAGGTTTTGTGATCGCAGAGTTGTGGAACGTCAGAATCTACGAGGCCGATCAGGTCAAGCAGCTCTTAAAGAGTGTCGCCCCAAACGGCAGTTTTTCTGTTTGCGGTCTCCTTTTTCAGTGACACGACAAGTTGCACGACTCCATCCTGAGGTTTGCCCACTCAATCAAAACGTGCGTACACGTGTATCCACAGCCACAGCGCTCGGAGTGTACATAAAGCACAACGAGACTAAACAACTTCCGAGGAAATTCGCGCTGAGTCCGAGACGCTTTCTCTGCAGATCAGCTGCGCGTATCTTTTTCTGAATCATAACTTGCCCCGGGGCTATTTTATTTACGGGTTTAAAATGAATTTCTGTTTATTTGGAAGGCGTCGGTCATTACTACTTGTGCGCAGAATTCACTGTGGCGCAACTGTACTTCCGTACGTGGTTCACAAACGCCAGAAAAATGGTTCCTGTGATTGAACAGTGCTTGAACTCACTTCTGCAACAATAACGACATGTGGGAGGGGCTTTGTGATCGCAACGTTGCAGAAGTGCACGGGGCTTTAGCATCGTGAGAAGTTGGACAACGCGCGCGTAACAGGCAAAAAGAAAACTGCGACACCTGACCAGACACAATGAGTCTGACCATTCCACTGTGTCCTTGTGAGGACAAAGCCCCCGGAGACCCCCACACGCACATCCTTCACGCAAACTGACCACAAAGGTGCATACTCCCTGAGGCCAAAGTCAAGTCATTGATATATCACAAATGAAAAATGGTCCCATGTTGCGAGTGTTTTTATTTCTTCCTCTTGATTGAAGATATTGGCATCCAAAGGTGTCCCGAAGGCATGCACTGTGTGCGCAAGCTGTGTGCGCGGTTTCGCCAAGCTGCATTTTTCACTGAAACACCAAGTGTTCCGTTACCTGTGGACCTGGCTGCGTAAGTAGATGGTAAATTACTTATCTGAACTAAGCATATAATTTTCTCACACGAAAGCTATAAATTTTCAACTGCTTGAATTCTAGACTTTGAGTTGCGGTTGGATCCGACCTCCCGTTAGATTTTTCCAGCGTACTGAGTGGTACTCGCTGAAGTGCATTTCGCATTTACGTGATCAAAAATGTTTATGACGTTCAACAAACTTGTTCCTTGGGTAACGTGGCCACTTGACAAATATCCGACTGCGAGGCTTGGGACATTCTGTTTATCACACATGAGATGTTGTTTACACCTATCAAGAGTCCTGGTCATAATGCAGAAAAACAGCGCACGATTTGCACTCGGGCATTTCCAGTTCTTCCGTCGTGCAGTTCCTTGCGTGCAGTCGCTCGAGCCAGGATGCACGAGTGAAAGCAAACGCTGCAGTACGAGTACTTCACCCACAGCGAAACACGGGGTCCGAGTGTGCGAAATGTTTTCTTGAGAGGTTGTGGACACGGGGTGCAAAAGGACCGGCTCCTGTGGTGAGATTTGAAGAACATCGCCCGAGGTCACGCATGCGCGCTCGGTCACGAAGCTGTTCGGCTGTGTGAAGTCCAGTTGAGTGGGGCTTCTCTGACACACCCGTCACGATCACGCTTCAGGTACCCTGAAGAGCATCACAGAAAAAGGCGCAGAGCCCTTCTAGTTCTCGGTGAAGCCACAGCGCAAATTTCAAGTGGCAGGCTCTTTCTCAAGGCTGCATGCGGTGGTTTTGTTGAGCTTTCAGAGAAAGTTCATCCCGCAGAGTGAGAGGAGTATTCAAGACACAGAGCCTTGAATATTTGCTTCAGTATTACCTCGAGCAAAGTTACACTTGCTGAGTCTTTACACACCCACAACCACTCAGAGGTGCTCGGATTTCCGTCCGGAGAAAAGTAGCACGAAAATAGACCGAAAATAGACGTGTGATTTCTTGGCACCGTGGCCTGTGCACCGACCGGGATCGTTCTCTCTGAAAAGTCAACGTTTTCTGCAAGGAATCAGCAATGCGTGTTTGAGTCTGTAACCTTGATGCACACGCATGCTTTGCAAACATTTTGAGTTGTGCTTACTCTTCTGTTTGAATTCCCGTTTTGTTTTTTTTTGCGTTGTGTGTACTCGTACTGATCTCGTACCTCAACCACTGCCGTAAGTCTGAACCGCACGCGTCTTGGATCTTGGATCCCTTCCTTGGCTGTTGGGGACGAGGTGTTGCACCACCACAGGACAGGGCCCCAAAGCGCACAAGTTCTGAGGCACCACTTAAGGACACGACCCTCGTGCACATTCTGCTTGAAATTTGTCAACAGGCTCCCGACAATATACAGGTGTGGTTTCCTCCCAAACGGTGTTTCTGTGGCGATCAGTTCGGTCCGTTTCAGACTCCCAGGTGCAATGCGTCCGTGTCAACGAAACCTGAATTCAGTTCAAGCGGCGACGTGGCATCGTGCATACTTAGTACTGTAGCATTCTTTCTCTTGTTTAGCAATCTATTTTCCACCTTTTTACGTCTCTCACAATGCAGTACCGCGGGGTTTAAAAAGCACCGTGCATTTGTATCTGTCACTCATGGAACACGCTCGATTAAATTAAATTCATTTTTGATGAGTGTGTTAGCGCTAATCTGTGTGCGCGATGAAAGGCATTGAGCAGCCAAGTGACACGGGACAGATCACAATGCGCGAGGTGCCGGCAAGTTTTTACCTTTGGGAGTCTGACCTGAGGAGTCAGCGGAACATCAAAGCATGATGCAGGCACGAAGAATACCATGAAGAGAGCAACCAAACGAGGGCAAAATCAAAAAGTTGTGACGGCAATCTGAAAAGTCGCAAAAACAACGGCAACTTTTGCCTGAAAAGAAAATAGCTGCAGAATCTGCGACAAATTGCACGCAACATTGGTTTGGCTTGTCTCGTCGTCACCGGATAATGCTTGGACCTGCCCACATGACTATTCTCAGGGCATTCTCATTTCCTTTGTTTTCAATTGTCCTCGGTGTGTTGGCTGCCAGCGCAGGACAAAACTCCAGCTATTTCCCCCAAATCTCCGGTACACCTCAAGTTTGCAGACAGAAATGTAGCGATTTCTCAATTGACTCTTGCACCTGTTGGAAGTAAGTTGCACCTATTGTTATCGGGCTCCACATCCTCTGTTTCCATCTCGGTGTAACCAAGCCAGCCTGATCTTTGCTCCCCTTTTGTATCAAACGCAAAAACAGATCAAACAACGACTTGAACAAGAAGCCACTTTGTCACGAGATTGCAAAGCGATATACACAAGCGCGTATGCGCAATCATAACAATGTGCGCATTCTTCCAGTCGAAGAAGTAAACGTGTATGGTTGTAAATTTCAGGAATATATGTTTTCTGCGTAAACACCAAAATATACAATTGTCTGCAGACATGACAATGAGATACCCGCCATATTTCGTCGCTCCGCTGACCCGTTTAGATCTCCGTCAGATGCAAACAAAAACTGTTTTTCGTCGTCCAAGTTTTGCACAAAATGAACTTGAAAATTCTCCGAACGGCGGGGGGGGGGGTCAGTTGAGGCACGTGTGACTCCAGGGGTAGAGTAAGCGTTTGTTTGTGAGGGCCTCTGGGTCTTCTTCGGCCCTTGGTACCGTCCTGTTTATCTTCAATTGAAGACATCCTTGCTGACAAGTAAAGAGGGACCATTTGTCGACACGTTCTTGTGAAAATCCACAATTGAGAAGGTTTTATCAACGCGGGTCCCCCCATGCACAGACGAGGCATCAACAGCCTTTTTTTGCTGGGTCTTCACAAACTTTCCTTTCCTTCACTCGAACAGAAAAGTAGTTCTGGTGACGCGCACGCACGCACCTTGCCCCGCTGAGAGGCCCGTCGAGCTCCCCCAGGGAGACGAGCACAAAGCGGCGCTTCCGCAGGCCCCCCGCCCCGGTCCTATCTGACGTAGCCCGAGAGAACCTCGACTCTCCATTGTCAACACAAAACGATTAAATCAGCATGCAGATGACCATATTTCACATCATGACAAATTCTATTGAGCCACTGCATGGTGACGAGACACCCATAGAAGGTACCTCACCCTGAGATAAATCTGCAAACTGTGAGCAACATGCAATTACAACTTCAGGAAACTGCCTGCAGCATCTTGTTGTGAGCATGCATGTGATTCCAACCCAGCAGCAAAATATCAGTCCCCTTCGTCTCCCGTGTCGTTGGTGCACATGTGCTGGAGGAGCATCAAGAAAAATTGCTGAGAAGTTGATTTTAAGGCAAAAAGGAACTTATCAAGTGTTCGAACAATGCCGACTGCAAACACACAAGAACATCCATCAGTTAGAAGAAAAAAAAACTCAAAGAAAAATCTCTTTCTGAGTCAACACATCTATTTAAGTACGCAAGACACAAAATACTGCAAGGTAGCTTTTTGACTTCTGACTTGCTTACAAATTACGGGAGTTGCTTAAATATTTAGAGAAGCTCAGGCAATACAGTTAGTCGGCAAGTACTTATGTTACAAGTAAGGTGATATCGGAGAGTAATCAAACAAACGGACTTGTATCAATGATGCACTGACATTGTGACCGGACGCAGCGCATGTCTGACCACGACTGACCCTCGGTGTGTCGTTCCCTACCCGCGGGTCAGCGCGACTTCCTAATGACAGAAGAACAAACAGATTTGATCAGCTCCTCAACAAAGCTACCTGAAAAAGCTCGTTGGCAAACACCGAGTACAGTTCAGGTCAAAGAGTTTGTTGTCACAAACCGAGTACAGTTTGGGTCAATCTGTCTCTCACTGTTGGGCTCCATTGCATGAAACGTCACGAATTTTGGACAGCACAGAAACGCTCTCTCTTTGTACGATCAGTTGTGCAACAACAACTTGCAGGTGCATGGTTGGCACACAAGCTTGACTTTGAATGATCCGGTTGTGAGTGTTCAGTCACAGGTCTCGATGCCAACAATCGGCTTCAGGTCATTGAGCTGAAACACCGGTGTGACGCAACAGCAACTGCGGCACAAATCGTTGTCAACTCAAGGCGGCTTCATACAGAGCTACGTCAACGCCAACGGTTGTGGCAGCAGAAAGAGATGAACATTGGCTGCCTTGTTCCGTCAAGAATCGGATCCCAGCGATTATCTGCAGCAAGCAACCTGCGTCACATTGGGCATCTTGTAAAATTTTGTTGCTGCCCATGCAGCATTTTGCGACAAAAAGGCAGAACGCAATGAGCCTGCCGCAGCTTCATATGAATTCAGCCTTGGTCCCTGGATCAGCACATCTCCACGTGCATCAAACTCCGTCACAGAGGTGCAGCTGACAATACCACCCGTGACTCATGCAGTGGGCCCCACGGTCTCCCCATAGGGATCAAAGCGGTACACTCCGCTGCGGTCTATTGAAAACGCGCAGGGGTTGACCGCTATACTGTGGCGCGCGACAAAGAGCGCGACACACGGTGAGACGCGCACCCTGACCGGGCATACCTTTGGAGTGCTGTTGTCAAGGACCCGGTGTCTCAGGACCAGACCACGACCGTACTATTTCTCCGACATTGTTGTGTAGTCCTGAAATTTCAGGACCAGACAACGATGTCGTTGTGTAGTCCTGAAAATTTTTTAGGACCAGACAATGACTGCCTAGGACTGAACAGCGACCAGTCATTGTGTGGTCCTAGATAAAATTTTGTTGTTTTAGGACTAGGCAATGACCAGATTAGGAAGTTGGCATGTGGTCCTAGGACCAGGTGATGACCGCGTTAATGGGGTGCTGTGCAGTCAATAGCAATTAACACAGGCAACATAAAGACAAGTAGGACATGAGCAAACATAACAAGTATGACTTCAAATGAAGGGTGAAGAAGTTTTACCTTGATATGAATAGTGAGTTGTACACTAAGGTGTCCCACAAGGACAGCATCAGCAAAGTGACAGTGAGTAAATATCTATGAATATATGTATGTTTGCTGTAATGTTCTTCAAATGTGTTTGGGTGCTTCAAAGTACATTGAAGCACCCAAACACATTCGAAGAAAGCCATGATTCTGTGTGTATTTCACTTTGAATGCATTTTAGACCTTCGAAGTACTTCGAAGCACCCAAACGCATTCGAAGAAAGCCATGATTGTGTGTGTATTTCACTTCGAATGCGTTTTAGACCTTTGAAGTACTTTGAAGCAGCCAAACGCATCCGAAGAAAGCAATGGATTGTGTGTGTGTGAACTGTCAGC
>JAAUXT010003133.1_pt1 | contig 13100 bp, 12 predicted proteins | sample 7278171 | NCBI WGS metagenome assembly JAAUXT01 (sample SAMN14350112, study PRJNA611818) | marine sediment metagenome | isolation source: surface marine sediment (1.8m) | place: French Polynesia: Moorea | collected 2018-08
AGGTTGGCTCAAGACAGAGATCTGATGAAGAGAGTGATCACAGGCGATGAAACATGGGTCAGCTGCTTTGAGCCGGAGTCCAAACAAAGCAGTTCCCAGTGGTTGGCTGCAAGAGAAGCAAGGCCCAGGAAGTCCAGAACCAACCGCAGCACCCGCAAGACGATGATGACGGCGTTCTTCGACCACCAAGGACTGATTCATGTCGAGTTTCTTCCTCGTGGTGAGACCATCAATGCAGCTGCATATCGCCAAGTTCTTGCACATTTGCGTGAACAAATCTGGAAAAAACGCCCACAGTTGTGGAATGATCGCTCTGTTGTGATTCATCATGATAATGCCAAGCCCCACACCGCCCATGGAACAGTTGCAAGAATGATGGAGACTGATATGGACACACTGGACCACCCCCCCTATAGCCCTGACATGGCTCCATGCGACTTTTTTTTGTTTCCGCATTTGAAGAAACATTTGCGCGGACGCCACTTCAACAACATCCAAGAAGTTCAAGATGCAGCAGTAGACTTCCTGTCAACCCAAATTCCGGATCATCTGTACTGCAAGGCAATTCAGGACGATCTTCCCAAACGTTGGCAGAAGTGTGTGGACTATGGAGGGCAATATTTTGAGGGAGTCAAGAACCTTCAAACCCAGCCAAATCCACCTGAGGATGGCGAGGACTCAGATGCCAATTCCATATCTGAAGCCTTTTGACAGTGCAATGTGTTTCGAGACAGCAGTTGGAGATAGGAATTTCCTGTGGACTTCGCTCAACTACGTGCACAACAACTCACAAAGTTAGAATTTCAACAAGGAAGAACAAACTTTGGGACACTCATTTTTTTGTTATGGACTGACCTGCATTTCGTCTTGCATGTACAAGAATTGCAAAGGATAAATTTGTCCTCCGGGATCCACAAAAAACCCGCTCTCGATACTCCTTGAGACCCCCTCGTACGTTTTACACCTCGCGCTGCTGAAGTATTTGCACAGCGCTTCAGATGCACCGTTTCCTCGTGTCCCACCGATGGGCTCGCTAGAATTAACTGTTAACGGAAATTGAAACCTCGACTATTGATCTGAGCACGGTGCAGCTCTGGATAGAGTCTTCATCGATTCCACCGAATCGCACGGACCTCAGTCTAAGTGGCCAATTCATCATCGTTCAGGCTCCATTATGGATCTACTAATTTCCGACTATAATTGACTTGAAAGGCGAAAACCAAACCCCACCTCGTGTCCGTGTGCGCTTGACCAAGGATGACCCACATTTGTTCACCGGACTCGGTGTGCCTGGTGTCCCTTTATGGCTGTCAAGCGGTCAAAAATCTGTGTGGGAAATCGCTTCTGTGTTGGTATTGTATCCTTCAAGCCCATCAACCACTCCCCGATATTCATGGGAACAAGAAAAAGGCAGAGAGCTCTTACCTCGTTCCTGTGTTGCAACTAGCCTGCCATACTCGCAAAGAAATCCATACAGCAGATAGACATCGGTGTAGCTAGCTTCTCTCCCTGCACCAATTGCCACTCGAGTTCTTCGTTCCAACCTGACTCGTAAAGCTTCACGCCAACGCGCCACACAAAAGGCTTCTATTGTCTAAAGTTGCAACATTCCATGGTGAGTAAAATGTGTTTGGACAGCTGGAGGAGCTGGTAATAAATCAAGGTATTACTAGAGGACACTCTGCGGGGCCCTTACAAGAAGTTATGAAACATCTCGCAGCTTCTCTTCTGCCAGAATCAGTGCAACTTCAACTCAATCAATCTGCGATGAAGCAAAGCTGTCCCTGTCCCGGGGTCCACTGCTGCATGAAAATACTCTAAAGCAGTAGAACCGCCTTATAAATCAATCAGATCAACTCACGAGTGAACACCGTAAATTTAGATTGGTGTCTCTTAGTCCCTGTTCAAGAAGCCATTCGAAAGTAGAAAAAACTCCCGAATAATTGACGTCAGAAAAGTCCAAAGTGAAGAACAAAAGCTGGCTTGAAATTGTGGCTTCAAGCTGAGTGAAAATAATTGGGATATGCAGCGCGGCATGCCAGAGCTTCCTTATGGCTCTCTGGGTAGTCATGAAAGCGCTGTCATGGTCCCTATAAAGGATGATTTTTCACATTTGAGCCGACTTGATCAAGATTCAAATACACGCGGACGGCCACTGTTTCCCCTGTCGGAACGCGTGGAGAGGTCTTCACTGTCGAACAGCAAAAACGGGCAAATAAAATAATGTGTTCTCCGCCCCCTCACGCATCTGTACATAGAACTGTCCACCTTCAGGGAGGACAGGAATTTATATGATAGAAAAGTGCAATCTTGCGACACATTCCCTTGAGCTGAAGAATGAGTGCAGAGTCTCGAGCGTGATTCATCAGAGATCAAATGTTTCCCGACACGACTGCTGCTTGACAAAACAACTCCAACATCTCTGTGAGAACGAACTGTTTTCGCCGAAAAATAATGCACACAGAAATGTCCAATGGGTTCTTGAAACAAACTGAGAACACACGATGAACTGACCCAAGTCAGGACTTGAGACCCAACGTGCCAGCTGAGTCTTTTCGGGACTGCGTGAAGGCGTATTTATTGCCTTTGCCACGAAATCATTGCCCGTTCATGCAAACGTGATGGGCATCACTTCTCCGCGGTCTGAAACAAAGCTGAACCCAGATTCGTGTTTCTCGGTGAAACGTGCGTGCCAAGCTCACTCACCCTGCGCGTGGCAAATGTGTGTTGTTTCTCTTTCACTGTGTGAAGTGAAACGACATAAAATTTGTGGGACTCTGATTGCGGCTCAACAGGAAGCTGCTCACGGGACTCTTGGGGTTCTTCATGTAAAATGTATCAGACCGCCTAACGACCAGATTATATATCTCCTTTACCTTTTCACACCACTAACCACCATGTCGGAGCAACTGCCAGCGTCTTGTCTGATCTGCTGAGTGATTTGGTGGATCTATCAAACAAGAAAGCAGAGCTTCGAACAAACACAGGAGAGTCAAAGCGAAATCACCACCGAGTGACCACCACACAATCTTCGCAGTGGTTGTGGTCACCCTGACCACAGCTGAATCGCCATCAGGGGGGATCACTGCCCAAAATGATTGGTTACGATCACCCCCTCCAACCCCCGAGTCGTGATCGGGGAGGGATGATCGCCGTCTCAACCTATTGCGCCACGCAGTGCACAACACAAACCTGGTGATCAAGACGGAATGAAAAGACAAATTCCGGAACACATGATTTGCAAACAATTGGTCACCCAAATAACTGCAAAACCTTTCCCCCTCCAACCAATTGACTTTTGTGAACCTGACTTGTGGCTTGACCTGCATCACAGACCTGCCGCCTCGGTTTCTATGACCGCTCTTGTACTGCCTGCAGGTCCTGAGCCTTGCAAATTCACGGGACATGTACAGGCGACTTTACACGGGTGCCAACTATTTGCGCAAGCAACCTCAAGCGAATTGAAAACCCATGCAGAACAAATTGCGGCATCAACTGCTCAATTACAATTCATTTACTCGGGCAGCTGCTAAACTGCTGTTCATTTGTTTTCCGCAAATTTTCCATTTTCTTGTGCGGAGCGAGCTGTGCGGAAGTAATTGCGCCCGACGCGTCACCTGCGCAGAGCCGAGACCCGACGCTTCTCCACAATGTCCCATTCAGAGTCCCTTTCAAACTGTAAATAGTATCATTACCACATTAAATGCTTTTCAACAATTGCCCTGAATCTGATAATTTTGTCTGAAATCATCCAAAGTGACACAGATCGATTTTGTCTTGAATTCGGCTGTCTGCGTGAGGAATCTGCACCCGCCGCGCACGTCTACAATTCAGAGCGCGCCGCGCGCGCGGAGTGAGATGAAGAAGAAATCCAAGCCGACAGAACCAATCTGTCTCATTGCCTCCGACATGGCTTTTCCCCATTTCAAAAGACATCAGAAGCACGCAAACACTGCGGTGCAGTGCATGGGCCCTCCAAACGATCGTGACGAGATCCCATAGACACTCATTTCAACCATTTTGTCCCTGACATGAAACATAACTGATCTGTGCATGGGACATGAAGGTGCATTTTATTGAAAGCTGTTCTCTTGAAAGGCTGCATGTGTCTCCAGCGCAACAATTTGTTGTTCGTGCTCAATCACCAAGCGAGAATCTTCCCCGGGGCGTCCTGCTTGTCCCAGAGTCACTCAAGGCAAGAACGAATTCGCACCAAACTTGTTGAACGCAGAAACTTCAAAAACAAAACAGCAAGTGTTCAATGTGGGCTGAACAAGAACGGAAACCTTTGCCTGCGATGTTTCAATGGTAGACGCGAAAAAGAAAGCAGAGCTTTGAACACAGGCGCGTCGCAGGAGCAATCTCCACTGAGTGATCACTTTCTCAGTTGTCATCCCCCAGTAGTGACCAGGGTCTCGACCAATACGTACGTGAAAGCCAGTTCACAGGCTTGCAAACCGAAGAAAGCGCCAGAGAAAACACGACACGTGCTCAATCTGTGCTATTTGTGCGACACCCAAATGTTTGATACGGCCCGTACACGAGTCTTGCCTGGGTCTGGCACGACCTGGGGCCCACTAATGGATGCGTCACACTTGCACCGATCCTCCCACACAATCTCTCTTCCACTTGCACCCTGAGGCTCCGACTGCGATTTCGTTGGATGTCCCGAACAAAAGCTGGTACACCAAGCTCCTGGGGTGGTCATGCTGTCGCATAAGTCGGCTGATGTGCCGAGAAGGGTCTTTGTGGATCGAACCATGATACGTGCATTGGAAGGCGGGATTTGAGTGTGAAAGGGAATCCCATTGCTCCTCACATTCCTTGATGTAATTGTGAGTTGGGTGAAAATGGTGTCTGGCTCAGCATGTTTGGCGCGCTTTTCACAAAAAAAAATTTGTTGCGCCCTCTTGGTGTGTCGGGAAATGTGCTTGTGTCCAGGGCCATGTGTCGAAACCAAAATCGCCATTTTCCTTCATCTACTCGTACAACTGCTTGGTTTATTCCCTGGCAAAATCTAAGCAATGGCCCCGTTGGGAATGAGACTCCCAAGTTTTGGAATCAACGGAAAGTCATACTGATCCCCAGGTCAAGAAAGTAAACATGTTTTTGCCACATTCTGTAAGGAGATGGTCTATTTTTGTATCTTATGCCTCCAAATCCTTGCAGAGAATGATTGCTCACATTTTGCCTGACAACCAACATGGCCCAGTTACAGATTTTTCAAAGGACCCGTGGCCATGCTTGTATTTTGGCACCACCAATATTCATTCAAATCACGTCGCTGCAGTCCACAGAGGTGACCTCTTAGAGAGTGCTTCATTCATATCCATGTGCGACACGACTCATACATTGGGAGCTCCGACTGCACCTTTGAAGCTTTTGTCAGCTCTGCTCTATTGATCCTTCGCTACAAATTACAGGGGAAGATCGAACATAAGTCAAAAGGGGAACGCTCCAGGAAAAAAGCATTGCGATAATGATAAGGTGGGGAAAGTGCCAGGAAATATGAGTTTGTAATATGAGGTTCCCTGCTGCTTTGTCAGGCACTCGAGGAGCTTTCAGGCCACGAGCTCAAGATGTCAATTTCTGCAACTGATTACTTGACCAGCTTCCTCCACGAACGACCAGTGCAGCTTTCATTCAAAATCGTGACCAAAATGTTGAGCTTTGGAGAAAACTACTTTCAAGAGGAATATCAGCCGCGCACCACTGACATCACAGAGTTTTGTTGTCCGGAAACTCGGAAATCTGGCAAAATGACCAAAGTCCAACAATTTGTGCAACAGGGGGTGACAAAGTCCAAAACTGTTGTGTCCCTTGTTTGGCTCACACAGTACAGTCTGTTGTCTTGTCCAGCATGCTGGTCACTAACCTGTTCTCTTCATGCACTTTTGTGTGTCTACACTTACATTGCGGGTCTGCATTCACTGTTGGTACTTGCAGTGAAGAGACAACTGTGTTTTTCCCTTTATCTGAAGCACAGTGAAGAGAAGCTCCACTCTGTGCTGTGAGTTCTCAGAGCTTCAGCTTTACCCTCTCCAGCCATCTGAGTACCATGGTTATGCTTGCAGCCTCACACCTTTCTTCTTGTCAGATTGCTTTATTTACTATTTGCAACACAATTTGTGCCTTGTATTCTCACACTACCCATCGAGGAGGGGGGCAACTCAGATTCTTGGAAATCAGGAAACTCTGAAATGCCCCCATCCAAAAAAGACAGAAGTTCAAAATAATTCTGACCAGGTTGGGGGGATGACTTGGAAATAAATCCAGAAATTTTCACCATAGGTTTTCTTTTGCTGTGTGGCATCAGAAAACAACAATAAGTTTTCAAGACACTGACATTTTTCACTTTTGCATTGAATCAAAAAATTTCAAAGCAAGCAGAACTGCTCAATTTCTTGATCTGAAGCCAAGCTCAACAGGGAAAAAACGGAAAAACTCAGGAACTGGGAAATCCAAAACAAGACGAAGTCCGCAAAATTCAGGCGGTGGGGAGATCTCAGAAATGCCAGCTCACCAGTCACATACAGGGCAAAAGCAATATCACTACGCTTCATGACTGATAATTTTCTCCAAGTTCGACTGCCTAGGCCTGCAGTGCTTGCCAACATGCGGGAAGGGCACGTGCAGCCTGAAGCCACAAACCTTCACCTCGGATGAGTGTGGAAGTCTCAGCAGATTGATCTCTGATGCTGCTCTGCCGCGCGAGCTTTGGAAACACGATCTCCTATTTCCAGAGACGTGTGCACCCTTGGACGCGATCGGGAGCTCCGTTCCCACGCAATGCAGCGACTCTTTAAGATATCGCAAGGCCACAACATTTAATCTCGAGTAATCCGAGATGAAGACCCAAGTTCCGGTGCCTTCACATCATCTGCGCATCATGTGACTCTTGTAATCCGGTGGCAAATGACCTACTTCAGCGATGCGTTCCAACTTTGATGTTCACAAGCTGCGCCGGACCGGTTTCCGAGGCAGGGATCACCTTTGACTGCGCTCCCTGCATCAGTAGTCCGGTCAGGTGCCGCTTCCCCCAGAGAATCGTAAAGTTGACGACCCTTTCATTTATAACCAAATGATACACAGTTCTTACACACTTTAAATGGCTCCCATGACCAAGCGGAAGCTTTACGGAGATTAAGCAAAAAATTTCCAGACTTACGTTTGCATGCGGAATTGCTCTTTATGTAGATTCTCACCGTCTGCACCGACGACTCTGAATCCTGTGCACTATCTGTGAAGCATGTTACTCGGACACAAAACACCAAATTCGCTTGAGCCCAGTGCACTGCAGTGCACTGCACACGACTGCAAGTCCTGAATTCAGTGATTCCTTTTGCGTCAGAGCGTGCACACAGGCAGAAACTAATCGTCCATCTTTCTGGCATCGCCAGTGACCCAGACAAAATCAAGATTTAATTTCAACGAACTGCATTTGTTGCAACGAAGTTAGTACATGTTTCAAGACCAGCCAAACTCAATCACGGGGACTTTCGCAGACAACTGACTGCTCCGTTTCTCCCTCAAGTTCCACGTGATCGCGAAGATGCCAAACGAGTGATTAATGGCCCTTGCGGTTTTCTGCAAATTTTCAAACTGTCCAAACTTTCATTTACGAAAACTACCAAAGACATCACAACGACCGCAGATTAAAAGCCACACAGACTTTCTATGCGCGTTTGTCTCCACCTGTCAGCCACGACAGTCAAAACAGGAACCACAGTCATCAATTTGAAAGCAATGCCCGAATGAAGTCACCCAGGTCTCTCGAAGGAATATTTTCACCATTAACAGGTTGTGAAACGCATTCCTTGGTGCATTCTGCAAGTGCACGTCGACGCAAAGCTCAATGTGCTCGACATTGTGCTGAGACAGTGATAAATGACCTGTCAATCTCTGCTGGATTGAATTGTGTTGTTGAAAACTTTAAACCTGCAATTTTCATTCTCAAACATAAATGGTAGCAACAAAAGAAGCGGACCGAGGAAAAATCGGGGGAATTCTGGTTCGCGTCAAATGAGCAGATCCGGTTGAGCCAACTTGTAAGTTTCTGTCGCTGGACAACCAGAAATCAATCTGAACAATCTGAACTACAAGCCTTTGCTGCAAGAGCAAAACATTCAAGTTATGAACAAAGAATCTTGCAAATTATGAAGAGAATTCAATAAGTGGCTACTTGATCTATGTGACAGCGGATGCATGTTTCTGTCCTGTGGGATTCATATTCCAAATGCCCAAATAATGTATTGTGTGGGACCTTTGAGCTGACAATGCCATCGTCCAGACGGCGAGCCCAGGGGAGGTGAGGGATTCATTTGTGCCACATAAAATATCAGAAGAAACGAAATGAAATTCCATGCAAGAAGAGACATTTATGAAGTTTGATCCATCGCGATGTCAATGTTGAGGTAATGGCCCGGTTTCTAACACTCGGCGGCACCGAGTGCAGCAGCGGCACCGGGCGATCCATCGCGTCGCGTGACAGCTGAACCGCCTTCGCTTCATCCCTCATTGAACAACAAATTATCTATCATACAGATATCATTAAACGTGACTTACCTCTCTTCAAGTCTCATTCAAAGCAACCAAATCCTGCCTGTGCAAACCTCCTTTCGTACGTTTGTTGTGATATTTGCATTGAATTTACTGCTGCCTTGAAATTAACCAAATCCAACTCCACAAAAATGTTCTCAAAGCTGCAAAGTTGAGTTGTGAGATGGAAATCTCCGAAGGTTTTTGTTGCGTGGTCACGCGTCGACTTGGTGCCCGACCACAACCTTTCTTTCAACTTCTTGACATCTTACGTGAATGTTTCTTTTTGTTCACTTTGAATGATATTTTCTCAGATTCTCATCGTCTCTCGTGTGACAGACCTTGTGAACAAGAAAGCTGCCGCCTACATGTGTTCCTCCCCAGTTCCACCTCAATTGTTTTGTTCGAACTAAAGCCGATTCCTGTTGGAGCACTTGTGTTTGTTCGCTGCCCAGAGTCCGAGTAAATCAAAATGGACTTGACTGGCGGTAAAGTTGATGAAGCCCTTACAGCTTCTTCTCACGCAGCATCCCACAACAACTTCAACTCAATCAATGCGTGTTAGAGCTACACCGTCTCTGACCATAACGGGAGTCGACGCCATCAGCTGATTGTTCACTCACTGCGGCTGCAACGAAACCTTCTCAACAAACCACTGTGGTTCCAGTCAACGTGTGAGGGTCGTGATCTCGTGCTGCTCGCGATGATCACGTCGCAATCAAGACTTCAAGCATCCAGTGCGTGTGTGGAGACAGTCATGAGAAAGTGCAATGACTGTAGTCTGCGTGAGTCTGCGTCTGACGGTTCAGCTGAACCAGACAAGAAGTGTCACAGACGAAGACCGTTCGAAAACTCACACTGGTCACATTCACTGAACATTTTCAAGTTTCAGTGTGTTCTCGATTCGAAAGATCATATTTAACAAGATGATAGCTTTCCCTGTTCAGTGAAGCAACAATGATTGATGGTTCTCTTCAAAGAGATGAAAGACCAGAAGAGAGACCTTTCCTGAGTTGCTCAGTCAAAGCCTTTTCACGGTGTCAACAATTCCCACGTCGAGAAAATCATCACATGGAGCGAAACAGTTGACTGGAAAGGAGACTGCAGCCATCAAAAGAACACGCAAACAGTGATTTTATACGCCAGGTAGATGCTCACGCACAGTTCAGCGCGGACTTGTTCGAGTCCATTCTTCTGAAAGGATCGTGCTTGCACTTAACAATCTGCAGTTTTTGCACTGCGTGAACCATGCCCAGGTAGCGGCAGCACAAATGACCAAGCAGTGTTACCGTGCGACAGGTGCTGCGACACACCCTGCCAATATTGGCTGGGGAACCAAAAGAGAGAGGTCACCTGGTCTTTTTCGGGAGGGAGGTGGTATTTCTCTGATTTGTTTTTGTCTTGCAAAGGATGTGGGGCGGGTCTCTCTTCATCCAACAAATCTCCCGATCCCGAACAGTTGGTTTGCATGCAAGGGTCTCTGGCTTTGTTGAACTGCTATTTTTGTCCACATTCCAAAACTTACCGAAGTAGGGGTTGGGGCATCATCTTTTTGTATTCTTTGCACTGGTGTCAAGTCGTACTTTGTGGCATTGTTTAGAAAAGTTCAGATGGCCACTCTTCGTGGCTATTCGTGTCCTTTTTTGCCACACTATGACGGATCTCGAGGTTGCCGTCACCAAATAAACGAATCCCCGCGTGATTCGCACGACGCGCTTTGTTCACACAATGATGGAAGATAAATTTGCACAGAAGGCAATCTTTGACAGTACACAGCTGATGGCACTTGACGTGTCGATCCGACAGAAGCATTCGAGCACAGAGGAAAAGATTGATCTGATCAGAATCAAATGCCGAAAGCAACAAAGGGTTTGGGTTAATTGAGAGACACATGCGCGAGAAATGAAAAGATCAACTCTGCACTCATCTATTATTCATAGCAATACAACGAAAACACAAAAATTAGCTAAATTAATGTTTTTCATGTTTCCGTCAAACACAACACACCATCTGTGATTTCAGTGCTGTATTTCAACTTGACAGACACTTCGGGCCAGAATTGCCGTGTCCGGGGGCGAGTGCGGTCAGAAGCCATAATTAAAACACAATTTCGAGTGAATTACACGTGAACTGCCCAATTAAAGAGTCAAACAAACACTCCCAGGCCATACTCCCGTGCCACATCATGGGCGTCAGCTCAGACTCCACACAACCAGACTCCGACTGTCTCACAATCGCACCTGGCATGACAGAAATCTCTTACACACAACCAGTCGGATCACAGCCACGTACTCATTAATACCAATTGACAATAATCTACCATCAATTCAATGACAGGAACTAATAAATTGCCTGCTGTGGAGGAAAGAAAACCGTGGCCGACTTGAATTACTGCAAGCATCTTGAACAAACAAGCAATAAATTTGAGCAAATTGAGCAATCAGTCGCTTGTGATGAGCTGTGATTGCAGATGTCAGACTGAGAAGTCTGAGAAGTCAAGGCAGTCCAGGTCCAGACATACGCTTGGTCTGTCAGAAAAACGAAACGGACACTCGGCACCGGAGGACAACGAGTCTCATCCTGTCACCATCTGATCACCTCCAAACACTTGAACCAGACTTTCATCACTGCCACCTCAACGCCAAAGATACAGTTTACCCCGAGTGATTTGAATTGTTCCCGTTCATGTCCAGCCCATTTTCGTTCGGATAAACCGAAATTCGTAATGGCCTTGTCCCCCCGAAACTGAAGAGACCGATACGAAAACTTCAGATGAGACTCTGCCGCCAAGCAGACAAGAACAATCTGGAGGATTTCTGCTGCTTCAACAGACCGCAGTTTTACCTTTCAGCTAAGATTTGAAGACATGATTTTTTTGTTGTTCGGACGCAAGGACATTGCGTCTCCACCTCAAACGACCCACCTTCTGGAGGGTCAGCCCGGTTCGATGTTTTTCTCTGGCCAGTGTTTCTGGTTTTTTGAACTGTGAGGTGAACTCGTGCTGAGAGCTGAACACAGTTCACGGCTCTGATCCAGACTTCAACCCGTTTGAGTTTGTTCACCACACGACCCTCAGCGAAACAAGACCACTGGATACAACCTCCACGAGCCTGTTTCCCTGGTCTAGTTGTGCTTGTTTGGCTCAGGTGGCTTTGAACCTGGCGTATTGACACTTCACACACACACAGACACACACACACGCACTCTCTCTCTCTCTCTCTCTCCCCTGTTTCTCTCTCTCTCTCTCCCCTGTTTCTCTCTCTCTCTCTCTCTCACACAGGATATCTATGAGCCAGTGTGTGCGAGTTCTTGTCGTCCACTGCAGATACCAGTTTGTGTCTTTCCACATCATATCTTCACTTTCTTTGCTCCCTTCATAATGGGGCTAAAGTCCCCGCACGTCTCACCTTTCTCATCGATCCTCACTGACAGTGTAGCTGGGCCCGTAAAACTCTTTCCGGCAACACCGTGGCCCACGAAAGGGAATATCCAACTTTCCCCAGTTTGATGCCACTTCATGACTTTCAAACTTCGATTCAGCACACCATCTTCGACATCCTCCCTTGTCACTGTCCACTTTAAACCTTATCAAGCTGCCTTACAAATTGGAACAAGGCGAATGGAATCACGTTTAAAGCTCTGTAATCTGTGAAGATGAATGGCATTGTCGCCGTCGACGTTCCATCCAGACTGACTGCAGTAAATCACAATGAGCGACTCTGCAGAAAATGACGCCTCCGTATCTATCTACCCAACAAAAGCTTCGAAAGACGAGAATCTTACCTGGCTTGATGGATACACTTTTTCTCACAGGAACAAACGGTGTAATTTTCGCAAAACTTGGATTCTTCTGAACAAGTTGACTTTTTCTGCCGCATTGAAGTTGTTTGACTGCAACCTTGTTAAACTGTGCTTTGCCTGTTAAAGTTACACGCGATATTTGTGACACTTTCCACAAGGGGTGGTCCCTGAGACACTGAAGCCTTTTAAAGTGGACAAGGCAAAAGACTCCTAATCACGGAGCATTACACTGACTGATGGCAGAGAAAGAAGACACTCGGTGCAAAGCACACCCTAGAGCTATTTTTCCTAACTGGCAAGGTAAATGGCTAACAAGACATTTCCTCCCACTGGCGCTGTGTGACGATGTCATAAAAGGCGCATCCCTTCTATTGTAACGCATCATCCTACTTACTCACAATAACACACTGAGAACAAAATTACGAACTCTGGCCACTGAAGGCGAGTTCATCCTACTTTCCCCGTGACCTCCTCAGTGCCAGTGTCAATCATAGATGCGGGGATCTGACAAGTAGGGAGCTTTAATTTCCCATGTTCCACAATTAACTACGGAGTTCTATTCTTCGTCATTGGTCACTTCGACTGGAGATTTGCACCAGAATTTTGCTTCAAATTCACACACAACAATCTACCCCCACAAACCTGTCTGAGGCTCTTTTTCTCAAGTTACGGCAAGTCACACGAACAAACAAGAAGTTCCGGGCGGGAACCCTGATGGTCGCGCCGTTTCTGGTCTGGCCGAGTGGGTGGGGGTCTGGTAG
>JAAUXT010108454.1_pt1 | contig 13100 bp, 14 predicted proteins | sample 7278171 | NCBI WGS metagenome assembly JAAUXT01 (sample SAMN14350112, study PRJNA611818) | marine sediment metagenome | isolation source: surface marine sediment (1.8m) | place: French Polynesia: Moorea | collected 2018-08
AGTAGTGATGTTGTAGTATAGTTTATTGTAGAGTATGAGTTGGAGCTCAGTGGTTTAGGCTACCTTCCTCTATGGTGTCACAAGCTATTGTGTGTTGGCAGTCTGGGTCAAATGCCCAGCTAAGGATAGTGGCTCCATCTAGGGTAATGCTATGATTGGCTGTGGCTGTGCTGTGGCTGTGGCAGTACTTAGGGGGTGGTCATGGTAAATATATATAACAGTATTTCAAACGTTGACAACTTCACTTTTCCTTGTGGTCAAGTGTTCAAATCGAGAAGAGTTGGCGACGTTTCGCAGCAGTCTTGTGTGTGCCGTGTGTGAGTGTTTGGTTAGCGTTTCCCTTTCCTCCTGGGCTTTTGTACTATGTCCCTGTTTGGGCAGAGAACCTACGGATAGTGCGGTACTGGCAAGGTCTGTCTGATGTCTCAACCCTTGCCAGATGTTCCCCATGATGACTTTGACACTGCTTCTCTTGTAAATCTCCTCAATCACCAACCAATTACGAGCAAAACTTTGTCGGAAAGAATGTCAGCTTCAGATAGGAAGTTGTGATGCCCTGCCCAATAACCGAAGATACAACCGGGTTCTCTTCTCATCCTTGTGACCCACATGCTTCTTGTTTTCCCCACGCAGGTTCGGCCAGAAGTGTGCAATAGTTGAGAAGGTGGAGAAGGAATATGGTCTCTTGTCGTTGACGAAGGAGTTCAACGTGACAAAGGACCAAATGGAATCATGTTGTGCGCACTTGTTGAGTGACCCTCGCAACGTTGGAGCGAACATTGAAGGTTGTCGAATGCGAGTTGCCATGTTCTACTCTGTCATGAATGATGGTCAAATTTGTATTCCGTGGAACTGGAGGGGAGCTTATGACAGAGAAGGTCAACAGTTGTGACAGAGTTGACTCTTTCAGTCAGTTGTGCAGTCCTACTTTTGTGATCGCTTCAGGCAACTCTCAGCATGCAGAAATCGATTTCCCCAGAGAATGTGTGTTTCTGTTTCTGTTGGATTTGCGATTCCACATAAGTGGAGTCCGCATATCTACATGTTGACAGACTTTCGAAATGATGCGCCTGAATCAATGACAGAAGCGAAAAACAACCCAGTTTGTTTGCCTACATTTATCCAGTGGGGAAATGTGACCAGGCACTTGTGCAGGTGTTTGTCACACTTTTGCGCCAACGCCAGTACGTACACGAATCTGGAGGAAAATTGTTTCAATCTGTTCAAATTGCGACCGAAACGGAACTGTGTGAACGTTCGTGCTCTGTTGATCGCAGTCACGTTTGAGTTTCTTTGACCAATTCTTTTTCAGGGGGCTGGATGGAGTGTCCGATCTTGGGGTAAATGAGGAATGTAGATCTATTGTTTTGAATTCCTATAACATTTCGAAATGCACCTTGGAATTGTTCCTCTGTTGTTACCAAATCATTTGTTGATGAAATATAATCGAGTTTACAAATTTTACAAAATCGTTTGTTCCAGTTTGACTTTGACAGTTTCCTCATCTGATGGAGCGTATCGTCTCATCAGTCAATTGTTTTGTTGTGGTGGGGCGCTACCTGCGGGTATATTCGTGTCCCTGCTCATACGTGCCTCAATCAAGTGAAGGGCAAACGAGAAGCAGTATTCAAGGCAACTGCGGGTGCGGAGGGCTCTGGCTGGCTAGTGGGGGGGGGGGGGGCAAGGCAGGACGGGGACAAAACCCTCACCTTGCCTGTACCGCGCTCCTCCCTGAAGGGACTTCGCGCAACAAAGTAGAACAGGCGAGAACAAATAATTTTGGCCAGTTTATTGCGATCTGCTGACAAAAATTTCTGCACAAGTCATCCTGAAAGATTGGGCACTCACTGTTTCCCGTGACATGAATTCTGCGCAGGGAATTTCCAAGGAATCATAATCCACTGCCACAAGCTCACACACCCGTCACATTCGCGCATACACTACAAACATGCATGAAACATACCAGTGAAGTGGGTTGAGAACGTTCAGCTGACAGAAACAATTCATAACATTTGTACAGCACCACAATTACTTTCCCTTCCCAGGTAAATACATGAAAGAAAATGCATGAAGACCTTGTCAGGTGCACCTGTACTAATTACTCTTGTTGCCCACAAACATACAGATTCAGGTGGACGCGAAGAAAAAAAAAATGCTAAAAAAAGAAATTCCGTCAATAATGAACCAGATTTTTGGGGCCGAAGCAGTGTTCTCAGAAACATTCTACCGGCAGATCTATGTGAAAGTGTCTAAGCAAATGTCAGGAGCCTCCAGGGCCTCATATTTGGCACGATTAGTAAACGAATACAACAAGTACGATCGGTTCAAACTATGGACAGTGATTGATAAATCAAACATTGTTCGTTGACAAAAAAAGAAAGAAGATAAAACGCTAATGATCTGAGCGGCCTGTACAGATCTGGTGTGAACTACATGGACATGCACATCCTGATCAGACTCGAAAACGACTTCGAAATTGCGGAACATTCGAAAGTTTGCCCAAGCCATGCGTAGTCATTTGACATGTGCCAGGCCTAGTTGATATCTGCCGCTTGGCATCCGCCTAGATATTGGTCATGTGTTGATATTTGTTTCCCCCAAGAGGTTTTGAAGGGTCTTCTACGGCGTGCACCTTGACGGGTCTCAGTGCCTCCGAATTCCACGACCTGACGTTCGCAAGCGCCTCATTGAGACGCTCACACCAAACCAGACGCTCTTCCTTTGTGTCTGCGGACAACATGTGCCTGCAAGGACACAACAACACTTGTCAGCCTTGAGTCGCACCCCGGGAACAAAAATTGAGATTTGGGAAAGGAGCAGCATTTGACAGCAGAGCGGCTCGACAAAAACTCGTCGTTGAATAGTCCCTCGTCTGATCGCAAAACAGTCACGAGCGAAATAGAAAAGCAATTCCACTATCCTCGTGTTCGGCATCAGACAGCAGACCGGTGAAACAAAAATCGGAATCCATTTCGTCATTCTTTGGTCAAAGAGGAGGGAAAAGGAAAGACGCGCAAATTCACAAGCGAAATAGAGAGTGATAAATCAGCAGCGGTGTGAACGAACCTGGTTGTGCTGACAGTGTTTGATACCCAGGACGTGAGCGTGTCCCTTTCGCCCTTTTGTTGTCTTCTCACAGTCAGAATCTCAAACGTGTTCGGCCTGGCACAAATGTCGCGTGGGATCAGCCCGATCTTCTCCGAAATGCAGTACTTCAAATCGACGGACCCAGTGGGTTCCTGAAATGAAGTGAGAAAAGTTTGTTGGAAGTGCATGTCATGACATGACAAGCTCAAGACCTGTAATTGAACCACCTGACTCACTTTGAACTTTTCATCGTCGGGATACTTCCAGTAAGACAAAGTGTGATTCTTCAGCAGGCACCAACGCCGATGCCAAGCGCCGAATCCACTCACGTCTTCAAAAATGGTCTGCAATGTGGACCACCAAACAATGTAGCCATTTGTTGACACTTTAGTTTCGGATGGCGTCAATTTACACATAATATTCGTGCTCAGTTGCCAGAGCAGACACCAACCAAAAATCCTCTTTCGATGACGGAACTCTCCAGTAAGCAGCGGAGCTTGAGGTGAATGATGCCTTGCAGCGGGGAAGTGTACGGCACCTGAATGAAGAGAGAAAATGAGAAAGCCATTCGTGGCAAGGTTCGCAACTGTTGTACTTTCAGAAGCCTCCCCACCCCCTCCTACGAACCTTTTCCCACTCAACAACGGCAATCGATACGAGCGTACGTGCCTGTCAATACTTGTACTCACTCGGTCCAGTGAAAAGTGCGTCTTGTTGATAGATTTCATCGTGATGGGAAGGCATGCAACGAGCACGAAGTTGGTGGATCGCACAGCGGATGGACCTGCTGGACTCTCCATGCCCCTACTCGGTGTTCCTTTCAGCCACTTCTTCGGGGTCAATCCTCTTTTCTGCTTTTTTGGAGTTCCTTTCACTTCAGTCTCACGAACCACTGACTGGAATTTGAAATGAAAACCGGTTTCGTTCAACAGAACAGTCGCACACGAGAAAGTTCTGCACCGTTGCAATTGAACATCGTTCGCACCATGCCGTAAATTTCCAGGTCGAATCTGAAGTTTTGCTTGATGTCTTTCAATTGTATCAGGTTGGGAAAGTCCAAGCTGTCTCGAACATTTGCGTCGTGAGTGGACAACATCTGGGTCAGGACGACGTGAGCGCCATTGCGAATCATGCAGATAAAGTAGTGCGTTGCGTTGTCTGAAACAAACGTGAAACATCAACACAAAGACGTCAACTGGCCAGAACCATCTTGACCATGCAGGAAGAAACACAGCGCAGATCTGCTGTTTGAAACTGGTCGGCAACAACTCAAACACGTACCATGCGAACCACCAATGCGAGAAACGAATTCTTTCTTCAGTGGAAGTCTAAGATCCGACAAGGTCAGAGACCCTTGTGACTGTCTACCGAGGGAAGAGTCCTTCCCATCGCGCAATCTTTGCATCTCGGTGATGTAAGCCTCTCGCTTTTTACCTGCAAGAGGAAAAACAACGTACAAGGCACACAACAAACGGTAAAACCTTGTCTCTTGTCAACACAACTGAGCGAGATTCTCTACAAACATGCAATGAGAAGCAGTCGGTGGCACTCCACAGCCTCGGCGGACCCAGCAAACATCGAGTTGGTGCCACAGCACTGGTTCAGCGCATTGCTCGTCTGCTGAATGACTATTTGCTCCTGGTTGACCAATTCCTGCAGTTCCTGAAGTGAAAAAGTATCTTGCCCGTAAAGCTTTCTGTCAAATCCAACACCATTTGGTGTTGTTCAAAATGTCGCGTGAATGCCTTGCTTGCACACCTGCAGTTTTTGGCGGACTGATTTCTCGGGGATGTAGGGCAGAGGCTCATCAGGTTCCTCCCTGCGGTGCGAGTGCTCACTGTGTCGCACGATCGTCATCTTCGGTGTCACCTTGTTCTGGTTTCTGAGTGTGTTCATGCTGTTCCTGCAACCGCACCACGGATCGTCATTTATTCTGCTGTACAATGACTTGGTTCTGATAAGCCAAATCGAGTGACAAACAATGCCACAACGACAAACCCAAGCGCCATGAAATTCGTCACCTGTACAGGTCAATGCTGTACACTTGGGGCCGCTCGTCTTCGCTCTCTGACACCTCGGTTGTCGTGCCCTCGGCGAAAGTGACACCGCGCCGGTTGCGCCGTTGCTCGCGCTCGGCTGGCGTCTCTCCAGGGCGGCGCAGCAGATGATTGTACGAGCTCGAGCTTCCCTCCGATTCAGAATCCTGTACAATGGTATTGAGCTCTCAGAAGCGAAACAAACATTGCAGTAGCACGCCCGCGCTTCTTCAGACGATCATGCCTCACTCAACAAGAATCAGCAGATCAAAGACCCCGCCGTTTTCAGGTCAAATTGCTTTCAATCGATGCTGACCTTGGACGAGGTGGACCCGTGATAGGAGGTGGGTCGGGCGGCGCGCCTGTTGCTCAGGCGCCGTGGTGGAGCGACCGGTGCCGACGATTCTGATTCTGTCTCGGTCGCCACTGTGTCGTCCATTGCCTCGTCAAGCAGCTCGTCCAGCTGAAACCACGACACAATTATTTCTATGCACAAGAGGGACTGATGGGAATGGTTCTAGGTCCTGAACAGACTGCAGGTTGAAACCACTGTTCCCATCAGGCCTTTGGTTTCTGCTGAAAGCAACAAAAAGACTCGGCAAACAAGAGATTCACCAGTTTCTTTCGGTTTTGGTGTTCGGGACAGCACATCCTCGTCGTAATTTTGCGAGAAAATTTGCCTGCCTGATTGTCTGTCGCACTTTCATCTTCAGAGCTGCACTCTTCATCGTCCTCGGTGTACTCACTCTCCTCCTCCGTGTACTCCCCAGCATGAGTGTCTGTGGCCTCACTGCAACATTTGATTTCATGGCATTCCCACAGAAAACTTTGTCAGGAAATTGTGTCCAGAGTGGAGGGGTGGTGTCCGTGATGCATGTTTCCTGTGATACACGAATATTGCACCTTGGGGAAATTGATTGACGCTAAGATCACACCTGATACCTTCGCAATTTGCCGAGACTGGCTGCTTTTGGTATTGAGAAATTGTATCCAGAAGGTCGTGTGATACGCAGAAATTTACGGGTGCACCACTCGCACACTGACAATTGGAGCGTGTTGACGAAAACACTGACCATCTCCAGGCTGAGATTGGAGTTGTTCCAGCCCGAAGACCCAAATGACGTGCTTCATTTTCAGGCGGGTTAACTGCAGGACCTGCGTTCAATGTTCTCACCTGTATTCACTTTGAGTGTCGCTCTGATACGAACTCAACGAATCTTGTCGCTTCACTGTCGTGGTGACAGTGACTTTGGGACCAGGCATCTGATCCGTGTTCAGTCGAGGCGTTCTGCCTGTGTCTTCGAAACTGTCATCGCTGTCGAAGGAGTCCTGCATTTCTGCCGCGGGCCTGCTACACAAAAAGAATGGATGCCGCAAAAATGCGGAAAAGTTGAACGCGAGCTGTCGTGAAGTGTAACAAACGCGCGTTTCTGAATGGTACCTGGGTGTGTTTCCCACGGGAGTCTTCTTGATGATGCTGTAGATGCTGGGCGTTTGTGACGGCGCCGCAGGTGGCTTCATCGTTGTAGTGCAGGTCGATGTGTGGTTCACCATCGGGACCGTCTTGGTGCTGACGTGCACTTTGTCATCATTGCCAAACCTACAAGTGGACACACAATCAAACTACAACATGTCCTGTTTGGCTGGCAGGTCTGCTGACAACAAGTCAAGTGAATGCACCAAACTGCTTGTTTTTGAATACCTCGTGGTCGTGATTTTTGTCTCTTCAACGTGTACTGAGGGTGGCTTCAACCGGGCAGGAGACGAAGCTTTCTGGGCGTTTTGTTTCGTCTTGATCGGTGTCAGATCCATAGTTGCGGTTTTTGACGGGGTCACCTCGAAGCCCATTGCACTCAACTTCTGTTCAAAATCTGAGGGAAAAGGGTTTTGAAAATACCATATTGTACACAATGCAGTGACAACACAGAAGCAGTCAAACTGTAGTGCAAAGCGTGCCCCAGCGGATCCAAGAACAAACTCGTCACTGGGGTGTCCAACCTGAGGGGACGGAGCTGGAGAACCTGGGCGATTTCACTGCAAGGCAGCGGATAGGCAACCCAAAACAAAGGAATTGTATGATCTCTTTTCCAGACACTGTGAATTGTGTTCCAACAAGGAATGGGGCGTTGTTTTTTTTTCTTTTTTTTTCAAGTTATCGTTGGAACTATCAGAGAAATATTCTGCACAGTCATCACCCCTTCACCCAAAAGAAAACAAGTTTTTTGAAGCGCGACAAAAACAGCACATTAACAGACCAATAGCAGTCCTGATTATCAAGCGGATTTCACAAGAAACATGTTTCACCGGACGTGAAACTGATACAAAAGTTTGACCATGAAAAAGACAAACCAGTAATCAAAGCACAAAAAGCAAATACGAAAGCAAACATACTTTCTCCCTGGGCAGAAATCAAACTTCCAAGACTTTGTGCAGGGACAGGAGCTACGAGTAAATGTGAAAACCAAGTTAGACGCGAGTCCACCACCACCAACACCAGAGCCAGTAGGTGACCAAGTTATTTCAATCTTAATTAATTTGAACATTCAGTGTTTGCTGTAATTTTCTCAATATGTGGGTGCAACTTGGCCAGGTGCAACCTCCTGCGGTCGGCATACCTGCTCGAATTTTGTCTCTGGCTTCTTCCCTTCTTGCGTTTTTGGGAGTCTTTGCAGGGCTCTTGCGCGGACTGGTGGTGCGAGCACCACACGTTGGTGGTGGTGGCGGCGGTGGTGGAGCCGGCACCCCAGGTTCATCTGCTTGCACCTGCAAATGAAAGAACTGACTGAGGTTGGTATCGGGGTGCAAAAGATATTGCGCAAAATGCTTGCGCACATTTCAGATTGAAAATTTGACCCAAAATGATAGCTGGGCACAAGATATCAGAAGCGGCACTTCTATCACCCACCTCGTCATTCAGGACACCGTTTTTCCAGCGGTTCTGCAGAACAGCCAAGTCAGCTTGCTTCTGTTGCTTTATTTTTTCAGCTATTTCGTTGTTTTTCCAATTTTCATCCAGTTTTGTCAAGCGAGCGTGAAGTTCCCGAGTCGCATTTCCGACCTGTGAAGAACGGATTGCACTCATTGACCGAACTGTTTGTTTGGTTCTGGTGGAACTGAGAGCACGCGAGAGTTGACCTCTTCACGAAAGGCAACGTGCTTTATCTTGTAATGTACAGAAAGCAACGACACAAGAACAATCCTCTCTGCTATCCAGACCAACTTCGTTGCCTTAAAAACACAACAAAGTCTTGTCCACTGGTGTCCCAGCTGAGCCCCACAAATCGCCCGATTTTCCAGCTTTCGTCAGGATGAGTTTGATCTCCAATTAGATCAATGTTGCAAAGCTTCAAGGTTGAATACTGTTCTGTCAACCTCAACGGAAGTTCATTTGGAGTTTCTTCAGTGAGTTATTTGACTTTTTCTGAGACCGCTGGGAACCCCACACCAAACAAAAGGGACACACCAAAATCAGACAAATGAAAACGCGTTGAAATGTGTTTGGGAGAGAAAATCTTGTCATCCAACATTGTCCTAACAAAATCGTGCAAGAGGAAGAACGTCAAATGCACCACACGGCACGCACGCAATCTACTAACTGCTCACCTTTGGCCTCGTGAGTGCAAAGATCTGAACACAAACAAATTTTGGTCAGGAAACGTGCCACAGAACAACCACAAAATCGAACAGCTGGAATTCTTCTTTGTGCACACCGGTCAGTGCTTTATTTTTTCTTGAGTGTGATCCCAACCGCCATGTTCGTGAACGTCCCAACGGTAACGATGAAGCAAGAGCGGGGTCCTCACCTTTCCAGGCGACTTCATCGGAGAGACACTTGCGGAGGGAGACCCAATTTTCCGCGCTTGCATTTCATTTGCCTTCTGCGACAACGCTTTCTTGAATTCCGCCGTGGAGCGCGGCGCTGCTGTCTTCAAAGGCGACTTGTTCTTCAAAGACTCAAGATGCTGAAACAAGCAAAGGGGACTTTGGAAGAGAAAGTTCAGATTTTCCGGCCTCCTTAGCGCAACAGCGAATGAGACCAATCCGTTTTACCTGTTGGGACTTGAGGTACTCCTCCTTTTCCTTCAGCGACTTGTCCACCTTCTTCTCCCACACGCCCATTCTCGATTGCACTGACATGTTGAGTGGGTCGTGCATGGACACATCGAATAGGTCCCGCCGGGGTTCAGAGGGCGGCGGCTGTGCAACTTTTGGAGCCTTGAAACCTCCATTTGATGCGGTTGTTGTCGTTGCTCGACCCTGAACATGAATGCACAAAGTTGAGATCTATCTGTGTTGAAAACCATGAAAACAATTCCGTCATTGCTGCAGGATCTTGAACGTTGGAAGTCAGGCTTACATTTTGCTCCCAATTCGTTGTCCTGGTTGATGCTGGTTTCTTTTTCGCGTCTTTCTCTGCTGACTTCTGCTCCCAAGCTGCAAACCGTGCAGCTACAGGCTTCTTGGTTGGCTCATCGCTGTCGGTGCCAGCTGATTCGCGCTGCCTGGACTGAACTGGGCTCGATTTGTCTCCAAGTTTCACAGTCATTGAACTGACGACATTCGGAGACGGGAAGAACTTTGTTTTCGCTGATGTGGCAGCACTCACTTTCAGTGGGCTGAGCTTGGTTGGACTTGACTTGACCGGAGACTTGTCATCCAAACCCGTCTTGGTCGGGCTGAACTTGACTGGACTAACAGGCTTTGAAGAACTGAATTTTGATGGCGCAACTCTTCTCATGAAATCCGACGCACTTTCGTCGCTGTGTACAGCTTTTTCCGGACTTTTGATCTTTGTGTACTCGTAGGTCCTCGGTGGCTTGGCCGGTTGCGGTGCCTCAGGCGCAGAAGATGCTTTGGGCGGCTGCCAAACTCTTTTCGGTTTCTCTTCTTGCCTGCACAAAGGCGAAAGTGAATTGTTGAAACTTCAAAACAAGTTGAACACAAAGTGAGAATGAACACACACGAAACACAAAAGGGATCGATAGATCACGCGTACTTGACAACGTGTCTGGTGAGGTCGTCCTCGCGCGTGTTGATTGCCTGTGCGAGCGCAGCAAGTCGGTCCCTCCTGTTCACCGGTTTCGGCTCCAGCTCCTCCGCGTCGTCCAGTTGAGGTTGCGGTGCCACCCGCCTTGGTTTGGAAGGTGGATCCACCTCCATCCCATCTTCTGTGGACGGTAACATAAAGACTGTTTTCATCAAAATGAAACAGTGTACGAGGAATCTTTCACTCACTCTCTCTTCTGGTGACCTTCACGAATGCTGTAATCTTTTGTGTGTTTTTGACCAAACGAACCGTTTTCAAAAGCCGCAATCCCAAGACGTCTTGCCTGGCGACGGATAGCGCAAGCCAAAACATCTCCAGCTCTGATAGAACTTTGCCTCTTCAGTCTTGGTTTTGGATGCGCACGTGAAAATGCCTGATTCCGGTGGAAGTTGCATTTGCACATTTTGCTCAGACTCAATAAGCCCATGCGCGGAACAGTTCTCTGGTGATCCTGCTTTTGTTCCGTGGAACACATTTTCGGCATTGTTGGCGTCTCGTGAAATGACTTCAACATTCTGATTGTTGTTTCTTTTTGCCCATTTCGGTCGACAGGTGCGTGCCAATTGATGGAAAACTGTGACAAATTCGATGTAAACGACACATGAATTGTAGCTCCAGGGCACATGACACGCTTCAGGGAAACACCAGCTGCAGACCTGTCCACAGTCTCAACCAAGAGACGTGCACCAGATGGGACAATCCCAAGGGCTTTTGATGTGGCTGGAACTCACCATTTTCTTGATCTCGGTGACGTAATGCTGCCAGTCCGTGCAAACGGGATCGCACACTTGGTATCGCTGGTGTGTCCGGCTTCACCAAATTCTCCTCAGTTCGCATGAGGCATTGCTTCTTGTTGGGAGAATCTGCAACACGGATGCAAAGTCGTATTTGTTTTGCTTTTTTTTTTTCCTGCTGTGCCTTGTTGTCAACATCAATGTTGATTCAATGAGGAAGTGAAATTCTTGCAAAACTGAAACATTGCCGAAAGCAGATAAAAATTCGAAAATGCCAAGCACCTCAAATAAACCCCAGCAAATACGTATTTGAGAACACACCCCTTCCAAAACAGAAAAACACAGAGATAAATTTCTCAAAAAGCAAGCGACGCCGACAGTTGTGCTCGGAACATTCAATGTGCTATCCAACAGGCCAAGTCAAATTCAACAGACCAATTTGGTTAATTTGTTCACACTTGCCCTTCTCCCACCACACTTTTCAAAAACACGTCCTCAAGCACAACCAACTGTCGTGATTGCGCTTTGCCAACGGTGACAACCAGAACTAGCAGAAGCAGTGTTTTTTGTCCACGAAGACAAACAACGAAAATGGTTTGAAGAGTTTGGAGCAAAGTTTTTGTGCATCCAAAACAAACTTCTGGTGCAGAAATTGTTATTGTGTGAAATACAACCGAATTTTCTTCTACAACACTGAGGAGACCACAAATGGACCGTCAGTTTGCCAATTCCATAACTGGTCACATTCGGAAATGTTTCTGCACACGAAGCCCCAAACTCTGCACAGAAATTGACGTGAAAATGAAGACGAGCAATGCCCAGCGTTGTCCAAAAATTTGATCCGATGGGCGGTGAAGTTGTGGAGAAGTGAAGTTGCTTACCGTCGTCTTTCACGTTTGTGAGTGACGGAATATTGTTGTTCCGGTTTTCAGAAAGTGGATTGGCTTGACGCTTTCTCGGAGTTGTTGTCTCAGCCATTTTTCTGTCAAGATTTTGTCGTCTCTGTCGTGCACGATCTAGCATGCGCTGAAAAATTAATACAAATGAAAAAACAAGTAAGTCCGGCAAACGGACCCGGATGATGGTCGCGTGTCCGCCATTTGCAATCGTGGGTAGGTGGGGGGTGTCTGGTAGGGTGGGTGGGTGGGTCTGGCAGGGTGGGTGGGGGTCCGGGTGGGGGGAGGTTACTTCCAAAGTGTGGACAGACGCACACATGAATGCTACTGGTTTTTAAGCCGTCAGTGGCACCTAGATGGCCTGCAACGCGCGACCATCAATAAATAGATCCAACAAGGACTTCACAGAGCTCTGTGGAAGCACCTCGAAACAAGGACCAACTAGATATAACTGCAGGGGCGGATCTACATTTGGTGACAAAAACGACTGAAACTCAAGCTGACAACAATGCGGTGTTCGACAAAAACACACCCACCCTTCAACACAAGACACACTCAGGTCTGCACACACAGTAGTCTAGATCCAAACATCCAGATCCAGACCAGATCCAAAGTCTGAACCCTCGAAACAGTTCTGACACCACCTTGACTGAAACTTCCCCCCCCCCCTACCTCACCAACTTATTCTCCGATGACTTGCGTTGGAAGGGTGGGCAATGATTGAAGAGAGAAAGAAGGAAGAAGGTAGATCTAGATCTAATTTCGCCATTGAATTTTTTGGCTCTCAATCGTAAATTGACAGATTTGAGATCGAGATGCTTGAATCACTTTACCTCGGTGAACGCGTCCACGTCTGACATTCTCGGAAAGATCTTGGTTGTCGGAGAGGTTTTCTGAAAACGCTGGCGTCCAGACTGTCTTCTTTTACTGCAATATCTTCAGAGATTTTGGGATATCCACTCTGTTGTTTTTCAAAAAAATTTAAATGTGGCGCTCGTTGCTCTGCTGCGACCTCTTCCGGTGCTCTGTCTCTGACAGTCAGAGATGCAGCTGGTGACAGAACCAGTTATCGCAATTTCAGTTTGTATTTATTTGAACACATTCAAGACACTTCACTTTTCCGATGCATTCGTTTTTCATCCAAAACAAATTGAGAAATAAATCAATCTAAAACAGAATTGTAACGCAGTTTGTTTTTAGGTGATTTGAGGTGGGTTGCACGATTTGAGCCAAATCGGTGCGAGCCAAATCGAAGCACCTATAGGCAGCGTCTTCCAAAAGTATGTCAGCAGCAGTTTCA
>JAAUXT010133977.1_pt1 | contig 13098 bp, 16 predicted proteins | sample 7278171 | NCBI WGS metagenome assembly JAAUXT01 (sample SAMN14350112, study PRJNA611818) | marine sediment metagenome | isolation source: surface marine sediment (1.8m) | place: French Polynesia: Moorea | collected 2018-08
GACCTCAATGAGCCGTGACAGATCGATTGTGCAATCAATAGTCTTCTCGCGCGCACCCTCAGCATGATACAGCATGACAAAAAATCGCCAGAAAGAATACAAGCCTCGTATCAGCGACGCAGGTCGAGCGACGACTTTATGCAAATGCAGACCGGACAATGCCTGCTCGGCCTGGTCAGCCCTGACCTTTCCGGGAGATGACACTTGTCAGATGCGGGGAGAGTGACGAAGAATGCAGCGGACAGACTTGGCCTTCTCGTATGTGGCTTGTGGACTGGTGTGTTGTGGTCACTGACAAGTGTCCCATGATGCAGACTCACGCCCAGCTTGCCAGACACGGAAGAGATTGACGTTTCACGCAGATACGAAACAGGAAAACAAGTCTCAGGGAAATGTCGTGTTGACGACACAAAATATCGTGAATTGCGCACTCTTTACAGAAACCAGTCAGCCGTGATGGGAGACTAAGAGTACGCTTCACGGGGGACGTGTCTCAGTTGTCGGGACACGATACACGGAGCCACAACCACCAAGGACACACATGGGATAGCTGGTGGGCAGGCCTTATCTACTGATGGTCCCTCGGTCTCTTGTCCCCATTTCTGACCTGGTTACCTTCAAAGGCGCAAATGTGTTTGTCTGCGGAGATAGTTGTGCTCGGAGCTCGGATAAAAACAACGCATAAGGAGCGGAGCATCAGGACTCGACAGTTGCTCAGAGAAGCATGATGTTGTGAAGCGATAGCGGCTGCCGTTCTGGGGATTTTTGACCAAATTTGATGCAAGAGTGTGGAAACGTTTGCACATGTGGAAATTTCGTGCTGAATGTGAGGAACTTGGTGAGGAGTACACAACCGAGTATGTTTGGTGTACACACGTGCTTCTTCGCCCCAAAGTAGAAACACCTCGTGTTTGGCATGTGACCGTGTTTCTCGGGGATGGATATTTAGAATGCTAACAACTTGATCAGCTAATTATGTGCAGCCTGCATACCAGGTCAGCACTCCTGCAAACAATACGCACTCGGCTTGAGTGATGAGTTGCGGCGCTGTCTGACAGGTCCCACTCCCTTTGAAACCCCACGCGAAGCAGGTGGGCGAAGAGAATCGCTCCATTCCTCTCTGAGGTGGGTGCAACAAAGGGATGGACTAATAACACGAAGTTTTTGTTGCCACAACACGGGAAAGTCAGGCAACTTGTTTGGGTGAGGCAGAATTTTGGGGCAAAGAGACGTCGGATAAAACAGAGACCACCTGTTTCACTCGTCATGATAGGAGAGGACCTGTAAATCGTTTGATCAGCTGCACGAACGGGCTGCTGCAACAAAGCGACGCGCACGCAGCCTCTGACGATCATCGGGACTGTCAGTGCATGTCCGCATGCAGGGCGGATGGGATTTCAGTGACAATGCGGGAGTGGTAAACAAAACACAGGTGCCGTCCGGATGCGCGGACTGAAAAACACACTCAGAAACTCGTTGGTGCAGTGAAGTCACAACAGTCACAGCAGTTTCTTGCGTTGGAAGCGTCACATTGGTGGTCACAGCAATGAAGATGCGATGTGCGAAGAAATCAGCAGAAGAGTCTCCGAGCAATTTGCGCTGTTTTTGAGAGCGTCGACCACAGACCCGAAGAAAGAGGAGCGGAGCTGAGCTGAGCTGGGAAAGATCGCGTCGACACCGAGCGTCGAGTCCGTCGACAGATGTGATCGTGGTTTCTCGTTGAGGCGACGGGGTGTCCACGTTAACAAGGGGATCATAATTATAACTGCAGAGCTCCGTTACCTGTGAAAAGCCGCATCTCCTCAGCACGGCTTATCGCTCACCCAGACAATGCTGCTGCCGGAGTCGCTTTGTGTTTCCGAACTTCAAACAACTTCGCGAGTCGGTCACTCAGCAGCAGTAATTGATTTTTACCTTTCCATGGATAACATGTGTGCAAATTTTGATGTTTGTTGGAATCGGTGTTGAACAGAGACCAGTGCGCAGACGTCAGTACGGGAGGTGCACCTGCCGGAGTTTGCGCAGTGACTGGGTCTCGCTGCTTCATCGCGCAAAGGAGTCGGCGTCTGACCAGGAAAATTACAGTGAGACACAGTAGTGGGGCTTCTCGAGTCAAGAAAGAGTAACTGCTGACGATTAGTGTGTCTTTGTGTCGGAGCTAATTGGTGGACGGAAAGGACCAAGATGCAGCAGATCTGTCTGTGAAGGCGCTTTTGGAGCATCGGTCGAACGATTCGTCCCCAAAGTTGCTCGTTTTGAGTGCGTTTGCAGGTGGTTGTGGGCGAATGTTACAGCACTTTTGAAATTCTTCGGAACTGCTGCGAAGACTGCGTCATCAGAGTGGAGGAATCAGACACCAGCCTTGACAGAAATTCACCCGGAGGCTCAGTCAAACTCAGCTTTCGTATCGCAGTGGATGTGACTCCAGCCGAAAGGAATCCAGCCGAGCACTGACCCAGCTGCACTTTCGCAAGAGCCTCGCGTGTCGCCTGGTGTTCCCGACTCCAGCGGCACGATGTACAGTCGCTCCAACTCGGAGAAGCGCGTGTCGTGGCGCGAGTCGGGCGACGGGGACCTGCCTGTGTTCGCGGAGGACGAGCCGGGTCGCGCCGGCATGACCTGTGGCGTCGTCGGCATCGTGCGCAGCGCGTCGTTCAGACGCAGATCCAAGAAGGAGCCGCACTGGATCACCAGTGAGTATCACCGAAGGGTTGTGCGGACGTTTCCTGCAAGTCCTAAGGAGTTGTGTCTTATCTGAATCGACGAAAGCTCGTCCGCGATAGTTGTCTGCAAGAACAAGACTTGCTTGTCCCGGATAAGTGCAGTTGTGAGAGTTTCGCGGGTTCCAGTGACAGCGCGTGGTGAAGAGTAGTACAGGCTGGAATGAGATCCAGGAGATCCAGGCACGCGTAAACACACCACATGTGTTGTGCACGCTTTCCCATCACACATGTACGAGTACACACACACACACACACACACACACACACACACACACACACACACAACCTCATGCCAAAGCCACAGACAAACTTTTTGCCTTCTCTCCGCGAACAAACTTCCACCTGTTTGTGAACCGCGTTTGTGGGAAACAGCGCGAGAAATAAGCCAGTCTCGAGGTCTGTGACCTTCCCAAGGATGATACAAGCATCCTCGGCGCGGCTGGTCAACCTGATCTTCACATTGTGTGGAAACCTTCGTGTTCTTTGTGTGTTTGTCTCTCCACCTCAGCCGGGGTTGGCATCAGCAAGCACACCTTGTTAGAAGGTTCAATATTTGTGCAACCTGATTTCACTCAAGTTCTAAAAGCGAAAAATCATTGAAGGCTTTGTCACCTGCTCAAAAAGCCGCCTGGAATGATTTTACTTGAAGTCGTCCCTGGCTCGGAGGGCTGATCTTCCTTTGTCGTTGTGTCGCTCACTTGATCTGCGCAGACGGGGATTGAGCAGGGAGAGTGAATAGCCCTGTTCGCTGGTATTTGTGCCGTTGGGGAGAGACTCGAATTTTGAGGCCTGCTGGGGGTTTTGACGACTTTGACAAGTCGGACAGAAGAACCTCTGTTGTTTCCAGCCAACGCTGGATTTCGCAAAATTCTGATCTTCATAAGAGACAGTTTGCGTATCTTGTGCAAAATCGCACACACGGGCACATGTCGGCTGGTTAGCAACACGCTCTGCCTGTATCCGAGCGTTGTTATCTTTGTGCATATTGTTGGCATGCGAACCATATTGTCATATTTTTGCCGCGTTATCTTTGCTACGATTGTTTGCACAAACACTGACTTTGTTTAACCTGTAAACGACGGGCCAGATCTCAGGCTGAGGAAGCGACCGAGGTTGGTGGCCTCCGTGTGCAACAATGACGACCTGAGCTCTGGGGGGGGGGGACCCACTGTTGAACTTGTCTCCAAAAGCTGGATCCTTGAGCCCAGATTCTCCCGAAGAGGCTGGACATGAATGCGGGAAAACTACCTTGATGCAGGTCTGGGTGTGAGAGAGTCGGAGTTTCTCATTGTGATTGACCACCTATCAGGTTGATTGGTGTCCAGATTCTGCCGCAGTATTTGCGTATGAGTCGTGTTTTGACCCTGCCAACTCTCAAAAGAATGAAACAACTGCACGACAATCATTGTGAACTTCAAAGTTTCTTCACATTGTGCTGCTGCTGCAGGCGAAGGTTTCTGAGAAAGTGCCGAATCCTGGAAGGTTTGTTCAAGTGTCGGTTCTCCGAGTATTCACAACACACCTTGGTATCGTACGAACGCGTAGCGACGCTCAACCGCGGTAAAACAAACCAAGTGTGTTGTTCCAACGGATGATCGCAGCAAAACATCGCAGAGTTGCGCGAAAAAAAGTGTCGCCTTTGAGGGCATTGTGTGAATATCGGGTGTAAAACGTGGTGCATTCAGTGGGGTGCAATTACGTGAGGAAACATTCTGCAATTGTTGCATTTTACACACGCATTTTGGCAAGGGCGCTTGGAAACGCATTGTTATTGAGTGCAGTATTGACACTGGTTTGTTGCACATCGTTGCGCTGCGAGTGCGATGGGCGCAGCACCGAAGATTCCTACCGTGAGAATCGCTGAGTAACGCAGTGCTAGTTGGCGTGGAGCGGGGCAAGTGGCCAAACAGCTGTGGGAGGAAAACCCGCACGAAGAAGCTGTGTCACTGTCGTGGTGTGTGTAGACCTTCATCTGCTTCGCACTCTACTTCCTTCGGGACAGTTTTGAAGTGCATCAGCTAAAGATCCAGACGATCGGTTTTGCGTAAGAGGAAAGTGAAGGTCTTGATGTGCTTCAGTTCAATCCACAGAACACCAAGTCTTTCGACAATGAAAGACGCCCAAGCCTGAGCCCCAGGAAAATACATTTATCCGACGCAGGTTGCGCACGAGGTTCGGCCGCGAATACTTGTATCCGCTGGTCAAACCTACGGTAAGCGGAAATTTCTTGGGAAAATCGCCTTGGAGTCAGAAAAATTTCTGAGTCACAAAGTGAGCCACACACAAAGTGAGCTGAAATGCACGACGCCACAACTTGGTTCTTCATTTGAAAACCCGTTGCTTGAGAGTCGTGACACAGACATTGTGGCGTGAACAGCTGAGCAATAGCGACAGAACTTGTCGCGCGTTCTTCCGTTCCGATGTGGGAGGGGTCCGTTCACTGCAGGATGTCTGTCACACTGTTTGTGCTGCATGTCGTCAACAAAACTCATGTGTGTGTGTGTGTGTGTGTGTGTGTGTGTGTGTGTGTGTGTGTGTGTGTGTGTCTCACACACTTTCAACGACTGCTCTCAACATCAGGTGGTCCTTTCTTCCACGATGTCCTGCTTGAGTTTTGAGACAAAAACACTTGAGGTCTTGTGTTCGGGCGTTTGCATGGTGTCGCGCCCTGTTCAGAGCTCCTAGTTGTCTTGCTTTCGTGGCCCCTAGAGTTCCAGCAGGTTGTGTGCTTTACTCATCTCTCGTTGAGCCTGAGAAAGTTCAAAGATGAGCGCTCAACTGTGTCTCCATTACGAGGCTTTTTACGGCGCATTTCTCTCCTCCAGCTCCTCTCCTGTCAACAGCCGAACAACAGATGCAACGAGCTGCACCTGTTTCCACAGACCCGCGCAGGATCGCGCGCGCGCGCGGGTGTGTGTGTGTGTGCGTGTGTACGTGCGTGTTTTCTGTTCATGGGCGATGCACATCCAATCAAATGAGCAAATTCGTTCTGAGATGAGTGGTGTTTGTGCGATCGCGTGTCTTGCTCGTTGTGGAGAGTGGAACCTGTGGGTCGTGTGACTTTGTTGAAGGGCTGCTCCTTCCAGTAACAACACGGTGTCCCACTGTCGCCGTGCTGGTCGTCGTTTGTGAAGCTGCGTGTGGTTGGTGTTGAATTGAACAGACAAAACCAAATTGGGGGAAATTTCAGAATTGGAAGAGATATCCTGTGAGAATTTAGCGGCTTGTTGTTGGAAAGTTTTTCCACCTTCCCCAGGATGAACAACTGTGGGATGAGGAGGAAGATGGTGAGATTCCGCGGAGGCTTCTCTCTCGTTCCTCGCGCCTGTTTGTTGCCTCTGCGCGAGGTCTGTTTGGATGTCGAGGATACCGAGAAGAGGAGAAATGCAGTCAATGCAGCGCGGTGAGGAAAGGTGGGGAAGCTGGTCTCGTTTCACTGTGGGAAGCTCTGCGGCGGCTTGAGGGATAAAACACATTGCAGGAACAGTGGGAATGTGAAAAGCTGATTTTGTTGCTGACCTCACATGAGGATTGGGAATGTGCGGGAAAAGAGGTGTGGGAGCATAGGCTGGAAATAACCATTGAATGTTCCCGAAACCAATTGTGAGACGAAAGAGATGGAGAAAGAAAAAGGACGGGTGAATGAAATAGAGAAATGCAGCTGGGGTGGAGGTCAGCGCTAACAAGACTCGAAAGTCGTGTGGAAGCTGTTGGGAGTTCAGGAGAAGCGGGGTGCGGAAAGCTGGGCAGGGTGCCGAACCTGGGGGCGAGAGAGGTGCAGTGTCGATCACGCACAACTACTGAACGTGCTCCGTTCGTTGATCTGGTCAAGCAAGCAAAGCAAAGGTCGAGAGAAGATGTCTGGTAGAAATCCCGCCCACCCCCGTCAAATGTTTCAGAATAAAGGATGGCTGCAGCCTTCAGCAACGGGAATTAAATCACTGGCAGTCTGGCAGCCTTTTTGGGGTCCCCCAGTCCCAACACACCGGGGGAAAGGTAAGAACTGGCGCTCGGATAGGGGTCCGAGGGATCGAGGTCTTCACAGCGGAGGCTCCGGACGCGTTGTTGCGCGCAGGAATCCCTCAATGGAGGCGCGGACAGACGAGGCGATCACCGAGGCCTTCCTCACACTGCGTCCGTGGTGCGTAGTGTTCAGTGTGCAGGGTTATTCCTGGGGTCTGATTCACACTGCATGTTACATCTTCTGCAGGAATGAGGTCCTTGTTTGTTGCGTGGGTCGTGCGCGCAGGTGTGCAAGTCAGTGGGTGTTGCGGAGCTGATACGACGCATTGACGCATCCAGTGTGAAACGGGCGTAATCAACAGCGTCCTGGAATTTGTACCTGTGCAGGAGCGTAATTCATGACGCATCCTGTGTGAAACGGACCTGGGGAAGTTCTCGGCAGAGCGGTGCGGAGCCTGAAGCGAGGAGGCCAGCCGCGCGAGCAGCGAACAAGCCGCGCGAACAGAGAACAGAAACAAAAGTTGCAGAAAGGTCGAGGCTGCACCGGAATAACACCACTCTGAATGTAACGAATCATGTTTGATCATTGACTGGAGAGGCAGGTCTGAGAGGGAGTCCAAGTCAAGATCGTGTCCCCAACGGGCCAGCAGTTGTTGAGACCGTCCTGAAATGGATGACCCAACCAGTGGCGGATGTTGGAGTCAGCGCCATGTTCCGTCGAACTGAACGCTAGTTGATCGAGTTGTGGAGCAATAATGGCGGAGTCTTGTTCAGTTTTCGGAAACAAGTCTCGCAACTGAAGACAGGAGGTCCTGACATGGACTCGTTCTCTGGGATCGAGTGGAGTTTTTGCACGGATTGCAGTGTTTAGCGAAGGATGATACAGAGCGCAGAAAAACGTCCGCTTCACGTAAATAGAGCTGAGATAAAGACGGCGGGAAATAAACAGCTCTGGGCAGATTCGCACTGGCGACAATGGAGGTTACAAACTGTTGAAGCGACTGACGTGGCGCAGTTTCCTGCACACGCTGTGCAAAATGTGCAGGGAACTACGCATGAAGAACAGTTTATCCAGGTGAGAACTGGAGCCGCTGGACAACCCTGCCAAAGGGAGAAAGCCAATGGAAAGTGCCAAGGTCAAACAAATGTTCGTTTGCATTGAGATCCGGAACCCATGCAGAGCGCAACATTGAATCTGGAGAATCGCGTCAGTTTTCCTGGACCCGACCCGATTTGAAGCTGTTCGAAAACAAGATGCGCTGGTCGAGTTTGAGAGTGTGGAACAATGTACGGAAACCACCCGTGTGGTGGCCGTATGATTGTTGTCGTTGAGACGAAGCCACGGCGCACGAAGCGTGGCTCAGGTTGTAAAACAAAGCGCGCTGACACCGCAGATAAGGAAAAGCAACCGAGCTCACCGCACCGGCGCGGAGCGGAGATCGAGAAACAGGAAGTCGTACCCGACCCATTTCCGACTCTACCGCACAGAGCGAAGGAAGACAAGGGAGGAACTGACGTCGCGTAGAGGTGAGGGAGGAGTGTTCAGCAAGAATTTTGACACTGGGAGGCGAATGGTGGGTGCAGAAGTTGAACAAGTTGTGCTGTGGTTGGAGCAGACGCTTCCGAATTCACCTGAAGCAGAGAGTGCCTGACTGAGACAAACTGCAAGAACGAGCAGGTTCCGTGGAAGTGGATATTTACTGGACTACGCCATGCCGGTTTACGTAGAGGACAACGAGCGAGCGGTGGACATGTCGTGCGGAGTGGCGGAGTTCGTGCGCAGGTCGTCGCTTCGCGAGTCCTTCCGTCGCGGCTCAAAACGGACGCCCCACTGGATGACTCGTAAGTCCGCTGGGCAGTTCGATGTCGCGAGTTTCGAGTTCAGGCGACACAAGATTGTGTGTGGAAATCATCTTTTGAACTTGGAATGGCAAGATGTCATCGAGATTTTTGTGTTCATCAGCGTCAAAGAGGTTTGTGTTTGTCAGCGTAAAAGCTTGAACCAAAGATGACGTTCTTCATTGTTGGACCCCGACGCGCGACACGTTCCTGTTGCATGTTTGCATGGATTGTGTGAGAATCAGAACAGAGAGGTTTTCTGCGGCCGCCCAGTTCACAGCTGACTGTGAGAGGAAGAGACTTCGAAACGTGGAAGGAGGGCGAAGGAGTTTTCTGGCTCGTTTCCGCTATCAGTGGAGCCAGCTGAGCTCGACATGATTGCTTTTGGTCTGAAAAGTGCTCTTCTTCTTGAAGGATTGTTTTGTCAGCACCCGTCGTTTGGTCGTTCAACGAGGAGAAGTTTATCTGTGTGACCTTCAGAAAATGGCTCAGTCCCCAGTTGTTGGATTAAAATTGCACTGCACCACACAGATCTGCGAGGAGCCTCAGTACGACTTCCCAAACCATTTTTGCGAAAAAAAAAGGAATCGGGATTGGCGTTGCATGATCAATAGCTGTGCGTTGTCATGGTTTCAGCGTGACTGACCATCGGTCGCTTTGGGAACGCGCGGCCCCCGTTGCGCGCACGCGCACGGCTTCTGGTTGCGAAGCGCATTCCTGTGGTGCGCGCAGTGAACCTTGCGGATCAGGTTTCAGTGTCGGGGGCCTCTTCTGCAAACATCCTTCAGGTGGGAGCTTTTGTGCTGCGAAGATCCTGCTGCTGATAATCTTTCTGTAGCTTCAGGTGTTGAAATAAACCGCGTGTCAACAATATTCACCCAAGAACAAACATTGCGTTCAGAAGTATAAAGATAAGGGTGAGTGTGTGCGCGGATGATGCGGTGGGCCGCAGTCAACTTTTGGGAGTCAGATGTCCACTTGTTTCGACACAATCCTCTGCAGCGCACGAGACGTTGGGCGCGTGATGCTTTCATACAGGGTGCACCCTGGACTGTTCCGTGGACGCGCTCTGCTGACGCACTCTGCATCGGAACACAACCCCGATTCCGTCATTCACGACGCAGATCAGATCTGCCCGTGGTCCCCTCTCAGTCTATGAACCGGACGTCAGTTTGACGGGAATCGTTTCATGGGCATCATCGTTTCAGACAGAGGTGACAGGGCTGTAGCTGCTTGACTGCAGTGGCGTGAGTGTGAACGTGATGTGAACAATGCAATTGTTGCACCAATGGGAAAGGTGACCGCAAACTGAAAAGTTGCAAACACGTCCAAGCAAAGTTCCGCCACCAGTTTTGCTCCGAGATCGTGTTTGGCTCGAGATTGTGTGTGTGTGTGTGTGTGTGTGTGTGTGTGTGTGTGTATGCGTGTGTATGCGTGTGTATGCGTGTGTATGCGTGTGTGGGTATGTGCGTGTGTGGGTATGTGCGTGTTGGTCTGGGGTGCGAAAAAGTCTTCCAGTTGAATTTCAAGTTCAGTTTCGTTGTCATTTGAAGCCACATTTTGCCGAAACTCAAGAGCAACCACCAGAGATCTTGTCGTGGGTCTCTGATTCCCTCCCTCAGCAACAAGTGGGTTTTGTTCTGCTGTGTGTCTCCTATCTTCTGGATGCTTTTGTGTGAAACCCTCCTGAGGTCGTTGATTGACAGAATGCACACACAGTCACACGGTTTGGATACACTGAATCGCGGCGCTTTGACAACTTTTCGCTACAATGCGGTACATTCAGAGCCCCGCATCGCCTGAGAGACTTGGCAAACGCGAAATTCAGTTGGGACGCTGTCACGTGAACTTGAAACCGCAACAGTTGAGTTCGCTTCCGGGCTTTCTCAGTCCACTCTCAACAAGGATTCTTGAGCCTTGCTTCCTTTTGATTTTGTCTGTCAACAGCGAAAAGGCAAAGGAAACCGGACAGACTTTTGAACAGCCATATTGTCCTGTTCCAATGGCTCCACCCTCGAATCACAACTCCTGGAATCCAGGTGTTCAGGTGGGGATTGAGAATCCAACAGATCTAGGGACGTCCCGAAGCGTCGGAGTGTTGGGAGTGTGGCCGAGCTGTGTTGTCGTCCCTTTGATCCGGTGGCCCCTGCCTGTGTTGACAGAACTATTGTCAATATTTCGAGTTCTTACGGACCCAACTTTGTTGAACCTTTGCAATGGAACATATGTCACACTTTCTATTGTTTTGGTTGAGGCTGGTTGACCTGTGGTTCCAGTTTGTTGCTCTGCAGAGTCGCAGGTGGAACGATGTGCAGCAAAGCCAGGTTCACACGGCTTGCATCAGCGTTGCTTGCCTGTGTCAATGCGTGGAGAAACGTGAACTTCCTCAATGAAATCTGGCTTGAGAAAAGTGCTGCTGATTGTTGTGGTGAAAACTTCTCGAGCTGATGAAAAAAAATGCGAAAGCAAACAGGCACCTCATTGAACCTCTCGACATAGCTGAGGCTTCTCGTATCGGATGTTGTCGTCGCTTCTCGCCGATTCCGAGCGAGCGACCTGGATCGCTCAAGAGCGAGAGCAAACATTCTCGAGTAGTTTCTGCCATAAACGTCCCTCCTCCGTTCAGTACGCGATACCTTCTCATTTACGCTTTTGTGAGCCCCGTTTCACACTGGAAGCGGCATCCGCATTGCGCCTCTGCGCAAGTCAGTGAGCGCTCAGATCTTTCGTAGAGGATGCGTCACGTGCTGCTTCTCCATCCGATTCAGCAGGAGATGTGCCTGTCCTCCCACTTGCATATGGTCACAACGCAAGACGCGTCCGGCGTGACATAGGCTGCTGTGAAAAAAAGTGGCCGAGAGAGGAAAGAACGGCGCCTCTGTTTGGCAGCGTCTTCGCGTATCGGTGCGGCGAACACCCATGACAATTTGTACCTTGGATATGAAAAACAAACTCGCTGTGAAAAGAGGCTTTTTGTCGCTGTTTGAACATAAGCGGAGTAGCCTTGTAAGGAAGGGCGGGCTGCCGTATCACGTTCAACAGTTTGCTGCTGTTGGTTTTCGCGGAGAGAAACGTGGGTTCGGTGTGTCTTGAGATCAAGGTGGAGCGAACCCTGTCATTTTCTGCGTCCGTGCGCAACTGCCGTTGTTTTGTGCAGTACGTACACAAGTGAAGGAAGTTGCGAAGAGGGACACGCACATGCAGTACGAGTACGAGACGGACACGGTGTGACGGGGGAAGTTAGAGTTCACATCCTTTGCGAAGATTCTTCTTGTGCTGCTTTGGGCCCAATCAGAACTGTTGAAGCCCTTGCACAAAAGAGCAGGGGCATCAATGAGCTGAAAAACTCTGAAAGCGATGATGAGACTCCCAGATCAAAATCGGAGCCTCGTGGTCCAAGCTCCTTCTCCCGGTTCGTCACGTGGTCGTGATGTTGACCCTCGTGGGCGTCCTCCTCCAACTGCGCCGCTAATTCTGCGATCACGTGTGTTTACATCACGTCTCCTCGAGTGTTTGACTCCATCATACTCGGCAATTGGAAGGTACGGGAGTGTTTCACTGTTCAAAAGTGATTTGTTGGAGGTTTTCCGGTTTGGTGCACCGCAACGTTCCTTGGCGTTGTAATTTCCTCTCTGTCACAAGCATTCCGAGCAGCGTTCGCAGGAACGTACTGACCTCTGCCAAAGTCGCACGATTTTTCAGAACGCTTCGAGTCACACTGCCGGTGGGTCGAATCGAACGCATCTAACTTACTGACGCCTGTGAGTGAAACACATTATCGTACGTATTTTCCACCACAGAAGCAGCTGAAACACGTCACAGTTATTCACAATGCACGCATTACTTTTATCCCGATGGTGGGCGGCCACATACTCGGCGGCACCTCCTTGTCGGTTGTGTCTGTCGGCACGTTGGCAGAAAATGACGATCATCAGATGCTTCCCTCATGAATGAAGCAAAAAACATTCGCGGAGTTGCAGTTGTTGTGTCCGTATTTGCACGTCGAAGGTCGCATTTCAATTGGCTTGAGTACCGCGCAAAAAGGACTCGTCGAGTGAAATGTAAAAGCCGTGTACAGGGTCGTGAGGCAATGCTGTTACGTGCGATCGTGAATGTAGAAGATTCAACAGAAACCATTTGGCAACACACAGAAAAGACACAAACTTGTTCGAAACAACAGCCTTGTTCCGGGTCGGAAGTCCGTTTTGATAGTGAAATTGCAAGGCTTTAGCAGAAAGGCTTTCAAGGCGGAAACGGAAAAGCGATGGACCTGTGGGAACGTGTGCCCCTCCTCGCAACCACCGACATCGTTACGCGGGAACACCTACAAACGCTCGTACGGGTGGCGCCTCACGTTGTCGCGGTCTTCAGCGTGGCGCCAGGACCCTCGTGGAGGCCTCAGGTCCCGAACGTCGTGAACGTCGTACCCCCCGGGCGGGACATTAGCCTCCATTACCATCTAGTACAGAACTGCACGATGATAAGGCACGACATTTCCATTGTGTTTGCTGTTCTTTATTCTACCTGAATGAACTCGGCATGCAGACAACATTTTGAATGGCACCAAATGCAA
>JAAUXT010139359.1_pt1 | contig 13096 bp, 8 predicted proteins | sample 7278171 | NCBI WGS metagenome assembly JAAUXT01 (sample SAMN14350112, study PRJNA611818) | marine sediment metagenome | isolation source: surface marine sediment (1.8m) | place: French Polynesia: Moorea | collected 2018-08
AAACCCTTGTCTACAGAAATCTGCTTCACGATGCCTTAAGGTGATTTTGTCCCGCTTGACACTGTCCGGCTTGAGCCGAACAGTGCCAAGGTGACAAATCACCTAAAAACCAAAGTGAAATCTTGAGATCACATATGGAAATGATGTTTGAAGGCGACACGTCAAGGTCAAATATGAAGGTCACGTTCCAGGGTCACGCATGACACGCACAACGCAAGCGACGTCAACAGGGACTTTTAGCTCAGCGTCCATTTTACGTGGCACGTACCAACGTCGTCTTGACATGACTGACGTAGCAGCACAGAAAGCTAAGTCAAAATCGACGCAGCGGACGAGAGACGCCACGATGACGTCAGTTTCACGTGGACGGCGTGAAAATTTACAGGTTGCTAGGAAAATCCTGTTTAATTTTTATTCTCATTGAAAACTCTGGTTTTCAACTCAAACTCTGTCACGTGAGCCATAAAAACAAGAAAAAGTCCTGGTTTGCTGGACGTGTCACGTGTTGCGTCTTCAACAGAAATGGGCGTGGTCGCCTGACGTGGGGAACAGGGAGGTTTAACACCGCCTGACGTTCCGTGCGTGCGTGCGGTGCCCTGGTTGGCAGGTGGTGTCTCAGGACTAGACAACGACCATACTATTTTTCCGACGTCATTGTGTGGTCCTAAAATTTCAGGACCAGAGAACGACCAAATAGTGTGGTCGTTGTCTGGTCCTGTTACAGGTGGCACACCTGACCAAACTTGGTGCCAGAGCGTCTCTCTGACTCGGTTGGGTCACGTCGGAATAGTTTGGCGATGAAACCGCACAGGAAGGCAACGCCATCGTGAACAGTCCTCTCTGTTATCGCACAAACACGTCCAAATTGCCAAGACGGGAAAGGGAATCCTAACCCCTGCGCAACCACACCCTCCAAGAAAACTCAAAAACTCCCAACTACTTCGCGAAGTGACGAGTAGATCTTTGTGACTGTTTTTGCGGCGTCACTTACCGAATCTGACCCTGGACCCCCCCTGCCGCCCCCGCACAGTTCTCATTAGCAAAAAGGAGCCCACTCTTGAAATCCTCGAGTCGCCATGGAGACGCCAAGACGCGCGCGGCGAACAACCGGAAGTGACAGGCCCGCAGTAATGAGCGTCGTTACCATAGCAACACCGGAAACAGTCGGCGCTGTCGCCATGGCAACGCCGCAAAACACCGTCCTTATTAAGACGCCACAGCAAGAGCCGACATCCAAATTAGGAAATTCCTCCTCCTCAGAACTTCCTATTTCTCTCCCCAATGAATTTTGCACAGGTCTCTCTACCTGTTGATGTCTATGCTGAGAAATTTGTGAAATTTGTCTCCGAGCTGAAGGGCTTTTCACGTTGATGATGACGTCAGCTTTTTCTGACGTTGACAGCAGCTTTTCTTGACGACGTCAATGAATGGTCTGGACCGTTCTTTGACACCCACCAATTGGGTGACACATTTAATTTTGACATAGACATCAAAATTCTGCTGTTTTTGACATCGACAGAAACCATAAGACGTGTCACGTCATGCGGCGTGTCCCGTATGAGGCTACTTAACGTGTGCGATTCATGCGAGGGTATCTTACAACAAAACTTGCGTCAGTGGGAATGCGTCAAACTTGCGTCAAACTTGCGTCAAACCTTACACACACAACACGGCAAAGAGAGGGTTCTTGAAAATTATGAAAAATTATGAAAAATATTTGAAAGAAGAGCTTTACCTGATCCACAACTTCGTTCAAAACTTCAGCAGCAACCTGGATATCAGCATCAGCGTCACTTGTGACGTCATCATCCGCCGTTTTGAATTCCTCCATCTTGAATTCCGCCATCTTGGTTTCCGCTTCGGAATCGCTCACTTCCGGTTCTTCCTGTTCCTCGGTGGTTTCCAAGGCGACGTGCGCGGTGACGTCAACTTCGACGCAGAACTCGGGCGTTTCGGCGTCGTCTTCCTGTCCGTTGACGTTGACGTCGACGTTGACGTCAGTGACGTCAGCTACGTCAGTGGGACCTGCCTTAACTTGCTCAGGAGGGTGAGAAGGTGCAGGAGAGGAGACCTGCAGGCGAGACAGAAGGAGCAGGGAAAATCAGCACTGCAGGCAGTTGACGTCGACATTGACGTCAGTGACGTCAGCTACGTGAGCTACGTCACAGCTGACGTTTCCGGTGGAACCTGCCTTAACTTGCTCAGTCGAGACAGAGGTAGCAGGGAAAATCAGCACTGCAGGAAGCATGCAGGAGGTGCGTGTGTATGTGTGTGCGTGCGTGTGTGTCTGTATGTGTGCTTCTGTCTGTGTGCATCTGTGTGTGTCTGTGTGCGTGTGTATGTATGTGTGTGTGCGCGTGTGAGTGTGCGTCTGCTTGTGGGAGTGTGTACGTGTGTATGCATGTGAGTGTGTGCATGTGCATGTGCGTGTCTGTGTGTGTTCGTGTGTGTGCATGAGTGTGCATGTGTGCGTGTGTGTGCATGTATGTCTTCTACATCCGCCCCTGTACACACACCTAACTCTCTGAGAGCGCAGCCTTATTCGGGAATGAGTGCACAAGGCTGCCACGTGACGCGTCCAATGGGCGCGTTCGAGTTTACACGTGCGGCTCACCGAGTTTTAGCACGTGACTTCGCGAGTGGTTGGCCGCACGCGTGAATCGAACACGCCCATCGCAGAATGAGAAGCCGCACTTCCAAATGGAACGCGCCCATTGTGACCACGGGTCGCTTTCAGCACGTTAGAACGTCACACGACGTCTTTTGGGACGTTATGGACGCAGTCAGCATGACGCTCTCGTAAAAACCCCAGGAGTGACCTCGTCATGCCCGCAATGACGTCATCATGACCCCAGCGTGACCTAATTTGACCCAAACATTACCTCCAGTGTGGCCCTCGCTTGACCTGAACAAACTCAAGTCTGACCCCTTCATAACCTCATCCTCACCCCACCGTGACCTCAGTTTGACCCCGTCTTGACCCCGTCGTGACCTTAGCGTACTGACCTGGGTCAGCGACGCGGCGTCGGCGAGCACGATGACGGTCGCGTCGTCGATTCGCGCCACGACGGTCGGAGGGTCGGGCGGCGCCAACTCCTCGTAACCTGCGACACCGGAAGTGAGTGTGTCACGAACCGGAAGTAGGTCAGGGACCGCAATTAAGCAACCGTCACCAACAGGAAGTGAAGGTCAAACCGGAAATAGATACTCCAGAAACAGATCAGGGACCGGAAATTGTGTCTGCGACAGACCGGAAGCGGTCATGACCTCGTTACAGTTTTCAAACATTTTTTGGGTTTCGCTGCCTTGTTTACTTTTCAAAGCTTGGAACACCTTTATGGTGGAAAAAAATACTCTTATTTTCTCATTGGAACCCCCCTGACCCTGCATCCAGCAGAGCAACTCAGTCTCTGACGCTCTTTTCAACACGACTTCATTTTTGTGATGCGCAGCTTAATTTCTGTGCGCGGACTGAGAAGAAAGCTTCAGCAGCTGAAAAAACACAACAAAGTTAAATTGCTCAAATGGGTTGAAATTGACTTTTCCTTTGTGAACAAAATCTCACAAAGCAGTTTGATATTCTTGTTTCGTTTTGAATAAAATGTTGACAAAGCAGTTTGAGTTTTGAGGCGAAACGAGGGAACTGATGAAAGGAGCGGGGAAATGGCTGCTGCTGCCACGGAAAATGCTTTCCTGAAGAAAATTAAAGATGAAACATAAAGCAAAGAGCCCGCTCTCCACACAAAAGAAAACGACTTCGCGCAAGGAATCCAGGAGGGAATTTGAGCAAAAGATCCCCCCTCCAGTCAAAGGAACCGACCCTGAGCCTGAAAACAGCGAAAACGACTTTGCTCCAAGAAGCGGGGGGAATGATGAGAAAGACCAGAACAAAACTGGAGAAAAAGGAAATGAGAGAAATACGCGGGTGCCGGTCTGACCTTCGGTCGCCTCGGAGTCCGCCTGGCTCCTGGGCCTCTCCTCCCACAGCGCGTCCGTCCCCGCCTGGTCCCCGCTCCCTTCCGCGCCTCCCGCCGCCATGTTGAAGAGTTCCTCTTCCTGCTCAGCCTCGTCCTCGCTCAGTGCGCCCACGTGACTTCCGCTCTCAGGCACTTCCGGTGCGAGCCCCTCACTTCCGGTCAGGACGCCGGACGTGACGTCATCAGTCCGTCCTGACTCCACCTCCTCCCGCTCCCCCTGGTGGCGAATCTCCTCGAACGTCGTCGCGCAGGAACTCAGGTCGCTCGGATGCTCCGACAGAGACGATGACGAGTTGACGCGCTTCCGGAAGTGCTCAGTCGGGTCCAGAGGCGACAACTTCCGGTCCACGTGGGTCCTGTAGGAATCGAGCGTTGCTATGGTGACGGCTGCCTCTGGCTCGTCCGCCGTCTCCATGGTGAGGTCGATGACCTTGACCTCTCCAGTCCTTCTGGACGGTTTGTGGGTGACGTGGCCCTCAGCCTCGTCCTCGCTGTCGGGAGCCTCCATCTTGATTCTGACGTCACTAGGGGGCGGCACGTAGGTGAAGGTCCCTTTGAAGGCGTCGATGAAGGAGCGGTTCGTCATGGCAACGGCCGGAGTCGGCTCCTTGGGCTGCTCCACCGGTCTGGAGAGGGGCTGCTGCTGCTGCTGCTGCTGCTGCTGCTGCTGCTGCTGCTGCTGCTGCGGCTGCTGCTGCTGCTGCTGTTGCTGCATTTCCTTTTGTTGTTGTGGTTGTTGTTCCTGCTGCTGCTGCTGCTGTTGCTGTTGTTGTTTCTCCTTGGACAGTGGAGACCGTTGAGCTTGTATCAGTCCTGTAGCCTGGCTTTCTTCCTCTTTCCCTGGCTCGTCCGTCACGCTTCTGGTTTTCTCCTTGTTCTTCAAGTGCGTTGTCTCTGGATCTCGGTCCACATGGTCAGCTTGTGCTGAGTCAGCAGGAACACATGCTGAGTCAGCATGCTCGTGTGCTGAGTCAGCAGGTTCGTGTGCTGAGTCAGCATGTTCGTGTGCTGATTCAGCAGGTTTGTGTGCTGAGTCAGCAGGTTTGTCCGTGGTTGTCCCTGAGAATGTTCTGTGAGCAAAGTCAGGATCAGGCTGAGGGGTCACTGAGTTCGGGTTGGGTTCAGAGGTCAAATCAGAGGTCACTGAGTGCAGGTCGAGGTCAGAAGGTGCGGCTGGTTTGGGGCTGGGCTCCTGGGGTTCTGCAGCTGTGTGTCTCGATTCTGACTGTTCTGGGCTCCGTTCAGGTGCTGCTGTTGTTGCTGCTGTTGTTGTTGCTGCTGCTGCGCTGAGATCAGGTTTGGAGCTCTCTGATTGGCTCCCGTCCTGCTTCCGGTCTGGAGGCGACTTCCGGTCACGTGAGCGACTCTGATCACGTGACTTCCTGTGTTCACGTGACGAGCTCCCCTCGCGGTGGCGCCGCGTCTCTGGATCGCGTGGTTTCCGCTCGTCACGTGACTTGCGGTCCCTGTGGTTGACCTGCCCCCTAGTGGTGTCGGGGCGTCTCCTCTCGCTGTGAGAGTCTCTCCTGTCTGCAGGGCCGGAGCCTTCTGCGCTCGAGCTGGTCCTGATGATGTGTTGGGCCAAAGCTGCTGCAGTGGTGGTGAGCTTTCTGCTGCTGCTGATGCTGTTGTTGCTGCTGTTGTTGCTGCTCTTGTTGTCTGATGTTTGTTGTTTCTGCTGTGGCTGATGTTGTTTTCCCTGTTGTTGCTGTTTTTGCAGCTTTAGGTGCTGCTGGTGTTTCTTTTGCTGCTGCTGTTGCTGCTGTTGTTGCTGCTGTTGTTGCTGAGTGTGTATATTTAGTTGTTCCTGGTTGTGTTTGGCATGTTGTTGTTGGTCTTGTTGCAGTTTCTGCTGTTGCTGCTGCTGTTGTTGCTTGTGGTATGTGGAGTCCTCTCTGCCTGCAGCCTGCTCCTCACTGCTGTGCTTCTCCCTACTGTGGTGCCTCTGGTGGTGATGGTTGGAACTACTGCTGGACCTCTGGTGGTGGGAACTGGATCTGTGATGATAGTGCTGTGTTTTGCCTGAGCTGCCCTCCACTGACCTTGACCTGGATTTGGATCTGGGTCTGGTGGATTCTGCTGATTCAGCTGATGATGATGACTTCCTGTGACTGTGGGTGCCATGTTTCTCCTTGTCCTTGGAGGAGTGCCTCCTGTGCTTCTCCCCATGATGTCTTGAGCTGCTGCCAGGATCCTGTGAACCTGCTCTGTTTTCCTTTGGGGGTGAGCTGGAACTTTTGGGCCCATGTTTGGAGCTGGAGGAATGCCTCTTGCCTGACTCCTCCTGGTGTCTGTGGTGGGAACTGTGCTTCTCTGATTTCTGCTGAGTCAGCACTTCTCTCTCTGGACTCTGTGGATCCCTGGGTTTGTGATGGTGAAGATTTTTTGCTGGTTGCTGCTGTTCTGATGGTTTCGATGAGCCTGCGCTTCTTTCTTCTGTCTTCCTTCTTTCCTCCGCTGTCTTCCCCGAGGCGTCTTCTCTCCCGCGCCTTTCCGGTGATCTCCTCGCCTGGGACCCGGGTTGCTGCAGGTGCCTGTCCAACTGGGTCCCGCTCAGATTGACTGCCTGGCTCCCGGTGTGGCGTTGCTCGGGTTCCCGCGCTCTCAGTCCCTCAGGCTCCCGGCCCTTTCCCGCGCATTCTCTAGCCTGGTGTCCGGTTGTCCCTGACCGGAAGTGGACTGGTCCCCGCGTGTCCCCGGTGCGTTGCGTCGCCCCCTCTGGTGGTTTTGAACTCAGATGCGTCGCGTGTCTCTCTGTCGTCCCTGTCGCGTGGTGCACCCAGTCCTTTCCGGCGCGAGATGACGTCATGTCTCCCGGTTCTTTCTGCGCAGTCGCTGCCGCGTTCATCTCAAGGCCTCTGATTGGCTGAGCTGCCCTCGCGTTGGATTCTGGGATCTGCTTCCGGTGTGCTCGGCTTGCCTCGGATGTCCTCGGATCTCCTCTGCTCGATTCCGTTCTCTTTGGATCACTTCGGCTGAACTCGGGTGTCCTCGGGTCTGCTCGCTTGACTTCGGGTGTCTTCGGCTGAGTTCGGCTCGACTCGGCTGTTTCCGGCCTGTCAGGCTGCTTGACTGCGGACACGGCCTGCAGGGCCTTTTTATTCGTGATGATAGACGCTGTGATTGGTGCAGGGAGTGTCTTCCTGCTGGGAGCCGCTACAACGGCTGCAGGAGGAGGCAGGTTCTCACTCCCACCACCAGGCGTCGCGCCGGACCGGAAGGCGGCGCCATCCCCGGAGAGCTTGAACTTCCGGTGGTTGAGGTAGGAGTTGCCTGAGTGAGTGGGGACCTCTGCCGGGCTGAAGTCGTACACCGAGCGGTCTGGGGTGAGGGTGGGGCGGGGGGCGGTGCGGGGCGGGGGAGACGTGTGCAGCCCAGCAGCGATCAGCGCCTCTGTACTGGGCGGGGCCGCCGAGGTCCCACCCGAGGGCCTGCTGGGTGGGGCGGAGGGTCTGCCGGCTGGACCCATGGGCGGACCCTGAGGTTTGGGTGGGGCGGAGGGTCTACCGGGTAGAACTTGAACTTTGGGAGGTCCTGAGGGTCGACCACGAGGATCTGTGGGTCTGCTGTGTTGACCCGGGGGTCTGGGTTGGTCCAAGGGTTTGGATGGGCCCTGGGGCCTACCAGAAGGTCCTGAAGACCTACTGGTCGGGTCTGAAGGTCTACCATGGTCTAAAGGTCTGGTGGTTGAACCTGAAGGTTTGGGTGGACCCTGGGGTTTGGGTGGACCCTGGGGTTTGGGTGGACCCTGGGGCAGGTTGGGTGTGGTGGAGGGTCTCTTGGTCGGGGAAGGCTCCCTACGGAATGGAGCAGGGGGTGGAGAGGTTACCCTACTGAGGTGGGAGGGGCCGGTGGGGAGGGTACTGGGTCTACTGGGGGTACTTAGCACCTGCATACTGCTGCCAGTAGTGATGTAGGGGGCTTTCCTCGGACGTGGCTCCTGCACCGGGCCCTTGCGCATGACTTCCGGTCTCACTTCTGGTCTCACTTCCGGTCTCACTTCCGGTCTCACTTCCGGTCTCACTTCCGGTCTCACTTCCAGTCTCACAGGAGCCTGAGGCTTCCACTTGTCCCTGTAATAGTCACTGAGCCTCGATTTGGAGCCGATTCCGCTTCCGCCCTGGGTTTTTTCCTTTGAGCCAATCAGAGTAGAGATAGTTTGAGCAGAGGTGTGATTGGTCGGTCGGGAGGTGGCGCCACTGAGGCGGTGTTTCCGGTGCTTGAACGCGCCCCCGTCCCTCGCAGACACAACGCTAGATGTCACCAGCGGCTCCACCACCGCCATCTTGGATCCGGGCTCCACCGGAAGCGCCGCCATCTTGGATTTGTGCTCCTTCTCCCTCTTCCTCCTTGACTTGCTCCTCCTGATCTGTTGCTTCAGTAGGACCATGTCGGACTCGTTCAGAGGTCCTAGGTCCACGACGGGGGTCCTTTTGACGAGGTCCCGTAGGACCCCGAGACGCTGGGTCTTGGTGAGTCCGAAGGTCCAGAAGGAGATCTTGAGTTTGTCAGCCACACCACCCGGACCTGAGAGGGGAGGGGGGATCCGGATCGGTGCCTCCATCTTGAGTTTCGGGATGTCGTCGTGGTTCTCTTTATTCCTGCTGCGTCCCTCCTGCAGCCGCAGTTCCTGCTGCGCCATCTCGCGGCTGTTGGTTTTGTCCTTCAGTTTCTCGGAGGGCGGGGTCGTTCTATTGGCTCCGCCATGTTGGGACGAGGACCAATCAGCATCGTCCCTGGAGACGCGCGGGGCGTCCTCGTGATTGGCCGCCCTGAGCTGCTGCGGTTCCGTCGGATACTTGTCTATGATTGGCGGGGGCTCGTGCTCACGTGACCGCACGACGAGCTCCGGCCTCCCTTTGGTTTTCTCGTCCTTAGCCACGAGAAGTTTGTACTTCCGGTTCTTGCGCGTCTCCCACGGGAGGAAGGCGCCCCCTGGTGGGAGCGCGCGCGCCGTGCCGCCCTCCAGCGTGCCGGGCCAACCGGAAGTGGGCGAAGCGGAACCGGAAGTGGATGAGTCGGGCGGATGCGACTTCCGGTTGTCGCGTCTTCCTTTCGCTGGAATGGAAGGGATGTGTGCGTGAGTGTGCGTGCGTGTGTACGTGAGTGTGTGTGCGTGTGTGCGTGTGTGTTGTGTTGTTGGATTCGCGGTGCCCCCTGCATGTGAGTTTCATGTTCCTGTGTGCGTGCGTGTGAGTTTGTGTGAGTGTGTGTGCGTGTGTGTTTGTGTGTGTGTGTGTGTGTGTGCCTGTGTGTTTACACGTGACTGTGTGTGTGCGTGAGTGTTTACACGTGACTGTGTGTGTGTGTGTGTGTTTACACGTGACTGTGTGTGTGTGTGTGTGTGTGTTTACACGTGACTGTGTGTGTGTGTGTGTTTACATGTGACTGTGTGTGTGCGTGTGTGTTTACACATGACTGTGTGTGTGTGTGTGTGTGTGTGTGTTTACACGTGACTGTGTGTGTGTGCATGTGTGTTTACACATGACTGTGTGTGTGTGTGTGTGTGTGTTTACACGTGACTGTGTGTGTGTGTGTGTGTTTACACGTGACTGTGTATGTGCGTGTGTGTTTACACGTGACTGTGTGTGTGTGTGTGTTTACACGTGACTGTGTGTGTGTGCGTGTACACATGTGTGTGTGTGTGTGTGGTGTGTGCCCCAGCTGCCACATGTTCGTGTGTGCATGTGAGTGACTGTGTCTGACTGTGTGTGTGCGTGTGGTTGCGCATGTGTGTGTTTTGTTCGTGTGTGTGTCTGTGTGTGCGCGCCCTACCTGCCCCGGCCCTGCGGCGGCGCGTCCCGTCGCTCCTCTCGCGAGACTTGACGCGATCGTAGAGCGTCTCGAGATGTGAGAGCGGACCAATCAGACGCGCCGTCTGATCCCCGTCCTGAAACCACAGGAAACAGAGATGCTGAGTGGACAGTGCATCTCAACTCCTCATTGGACGTCACATACGGACGTCTCAACCAATGGAAAGGGAACATTCTTCTGCGAGCTCCCTGATTGGGCAGCAGATCTACACTCTTCATTGGATATCCTGTCCACCAATAGAAAGCGAGCATTCGTCTCCAAGGAGCCACACGCAGCGTTCCCCCGTCAACGTGACTACAACACCACAGGGTCACCATGGCAACGAAGCCCAGTTCCTATCAACCAATCAGAGGCACCCATCTGCAGAAGACGCGCAAACAACGAATGGCACGTCAGGAAAGAAATCAAATTTCCCATTTGGCTCCAATATTTTTATTCATCCCCTCGCCCCCGTTGTGTGTGAGACTCAGAGAACATAATAGATCCAGATCCAGGGTTCCAGATCCAGATCCAGGGTCCAGTGTGCACAAAGACAGGTGAGGAGGAGGCAGCAAAAGTCTGCAGCAAAATTCCCCACAGAGTCAAATATAAATAATTGACGAAGAATTAAATCCCTAAACCCCAGAACAAACAGATGGTGTCAAACAAGAGACTCAATCTGATTCATTGTCACAAATTTCCTCCAAAGTCCCCATGGACTAATTAGTTTAATTGATCATCTGAAACTTGGGACAAAAGAAATCCTTTGACAATGACCCTTCCTCCAGTGAGACACAACCCTGAGAAAAACACTTTTATTCCAAGTTTCCCAGAGGTCCAATAATTCTAATGGCTCCCTCTGCAGTGGTGGGTCTATTGAATATACGACCTCGGACCATGGTCCTCATTTCTGGACCCTTCTCATCCAGGGGTCCAAATCCAGAAAAACAAGACGTGTTTGACGCGCGAGGAGAGAAGACTCGGTTCGCGATGTTCGCTCCTGACGTCCTCGTGGTGACGTCGTTTTCGTGACGTCAGCGTCAAAATTATCTGACGTTTGAAACGTGTGGAAACGTCGCGCCAACGTCACGTCACACACGCGACGACACGTGAACGTTGAAAAAGCTAATTTCGACGCTACGTTGACGCGACGTCGCGCTTAAACTCCCGACAAGCGTCAGTCGCTGACGTCATCACTCACTTCCGGCTGACGTCATTACTCACTTCCGGCTGACGTCATTACTCACTTCCGGCTGACGTCATCACTCACTTCCGGTGCTGTTGGGGTTTCCCAGACTCCTTGGGGCGGGGAGGGGGCGGTGCCTGGAAAGGTGGCTCAACTCAATTTCAGTGTGTTCTTCGCTGAGACTGAGACTGAGACTGAGGCTGAGGCTGAGGCTGAGACTGAGACTGAGACTGAGGCTGAGACTGAGACTGAGACTGAGACTGAGACTGAGGCTGATGCCACCTCAGGGACCAAAGGGTTATCCAGGCGCTCATTCAGGCTCATCCCCTCAACATACTTAATCTCTCTGTGTGCAGACACTGAGCAGATAAGTTTCCAGTGACAACCCTGCAACGCCAGCATCTCCCCCCGCCAAAAATGTTCCTTCCCCTTGGCGAGAATGTTTGACGTCGACGTCAGTTTAAACATTTGACCCAATGGCGGGCGTCCAGAATGGTGCGGTCATTTTGACGTCAATTGCGTTGGCGTCAAAAAAGTTGACGTGTTCTCTTGCGTCGCATCCTGACGCATCTCCACGTTGCCGCAGCGCCTGACGCATCCGACGTGACTTTGACGTCGCTACGTCAGCGTCACACGTCCCTACGTGGACGCATCATGACCACGAAGCTGACGGATTTTTGGACGCTGGCGTATCAAACTCAGCATGACGCCCAGTGGAGTGTATCTCCTGGTTCAGTCCATTTCTGCCGTCATGTCAAAGTCTTGACATGTGAAAAGCCCCTGAAGGACAAAAAAGTCCCAACTTGGACTTCAGACTTGGGTCCTTAACAACACAACGAGGCAATTGTTCCCAAGGGCGGATTTGTTCACCATAACAACGGTCCCTCAAACACGCTTCCCACACAAGACAACAAAAGTCAAGGGCGGGTCCCAGGGAGGGTGAACCTTTGTTCATTAGTCTGTAAAAACCAGAATAAATTATAAATTTGGAGATCAGGCCCCGCGCCCTTTTGACAAACACATGCACACCCAAAACTTGAGCAGGACATCAAACTGTCTCTCTCTCCCTCTCTCTGTCTCTCTCACTCTCCCCACTCTCTTTCCCTATCTCTCTCTATCTCTTCTCTCTCCCTCTCTCTGTCTCTCTCCTCTCTCTGTGTCTCTTTCTCTTTCTCTCTCCCTCTCTCTTTTGCTCTCTCTCTATCTCTCCTCTCTCTGTCTCTCTTTCTCTTTCTCTCTCTCTCTCCCTCTCTCTCTCCCATCTCTCTCTGTCTCTCTCTCATCTCTCTCTCTGTCTCTCTCTCTCTCCCTCACCTGCAGTGCCTGCACCTCCTTGAACATCTCCCTGAGCGCTCGCGCCTGCTCCACCTTCACCTCCATGCTCCTGCCTCCTCCTCACACAAACCACCAACTTCTCTCTTCTGACACGAGATCTCTTCTCCTCTGTGCTTGAGTGTCGGTGTCGTCGTCAGAATACCTCTTGAACAATGTCAGTTTAAAGTTCTGCACACATGCTGCTTCCTCATGTCTCCCTAAGTACTGCATTGAAGCAGCGTCCTGTAACGTCTCCGTGTGGAGCTGCTCTCTGATTGGCTGAGACGAAAGCCTCGTTCTGAACACACCACGTGGTCGCACAGAGCTGCGTGCCATGCTGCTCTTTCCCTGCCCTGCTGCAGGCCCGCCACACCCTTCTCCAACTACCTGCAGGTAGACTTTCCTGCTGAAGGTACCCGCTTCTCTCTCCACAACATCCTGCAATTCCCAGTTTCCTTCTGTGAGGAAGGACCTGCACCCCTCTGTACCGGCAGCTTCTCTCTTATGAGTGATGGCAGTAAGATTTACTGCAGTCTCCCTCACAGTGGGAAGGCCCCACCCTGGGGACAGACTTTTCCTGCAGATTCCCTGCTGTCCTGCTGTGGGCTTGCGGGTGCTGGTCCTCCCTCCTTCCCACCACCCGTGGACCCACCTATACAACCTCCCTAGACCTACCCCTGGACCCACCCCTGGACCCACCCCTGGACCAAACCCTGCACCTACCCCTGGACCCACCCCTGGACCTACCCCTGGACCCACCCCTGGACCCTCCACTGGACCCACCCCTGGACCCTCCACTGGACCCACCCCTGGACCCATCCTGGAC
>JAAUXT010049909.1_pt1 | contig 13094 bp, 17 predicted proteins | sample 7278171 | NCBI WGS metagenome assembly JAAUXT01 (sample SAMN14350112, study PRJNA611818) | marine sediment metagenome | isolation source: surface marine sediment (1.8m) | place: French Polynesia: Moorea | collected 2018-08
CAGCTGCCATATACTGCATTACCACATGGTGCTTCGCCCTAAAGGGACTTCGCACAACTACGAAAGAACGGTTGATGAACAAAATGCCAAAACTTTCTTGCAATTTGTCAGAATTGAAATTGTGTTTCCTGTTGCAGGTGAAGCACACCAATCTCGTGATGCCAGGAGCGAGCAGTGAGGTTCTAGTCATGTGTATTGGAGCAACTTCGGGAGTCAGCAGACTGATCTTCGGGAAAATAGCAGATCTTCCCAAAATCAACCGCATTCGAATGCAGCAAATGGCTTTTGTCGTCCTCGGCATCGCTACAGCTGCCATTCCATTGGCCAAACAGTTCTGGATTCTGATCGTGCTCACACTTACGATGGGGATCTCCGACGGCTGCTTCATCTGCCTCATAGGACCCATCGCTTTCGACCTTCTGGGCCCGGCCGGAGCTGCACAGGGCATTGGATGCCTGTTAGGGATCGCGTCCATACCCATGACAGCTGGGCCTCCTCTTGCAGGTGAACTCACGAAAGCATTCGTTCCTTGATGCAAAAGCACTGGAAAACGAAGTGACCACAGCTTTCGACGATTTCGAAACAAACAGCCGCAAAACAAGAGGAAAGCTCCATTGCACTTGCACTCAAAAAAACAAGAAAACAGAAAGCAACGCACCCGTTCACTTGCATTGGCTACTCGCTGCGAACACTTCTTGGTGCCTCAGAGTGCCTCAAGAGGCTTGTCATGCGGGAATGAGTGTCCTTAGTCCGGGACATTTGCGCTGGCCTGCTGGCTTGTTACGAGGGGGTTCCACAAAGAAGGGTCTGCTGTCCAGTAAACAAGGAACGATTTGTGCGATTAACACCGAACTTTTTTAATGCTCTTCCAAGGAACCAAAACTACATTGTGCAACTAATTTCAGACAATTTTAATGAACATGAACATGTCAGAAGTCCTCTGGAACTTTGGGCTTGCCAAGCCAATGTCGATCACAGTCAAGACAGTCACTCATTGTCCTCGGAATCGCTTGATTCTTCTGTGTCTGGTCCTTCAGCAAGTTCCAGTCCGAAGTCTCTGGGGTCCACCGCAATGTGTTTCCCATCAAAATAGTCGCCCTCCACCTTAACACATTTCATCCATCGCATGGGCAACATGTTCATGGTATCATGGAATTCCTGCAGTGGGATTTGCTTGAGTGAATGATGAACTGCTGTCTGCATGTCCTGGATCATCTGGAACCTGTGTCCCCTGAATTCTGACTTGAGGTGGTTGAACAAAAAGTAGTCTGAAGGGGCCAAATCCAGGCTGTATGGGAAGGGGGGGGTAGGACTGTCATGTTGTGCTTGTTGAGGAACTGTTCTGTTGGGAATGCCGTATGTGGTGAGGCATTGTTGTGATGAATGATGAAGCCTTTGGTGGACCAGAGGGTGGGGTGTTTCCATTGGATGCATTCACACAGGTGCCTGAGAACTTCAATGTAAGTTTCAGATGTCACATTTTCATTCCTGTCCTTGAATTCAGCCAGCAGTGGTCCTTCTTGGTCGAAGAAGATGGTGAACATGGATTTTCTGTCTGCTCTTTGGGCTTGGGCCTTTTCAGGGCAGTGCTCAACAGACCCCTTGGGGACCCATTCCTTCGATGCCTCCCTGGTCTCTAGTTCAAGCACAGAAATTCAAGATTCATCTCCTGTGATCACCTTGGAAATGAAGTCATCATCAGCCTTGAGTGAATCCAGATTCCTTTGGCAGATCTCCACATGCTGTCACCTTTGCTGGTCAGTCAAATCCTTTGGAATAAATTTGGGAACCACCTTAGAGAAGCACAAGTCTTTCTTCAAAATCTTGTGCACAGATGACTTGCCAATGTCCAGCTGCATTGCCAGGGCTCAAACTGTCTGCCTCCTGTCTTCTTCCAAAAGATGAACCAACTCTTCCTGCTTCTCTGCATTTTGGGCTGACCTTGGTCAACCAGATCTCAGGTTGTCTTTGGTTGAAGTTGACCCCTCCCTGAATTGTTTGTGCCATTTCCTGACCATTTTCTGAGAAGGGGTCTCATTGCTGAATCCTTTGCACAGCTCCCGCCAGTAGTTGATGGGCATGGCTCCTGTGGAAACCAGGAACTTCAGGACACTGTGCTGCTCAATTTTCAGCTCCATTCCTGACAGGAAACAGCCCACCAAACACACCAACAACAACACAAAACCCACAATGAAAAACTTGGACATTCTCTGTTGAGCTTTTGAGTAACAATGATCATCGCAGAGGTGAGACACTGCAGTCTGTTCCACTTTGTGTGACCTCATTCCACCTGTGTGATGAGGTCTTCATGTAGCAACATGTTCCCAAGATGCAGAAGGATGTTTGTGCAAAGTCCAAAAAATTTGGTGCCCGAACAAACCGGAGAAATCGGACAGCAGACCCTTCTTTGTGGAACCCCCTCGTACAGTGGTCATTTCTGCCCAACACTGAAATCCCCAGGTGAACAAGGAGCAGACGTCTGTTTGCCGTTCGTTTTCATTGTTCTCTACATCTTGTTTTCTGAACTTGCAGCACTTGCATTTGACTACATGGGATCGTACGAAATCGCTTTCTACGCTGCAGGCATTCCGCCAATTGTGGCTGCTACACTCATGTTCCTCATTCCGAAAAAACGAACACAATTGGCAAAGTCGGTGAGTTCAAAATGTTTGGAAGACAAGGGCTTTTGTTTTTGGTAAGCTGGAAGTCACAACCTTTCCAAGTTCACCCATCTCGGTCTCTGACCACCAACGAGTAATATTCTCTTTTTGCATGGCAAACGTCAGGCACGAACACCACCTCAACTGTTGTGTTTTTCCTGCATGTACTCGTTTGTATGCAGGAGGTCCCTGAAGAACCCCTCAGACCCTACAAGGCTCATACCATGGTTGACACGTTTGTGGCGCTTTCTCGAGAGAACCTGGACAAAGTTGGAGTCGAAGAAGGTCAGTGCAAAATTCGACAGGATGTACTTCTAACTTCGTTCTTTCAAGAAAGCGCGAGTGTTTCCTCTGCAATTTTTCCCACGGCAAGCTTCCGTATATCAAGCACGAACAAATAATTTGTGGCAGAAGGTAGCGCACGCCCGTATATTCCTGCAATACAAAAACCATAATTCACGTCCGTCATTTGTGCGCGCGCACACACAGACACAAACACAGACAGGAAAAAAACACACAAAAATAAAACCCTCGAAAAAGCGTCTCTTGAAGGTCAAAATTTCTTTGAAAATTGTTCAAAAACTTGAAAGTTTGCCAAACAAGGGCACCAAGGCAAGCGCAATGGCGTGGCCTTTTGAGGCGAATTCAAGTATCTGAGCACTGTTGAATGTGACATCATTTGCAGCAAAATTTCTCACAATCTGCCAAATGTAGTTTCTTTGTAAATGAAAAAAAAAAAAAAGGCGAAGAAAACCATCAGGTTCTACCAGATATCCAAACCAGGATCTGATGACCTTTCCTGGGAATCCTGAGAACCCTTAAAAGCACTCTTGTTAAAAGACAGCATTTCGATAAGAACATTTCTGGGCATCTCTGCGGCACTCTGATTTTGTTCAGATTCACTTCTGCAGGGGGGGGGGGGTCACTTCTGACTTGATCTGCCTTTGGTGCTGTGTGGTTCAACAAAGCCATTGGTAATTTTTTTCGTCACATTTTCAAGGATGGACAAGCAAAAGCCGCAGTCTGGGAGGTAAACGTTTGAAGAAATGTGTGGGCTACGAGATATGGTTCCAAGCTTGCCTTTGAATAACATTCCTTCCTAACAAGCCAACTCTTCAAGCAACAACCGAACTCTGGCACCAGGGACCTGCATACTCAACCTCACAAAAAAGAAACAAACTGCAAAGTAATAACACCGCCTGAACATTTCATCTTCCTCAACAAATCGCTTTCAAGCACGCCAAATGTTTCACCAACAACAGACAAAATGTTGAACTGCGTGGAACGGTCATAACACGACCACCTGACCCCAGCTATCAGAGCTCCTCTCCAAAACGCTTCCTGCAGGTCAAAATGATTTTGCAATCTTCCTTGAAACTTCCATTTGGTGGGCGCGGATGCACATCCTTTTGTTCCAAAAGAAGTGACCTTTTTTAAGGTGAATTTGAATTTGCTTGAAACCAAGCAGTTTTGGTGGTATCCTCCGCTCCCCCTCCTTTCCAAGACGACAATCCGTGTGTTCGATTTACGTGTTGAGACTGGCCGAGTTGGCCAAAATGGCTGACTTCGCCCACATCGCCCAATCTCCAACCAGGGGCGAAGTCGCGCGACTTCGCCGGTGGCTAGTCGCACACGTACCGCAATACGAGGCATGTCTTTTTTTCATCTCCCCGTTGTTTCGCCGATTTCACCCGGAAAAATACCGCGGTTTTTGAGGAAACTTCTAAGTCAACTAGACAAGATGCCAACAGTGTGAACAGCAATGGAAATAGCATGCCAACAAGTAGAATTCATGCCAAAAACACATGCCAAACATTGGCTCTCATGGTGCCCTTGGCGATTCTGACTACAACTGTTTCACATCAACATCTGGATGGAACACTGCTGTTTGCTTTTGCCAAAGCACCTCATTGTTGTCACTTTCTAAAGTCATTTTTGGCATGAATTTTGAAATTTAATTGCTGTTTTCAGTTGTTGTTGGCATCATTGGCATGTTCTTTGTTGGCATAAAAAGTATGCTCAAAATCCTCGGCATCTTTCCTGAGAAAATGGTGAAACAATGGGAAGATAAAAAACATGCTTCATAGAGCACACCCAATGTCAATTATTAAGTTCTAACAATGAGATGACCAGGAGGTCACATGTCGTTCAGGCCATAGATGAAGAAATCCATAGCAGCCCTATATCCATATAATCTGATATCTGTAGTAGAGCTGTAGAACTGCAAAACAAAATGGCAGCCCCCATACAGGTATAATGGCTGCCCCCACATAAGAAAACCAAATAGCTACTCTCAAGAGCCCAAATGAGATGTTACCTCCTCGGCTGCCAGCACACAAATGATACTTATACTGTTCCCCAGGCCCCTTCAAAGCCTTTTGGCCAATCAGAATGCATTATGTGCTCTGGCCTTGAACCTGGTATGGTATAACTGCTCATGGGGGGGGGGGGGGGTCACTCAGCATCACATGTCACAGACAGACACATACTGACAATATAAGTCGCGCCTTACGCGACTAAAAAGGAAGCAGTTGACATGGTTTGTAAGAATCATGCCCAGATTCAAACAGACCCGAGATTGTCCTTTCGCCCCTGCAGTTTTGGTTTCTTCTGCATGGGGTGTCCACACTGAGACAAGCAAGCACACCTGCATACTGGTGCGGCCTGGAAGCTTCCTCAAACGGTTGGAAACAAACAGATTCTGACAATTTTTCTCAATTGAAGAGCGGGTCTTCTGACTGCCGTTTCTTTGATTCACCTCATGTCCCAAATGGGTCTGTCTGAACCCACTCCAGACGGACTACAATGAGACATCTACTCGGGGCATGCACAAACACACACACCACACACACACAGAGCTACATATACCCATGTGCCTGCAATGAACTTTCTTTTTGCAGACAAGACTTTCAGAAGCACAGAGCAGCTGCCGTTCAAACGACCCAAGGATCATGATTTCAGCTTCATTCACTCCGCCGGAAACCTGTCCAAACAGATCACACATCCGCGGCGATTCAAATACGCGGAAGTGAAAAAAGCGGACTCACTGCCATCACTGCAGGTTCAGAACGGTTCACCCTCGTCCAAATTTAGCAAAAAGACTCTTCCCGTAAGTCCGCTTGCAGTTGAAACTCACACGCGGGATGAATCGGAGGCTTGAACATCAGACCTTCAAGTGCACTTTGTACATTGCACACGTGCATTCGTAATTTGTTTCACTTACAAAAGCGGGTGTCGCTTGCTTCATTCAGTGAATACCTGGGAGGCAGCGCACACGCGATCATGTTCGTTCATGATTCACGGAACTCTACAGTGGGAAAGGCCGGACCGAAGTCTCAGTTTCAGGCTGTTTTCCGATCTGAATCTGTAGCTTCACCTTTCGCTCACTTTACATTTTTGACACCTGCTCAAAAGAAGATGGGGCTCAAATGTCACATCACCTGACCAAACTGGAACTTCGGAGGCAACGGTGCACTGTGGAAGAAACAAATTTTCAGACGTGGAACACTTGGTTCTGTCCGCAAGGGGTTGTTACGAGTACATCTGTCAAAACTGCAACCCCAGATCGTCTCCGCTCTGGACGGCATCGACAGCAAGACAAGCGTGGCATGTCTGACTGCTGTCAACAAGAACACTTATCAGTGGAGAGACACGCCTGCCCAGAGTATCGACCGTCCAGAATGGAACGACTATAAGACATTCAGGGTCGAAAACAGCAATGAAAGCAAATTTTGAAATGAAAGAAATTCTGAAAATTTGCTGTAGGGGACGGGTCTTACAAGAACAATACACGCTTTCACGCCAGAGTGGAACACGCGTCATCGCAAGTCGATGTGGTTCAACTATTAACATGAGATCTGGCCACACACCACCAGATAAATGGTGAAGACATTTCTTGGTACGTGATTGTGCCTTCTCACACAAGATCTGATTGCCATGATTGTCAGCGTTTGAACGAACCGTTTCACCTTTCGGAATGAACCATGTGTGTGTTCAGACGTCGTCAAGAGAGTAATTTCTATTTGATGTCTGCTATCAATGCGTGTTGGTTCGCAGTATCAGCAAAACAAAAACCGCACCGTGTCAGATCGTTATCTCATCTCGGTTGAGCTCTGTCCGCACAGAGATTCCTTTTCCTTCTCAAAATGTATCAGGGACAGGACGTTCTGTCCGTACTCCGCTGTCAACATTGTTTCAATCTTGCATGTTGGTGGGCATCTAACGACTCGTCTTTGCCGTTGTACATTTGTGCAAACATGTGAAATGCACGTGGTGATTCGCACACTTGAACGTCACTCAACAGACAGAATCCTGGAGCCTTCAAGATCTTTCACGCCAACATTCCTTCCCCACTCACGCGCAGACCAGGGAGTCCTCCAAACTGAATGGGGACAAATTTCATTTTTTTCATAACATCTTCTTTGGAACTGGGTCCAGAGTCTCTTTGAGAATTCCTCTCGACAAAAATAGTCGTGTTCTCAATGACCAAAGGTGGACAAGAAGAAATCGCCAAGGTCGCCAACAGACACAAAGGACCCAGTCGCTCTGCCGAGACGTGACGACTATGATGGACAACCCTTTTGTTTCCAAACCCTGTTCAGATTGCTTGGAACTCTTTTCTGAATCTCCTGCTCGTATTTGAAACTTTCAAGCCTGCTTACGCTCGTACGCATCTAGTGTTAACCAGTCACCCAGAGACAGGTCCGTACAACAGAATCACATGCAGTGCGAGTGAGTCGCGACTGAGGCCGTGCATCACAACGATGGTCGTTAGTTCAGTCAGATTCAGACTCGCGCAGCAGCCATTTTTGGGCCGGTGGCCATGACTTGCGACGGACTTCACGAAGACAAGAACAACTTAAAATTTGGCACAAGACTTTACAGCCTCATCGATCGGAGGTCAGCACAACAACTTTGACCTGCACTTGACAAGACGCACGTCTGTGGCAATATCCTTACCGATGCCTGTAATAGAAGCTTCAAAAAGCAGTCAAGTATTTGCTTTATGTAATTGCATGCCCCTTTATTTGTGTACATAATAAAGTTCTCGTGAACGGGAAAATCTGGTTTAAGTGACGTATTAATTCGAAAATTTATGGCACAAGACAAGAGGAGTGCCAGAATTGTCCAATCGCATGTCAAATTGCCAACCTTCCAACGACCTGCACCGAATTTTGCCAGTCAAACAAACGAAAATTTGAGCTTGTGTTACAAGCAGAACAAAAACTACTTTTTCCAAGAAATGACTGGTTACACAAAGCCCCGTACTGAAAAGACACATCACACAAGCATTTGCTTCAATGCACAGGGCATCCATGTCCGACAGGTGTCGTTTTGCCTACGCTTCTACGTGCAAGAACTTTGTATGTCACATACATGTATTGACAAAAATACCTTTCAATCTCAATACAAGTTGAATACAAAACACAGAAAGTTCATAATTAGCAAACGGAATGCTCGAATAAGCCGCACAACTTTCCTTGCGAGACCACACTTTTTCTGTTGGCAACGATTTCCTCCAGAAGACTTTTGAATGTGTGATCCGGACTCAGTCTGTGGCTTTTCTGAGGGAAACTTGAGCTTTCACATTTGTCACGGCATCAAGATGCCTCAAGCCACTCTGACCAATGTTTACATTCACATTATGAATGTCCGAGACTGAGACCCACTTTGTTCTCTTTTGTGCGGAACTTGTCTGCACTCTTGCGGCGAGAATTCATTCCAACGACAAACTGTCACCGGTGTGCGCGCGAAACTTCAAGCCCAAGACTTCATCACGCCATTACAAGATTTGTCAGTTGGGAATGCAGAGCCACATGATGGCACTTCGTACCACACGTGCAAGAATGATAAATGAGAATCTAGTTTTGAAATTCAAGACAAAGCAGTATTCCTGACTTTGACATTTCATGCAAAGAAAGCACCATCACAAAATTTCACTTCAGAACCCACCACTGAAAGTTTATGAAAACAGACTTTTTTCATGCAAAAAGACCACGTACCACCAACCTGAAATTTTTACCCGAGAAGGCACACGCCTTTGATTGCGTTCTTTACCACAACGACCCAAAATATACACGATATTTTGAAATATCTTCGCGTGAATGCAGTATTCAACTGAACAGTAGTTCTACGCACAGTTATTGCTTCTTCAGTTTGTCGATCATGTGGTGGAGCTTGAGCGCCGGTCCCAGCTTGAGCTTCATGTACTTCATGATGAGTTCGCTGTTCAGCAGCATCAGCGCCTTCCCGTCGATTTCCTGAAACGAGACGCAAGCCATGCACCTGCCGGTGTCATCGCTTCTTCGTTTCGCCGCACTTTTCCACCATGTTTCCACACGCTCGACGTACCGGGTTCCCTCTTGATAAAAGCGCAACTGCTTGCCTGTCTGTCAGAGTTGCACAACTGTTGCAACATGAGCCCCCGCGAATGAACTTCTTTTGTGTTCCAAGCCTGAAAAGCAAGACGTAACTGAGCTGACACGCGTGACACCGACCTGGTCCTGAAACTGCTTGGCGTGTGGAGCGAGCGCCTGATCGTGTTCTCGAATGTGACGAACAACTTCTTCGATCGACCAGTCGTGTGGATCTTTGGTCTGTGGAATCTTCATCGGCTTCACTTCATTCGTTGTGGAGCTCGCTGAAAGTTTTATTTTTCTTGTGATACACTCAGCAGAATGTTCCCGCAACGCACACTGGGCAGGGTGTCTCCAGCTCTCAACCAAATTCGACAGGATTCGATTGTTATTTTGCTGATTGTGGGATTCCAGGTGCAATCTGTCCGACACGTCTTTTTTGCACGGTCTATCAAGAAATATAACTGTTTCATAATGCTCGCACCTTCTGCTTCGTATGAAGACCTCTTCGTTTGCTTTGGTTTGCTTGAAGAAACGGACATGTGCTGTGCTTGGTTTTCTGACGAGTCGGTTGACCACCGTCGCTTGCTGCTTATGGTACGATGTGGATCATGTTTGCTTTGACTCGGGCTGACTTCAGAAGTTTTCCTTGCAGAAATAATGGGAGACACTTTCTGCTCCCGTTCGCCTGCAATAAACACGATGCACGAGTCTCACAACAAGCACAATGTCCGTGTTCAAGCAACAAGTTTCAAAGGCAACCTGCTCTGTCTTGTCTTTTGGCACACGCGCATCGCATTGGGAGAAGGTTTCGAGCAACACAAATTCGAGCGTGGTTCAGTTCAGTTCACAACAAAGCAGCAACAACAAATGCTCGCAACAGAAACTGTGACACAAACTGAATTACTGAAACAACTTGGCAGACCGCCGAGCCGATAAGTGGACAGACTGAACTGCAACATTCTGTTGACACCTGAAACGCGAGAGAGTGATTCAAAACGTCGAAAACTACACAGGCAGCGTGAACACACACACACACACACACACACACACACACACACACACTGTCGATTCACTGACCTTTGTGCCCGGTGGATGCTGGACTGGTGGATGAAGAGCCACCGCGTTTCGAACACTTTTGACACACCACTTGTGATGTCGGCTGACTAGAATACAGGTTCTCGCAACAGTTGAGATCGTCCATCAAACCCTCAATAAAACTCCAGAACATTGACACCTTCTCTATCACCGGAAGTTTCTTGCTCTGCGTTTTTCCTCCCACGTTGGCTGCAAAATGTGCAAACAAATGTTCCCTTGTGTGATTCCATTTGATAGGACCCAAAAACTAGGAAAATGAACAAGTGGCCTATTCGGGCTGATTCTTAACAGTTGGTGAAAGTGTTCACTCATTCCAGCAACCCACCAGTTATCACAACTTTGCTGTCTCCATCCTTGATTGTGTTGAAGACGCTCCTCTCGGCGCGCTCGTCTCTCGCGCAGTCGACGCACGACTGCACGGCTTCACGCAGCACTTTGCTGATCGGTGCAGGTCCGAAGTTGTTCGGCAACTGTAGAATCTTCCTGGAGTCCAGGTGCGGCCCGCAATTACAACTTTTGGACACGTACACACACACTGAAAAATATCAAGGGAGGATAATACAAGACATCAGAGACCACACAGTTTGGGACCAGCTGATCCCCGTCAGACTTGCGGGGCAGAAACCAATCACGTTCAACAATTCGTTCAGACACACTCACCCGTAGCGGACGGCGGGGAGGAGCTGGTTGAGACCAGCGATGCTGACGTGTCCACTTCCTGATCGGGCGCGGCCGCTGGCGGCAGCAAAGGCGAGTGGCTGTCGGCCCTACTTCGCGCTGGAGCCGCTTCTGGAGACGACGCCGGATTGACTGTGGAGCTGCTGGAGGAGCTGCTGCTTCCGGACGTTGGGCTCGAGCGGATGGGCAGCACGGAGCCGCCACCTGCCGGAGCCAAACTCGTGTTGATGCTGAGCGGCTCGGTGCTACTGGCGCTCGGTGGCGCAGCCGGGGAGGGAGAGTGCTGCTGTTGCTGCTGTTGCGACTGACACGGGTTCTTTGGCAGTTTTGGTGGTTTTGGAGCGGGAATCGCTGGAAAGACATCGACAAGTCTGAACAGCCCTGGAATGTTGTCAGTTGTTTCGAGCCACAAACTGAGAGGGTTCCGACCTGGAACCACAGTTCACTCGCATCTTCGTTCATTGTAGATCTATTTCGTCTCAATGAAACTTGTTTGCAGCTTACTTCTGTCGCCGATGGACTGGAGGTGATGCCCACTCTTTTCACACCATCCGGCGGGAAATATTTCTCTTGAGTCGTATCGACACCAGTAGTCGAAGGCGCCTCTCCAGCCGTCGAAGGTCACGTGGATCTGGTCCCCGTTCACTGCGCCGATTGTCGCAGGGCAAATCAAGTGCGGGTTCTTGCGGTCAACTGCTTCCAGCTTCTGACCCTCCGCAAAGTGATTGGATCTCGGAGTCGGTGGTTCCTGAACGAACAAGCAAATCTGCATGCCGCTTGTCACGCACAACGCGGTCAGAAAACAAAAAGAACACAATTGGAAACAAGAAACAATCCTTCGGGACGAAGACCCTTTCTCTATGACCGCAGACCACTTGTTTGAAATCTTAGTTTCACACATAAATTTGATGTTGGCGACTTTGAGTTGATGTCAGTTCACTGCTGAGACAGAATTGCAGGAAGAGGCGGAGGAAGGAAGTTGACGACTGCCCACCAAAACTGACTGATCTCCAAATCCAGAAATCGTTCCTTTCCACCGAGGTGAATGCAACGAATTCCAACAATTTTGCCCCTTTTTGAAGCCAGAACAAGCGGACTCATGGATTCACCTCCGATGCAGCTGAAGTGAGGCTCATTTCGACACATCGAGAGGTGTACGAACACTTCGCACATGAATTGACCGTACACTACCTTTTTGAAGCAAGAATCTGGAGCTAATTGGGCGCCGTTCAAGGTTTTCAGCAAATATTGAGGCCACGACGAAGGATTCATTCTGAAGCCTGCAAATGCAAGTGTGCTGGATAAAGTTTTTCCCAGAGTAAATTCCTACCTTGCTCGCCCCAACTGTGTGACCCGAATGTTTTACGAAGAGACCTGCCACACAAAGGGACCCCCCCCCCCCCAAAAAAAAAAAAAAAATCAGCTCTTGGGCCTCGCGCTGATTCGAACTTATTCTTGTTGCTCATTCCGGTTGCTGTTGTTTTGCACAAAACATGAAATTGACTCTCCACCACTACACCTTCCAAAAATCCTCCAATGATGCCCACAACCTTATCACACCAACCAGCAACATGAACAAATTTTGGAACATGTTTGTCTTCACTCCAGAACCAATACCCCGCACACAAATGTCCACAGCTCATGGTTGTTACCACTATTTTTTTGTGTGATGCAGAATCAGCCATGAAACATTCTGAACAAGTGCGTCAAGGTCGTTTTGCAGACTTTTTTTTTCAACAAAATTTCAAATCTTGACTTTATCTCCCTGCCCCAAACAAAAATAGATCTTAACGATCTCGCCGTGATTTGAAAATGGTGCCGGAACATTTTGATGACATCACAGCTGATGCATTATGGGTAGAAATGCATTATGGGTAGAAATTCTGGAACTTTTCAAACCAAAATGGAGCAAACCCTGTACAAGTAGATTCAGTATAAAATAAGCAATTTTTCAAAAGGTCAGAAATGCACTTTTATGATTTTGAAAAAATTGAATGCATTTGATGCACAAATCAATACCACCAAGATAGTTATAATGACTCAGCCTAACTACAACCAAAAGGATTTCATAATCCGTTGAAAAAAATTTTCAACTTTTTTTCAACCCATCAGTTCATCAAAATCCATTTTTCAGGAAATTTGAGCCATCTTCAGAGGTCATCACACACTACATGGACTGCACTTGGGTGAAATGCACTTAACTATCCAACACCCCAACATGCACTCTTTATCTATAATGCAACTTAACCAATGAAACACACCTGTCATCATGTGCCTAAACAATGTTTTCATTTTACAACAC
>JAAUXT010103076.1_pt1 | contig 13094 bp, 12 predicted proteins | sample 7278171 | NCBI WGS metagenome assembly JAAUXT01 (sample SAMN14350112, study PRJNA611818) | marine sediment metagenome | isolation source: surface marine sediment (1.8m) | place: French Polynesia: Moorea | collected 2018-08
CAAGGAAGAATCGACGACATTACCGATGCCGCAGGGGACTTCGCACTGCAGTTGCCTTGAGCACTGCTTCTTGTTTGTAATGAGTTATAGCTTGTTCTGGATCAGTATGGCAAAGAATTTATGTGTTGGTGATTCTTGTTGGTGTTTTCGCCTTGCAAAGTCAGACAAGACACCCCCAGGCTGTGCTCATGTGTGTGAGAATATTTTTAGTTTTGGGCAAAAATGAAGCAAAATTTTGTCACTGGACTTACTTATCATATGAAAATGATATTCTGTACTGCCAGTGTGAGACGGTTGTTGGTGGACTTCCTGGGTCAACAAGGTTCTTGGCAGTTGGCATCTGGAATGTGCAGAATCTACTTTGAAGGAAATGCAACCTAAATTTCCAACCCACATGAGCACATAAATCAACTCACCAAGGAGAGCACCAGCACCTTATGAAGAAACAAATTGGGATCCCAACTGCAAAAAACAGTTTGCCTCATAATGGTGAGCCAGTAATGCATGAATGTCGTCCAAACTCAGGTTTAGACTGACTGGGTTCATCCTGGATGTGTGGTACATGGAGCTTAAGTGTTTCTGGTTTGAGAGGGTATGAGTTGGGTGTGTGATGTGGATAATGTGAGCATTTCTGTATGAATGGAGAATGTGAGTCTGCCTGGAGTGGCGGTGTCTGTCAGAAGCTTCTGCTTGCTCGTAAAAGGGTATTTTCATGAAAATTGCCAGTCTGTGTTTCACACCAAAATGTTTTTGTACTAACACCAAATGCTCATGGATCAGGATCAAAGAGAAGATCCTTGAAATGTGCCAACTGAAAACTGTCAACTTGCTATGCGCAATGAAATGAGACGAAGAATTTATTTGCCCCATAAAATTTGGTCACAAGTTGTTGTCCAGTGTAATTGTGCCCAACAGATGCAGTCAATGCACTCTTACTTATTCTCTTGAGATGCTGAACTTCCATCTTCACAGTCATCTTTGTCAATATGTTTTCTTCTTGCAGGAGTAGCCAACTCTTGATCAAGGGGCTCCACAACAGTTTCCATTTCAATACTGGACCAACTGTCAGGATCTTGGTTCTCATCTTTGCTTGCACATGCATGTGATGCCAGACCCACTGCAGATTGCACTGTTTCGTCATGGCCAGGTAGGACAACAGTTTGCTTTGTCTTATTTCTTAATACACTTGATGTTTCCAAAATAACAGCAAACATAACCAAGAGAAAAACAGACAGGATTTCAATCAACTCTAGAGTTTGCAGAATTTTAACCTGTGAACCTTGTGGATTGACATCAGTATGAAGATAACTGGCCTTGAGCAGGTTGATTGCTGCCAGGCTACACAACAGAGTCAAGGAGAATGTCTCCACATGGTTTGCAATATAGCTTTTGAAAGGTTTTACAGCTGTGTGGTGAACTAGATACAGCAAGCAAAGGGCTAAGCAGACCAAAAGCTGCATCAAAGCATTTGGAATTAGAATTGTTGCACTCATGAGCAACCTTTTCAGGATCATAACTCCTTCCCAGTATTGAGTACCTTCATCAGATTCCCTATATTCCCCTCTGAATCCATTGTAGATTGCTTCCTCAACATTTGTGTCATCTTCTTTCATCTTATTATGTTCTTGACTCTCACTGTGTTTTTGCCTCACTGACAGAAACCACCAGAAGATTAATGTGGGAAATGGAAGGCAGATTCCCAACAAGAATGATCTCTGTGAGATGGCTTTCTGCTTGAGAAGTTTCATGCCAAAACAAATATAGAATGGGTAAGGAATCATGCAAAAAAGACCAAATATCAAGAAAAAAATTTGCCATTGACTGTAACATTCAACTGAACCATCATAGAACCAAACCTGAGTTCCATCTACAGTTGTACAAGTCAAGGAATAAAATACAAGAGAAGAATACCCTGAATATGTGTACTTGATTATTTCAATCAAGCCAGAAATAAGCTTGATTCTGATCTTTTCATATTTGTCATCATTCAGATGAAAATATTTTGATAGACAAACAGAAAAGAAAATAAGATTCCAGAACAAGTATACACCAACCAAAAAGCAGAATTTGAACATAATTTTGTCACTTGTTGTCATGCCTTGCAGTGAGCAGGTGTCTTTTGACAGAGTTGTCAGCTCAAATTGCACAACCAATTGAATGCAAGAGTCAATCTTTGTGAATATATTGTCTATTAATCTACCAGTATCCTCTGATGTTGGTAACAACAAAACTGCCTTGATTTGTATGAAATATGCCACAATACCAAAGTATCGGTCCAAATATGTATCATCAAAACCAATTTGATGCTTGGCAAAAAATTTACATCTTATTTGACACAGCTTGGTTGGGACACCAAAGACATCATCTTTAAAAGTGTACCAAATAACATACAGCATAACTGCCAAAATGACCAAAGGCCACAACCAACTCTCATTGCAAGCATCAGCTGAAACACAGTTTGATGAAAGCATGGAGAGTGAGTAGTTCTTCTCACAGCTGCCACACAAGATTCCAGTTCTGTGTCCTGCACATTGATTGTAACCTACACAGTCTTTTGAGCAACAGTACTGAGCAGGACATTGATACATTGTAATTCTTTGGTCTGACTTTAGACCCCAAAAATTTGGACTTTGAGTGAAATCATTCCCGGGACATTTTGCACCTGCTGGGCAAGGTACACAATTTAGTTCTGTCAAGTTTGTTTTGATCCCTTTAGTAACAACTGTTCCCTGATCTGGCTGCATAGAGATCAAGAAATGTCCATCTGTGGGAACATATAATGAAGGTTGACATGATGTGCAAGATATTTTGACTGTTTTTGGATGCATCTCAATAATTTTTATTTCTGTGGTTGGCTTATACCAGGCATGGCACTGCAGAATGATATTCAAATGCCTTATTACAGCATTTTGTGAAACCATCTCCAGGTGAATCAATGGTGGAGACTGATACACCAACTCTCTTGAGAAAATGGATGATTCTACAGCAATATCAGAATGTGAGAAGATAAAAATACCTTCAGGGGAATCAAAAACTTTGTCAGTTACCTCAAAGATACTGTCTTTTACAAAGACATTTATGCATTTGTCAGATACAAACAGAGCACCACCACCATCTGATGCTTTGTTGTTGGTAAAAGTGCTACTTTCTATTTTTACAAGGAATGTTGTACAAGTGTCTGTATTTGCCTGACTTTTAATGCTCAATGCTCCACCCTGAGAGAGAACAGACCCACTTCTAACTGCTTCATTTTGAATCAATGTTGAATTTGTTACCTTCAGGAAGTTTCTCTGTTTTTTTGAATACCCAGCTGCCACAAAATAGTGGATGGAAATGGCTCCTCCTGATTTACTTTTCATGTTTTGTTGAAAAAGACAACACTCAAGAGTAATTTCAATCCATGAATTTACAAGCATTGAATCATTTTTTGAGATTGCCAGGCCTGAAGTATTTTCAAAAACACACTGAACGAAGTCCACCTGCATCTTGATGCCAAAAATATTCAACACAGATTTATCCCTGTGGTGTGAACTAACTCCAGTGAAATGAACATTTTCAAATGTGATAACAGAAAGCATTATGTTGTTTAAATTAACCTGACTGTCAACATATGATGTATTTCTGGATCCAAAGAATAAATTGCCAGCTGACATTTGAGTTGAAACAAAAATAAATTCAGAACTTTGAACAAAAACACTGGCAATGAATACTTTGTCAATTCTGATACTGCAACTGACCTTTTCCCAACTTTGGCCTTCAAATATGGTTTGTTCAAAGTGGATTTCAATCTGTCTAAATTGCTTTTCAGTGTGCTCCAAATCTGTGATCAGGGATTCCACAAACTTAACATTCTTGAACACCATATGCACATTCAGTAAAGACAGTGTAGAGTTGTGAAACAAAAAGCCTTCTACCTGAATCACAAGAACTCTCTGAAAAGCATCTGCATAAATTCTCAAATTTCTGTCATAAACACAGTATTTCAAACAAATAATGTTGACTTTCCTTGGTGTTGTTTGGGCTGTGGGAATCATTTTTTCATTTTTTTCATCATCTGAACTCAAAACACCATTGACATAGATGGTGTCAATCCACAACAGTTGCTTTGTTGTGATAGAAGTCAGAACATAATTAAGTGTTGAACAGTGCACTCTCTCAGGCTGGAACAAACAGTCAGCGTCATCAAAACTGACACTGTTGTTGTGAAAACCTGACAGAAACACATAGTTCAAACTTCTGTTCTTCACACCACTTCCATCTGCAATCACAAAATCACAAATATACACTGCAAAAAACTGAAGCAATAATTATTCATATGGAAACTGTGCACAGCAAAACTTATATTCAGGCTTCTTCGAGCACATTATGCAAATGACAATTATATTCACCTTCACATAATAATTCATCTTCCTTTCCCTGACAATCAAGTATTTCATCACACACTCTGTCTTTCATGATGCACATTTCATCAAGATGACAAAGGAATTGGTCTTTGCCACACATTGGAACTTCATCAGAAGATTGCTCACAGCCTTCATTATCAAGCTGTGGGCATGAGAAAAACATTCCACATATCCAGCTGTCAGGCAAGCAAAATGAGTTGTTTTCCTTTGATGTACAATTAGTCATGTTAAACTTTGTACAGGGGCAGTCCTGCTCATCTGACCCTTGAGGACAATCAGATTCCCCATCACAATACCAGAAGAGAGGAATACACTGTCTACTATTTTCTTCACACCGCTGCAAATACAAACACTTTTGTAATACTTTTTTCTCAGTTGTCTCCATACATAGCTTAGATAACAGGGATAAGCTGAATTGAAATAAATTTGAAACATCTTTGAGCACAGAAGAATGGAGCAACAAATGCCTTCATAATGAAGTGTCCTGTAACACCTTCTGGAGCACAAATATCATCACAGAGCTCATCTGACCCGTCAGGACAATGAGATTCCCCATCACAAACTGTGTAACCCTGCAGGATAAACTTGACATTGCCAAGGGAAAGTTTCTTTGGGAAAACATCACAATTCTTTGGTGCAAGAAGAACAGGTCTTGAGTAAACACTCCTCATAATCTGAGAATCTGTTTTCCTTGCCAACCTTGTTCAAGCTTACATGTGTGTGTTGCTTGTTTGGGTAGAATGTTCCTGACAAAATATTGGAAATAGCAAAGTAACTCACCAAAATACAGGTGTGGTCAGCACATTTCACATGATGTTTCAGGCAACTATAACTCTCACACATCTCAAGTAACTCATCTGATCCATCATCACACCCCTGATATGTTGAGCCATCACACACCTCAACTTGAGGTATACACTGTCTCATGTCAGCACACTTCCATTCACCATCAGGACATTTCTTGTTCTTACATGCCTCCAGAAATTCATCTGATCCATCATTGCAATTCTTAAACCCATCACACACATCTGGTTCACCAATGCACTGTTGATTATCAGCACATTTCCACAAGTTATTCAGCGTGCAGTTGCTGCATGTTTCTGGCCATTCATCTGACCCATCAATGCACCCAAAACTTAATGACCCATCACAAACCTTTGACTCACTGATGCACTGTTGATTCTTTGCACATTTCCACAAGCCATTCAGTGTGCAGTTGTTGCATCTTTCTGGCCATTCATCTGACCCATCAATGCACCCAAAACTTAATGATCCATCACAAACATTTGATTCTCTGATGCACTGTTGATTGTCTGCACATTTCCAGCCACCCACAGAGCAGTTCCGTTTCTCACAAGTGTCTGGCCATTCATCAGACCCATCACTGCACCCAAAATATAAGGACCCATCACATACGTATTGTTCTGGAATGCACTGTTGATTGTCTATACATTTCCACCTTCCCTCATCACAGTTCCGTTTCTGACAAGTGTCTGGCCATTCATCTGATCCATCACTGCACCCAAATAATGAGGATCCATCACACACGGATTGTTCTTGAATGCACTGTTGATTGTCTGCACATTTCCACCTTCCCTCATCACAGTTCCGTTTCTGACAAGTGTCTGGCCATTCATCTGATCCATCACTGCACCCAGACAATGAGGATCCATCACATACATGTAATTCACCAATGCACTGTAGATTATCAGCACATTTCCACCAGCCCACAGTACAGTTCCATTTCTCACATGTTTCTGGCCATTCATCTGAACCATCTGTGCACTTATTGAGCAAGGACCCATCACAGACATGTGATTCTCTGATGCATTGAATATTATCAGCACATTTCCACCAGCTATCAGCACATGGCCTGTCTTCACAATTATCTTCATCTGAGAGATCTTTACAGCCAGACCACAAGAATCCATCACAAACCTGAGCATAAGGAATGCACTGTTTGTTATCAGCACATTTCCATCTTCCCTCACCACAGGTCCAGGTCTCGCATGTTTCTGGCCATTCATCTGATCCATCACTGCACCCAACAAATGAGTACCCATCACACACCTGAACCTCTGGGATACACTGCTTGTTATCATCACATTTCCATTGTTTCACTGGACAGTCAACAGTGCTGCAGTTTTCAATTGTGGCTTGAGAAATAGAAGCAAAACAAAACACTCTCAAGAGACATGGAGAACAGCTAAAGAAAGACAACGACATTTTCTTCCATTCATTTGATTCTTGACCTTGACATCGTTCTCACTTTGCAAATATATTTCCAAAAATGTTGACAAGAATGTTGCCAGAAATGCTCACCAGCCCATATTGTCCACAGAAGCCACGTCTTCATGATCAGGAGGAATTCGTTTCCACATTGAAAAATGGATTTAAATTTTGTATTTTCACTTCAGACAAGGTGACATGCCTCAAATTGTCACTGATCATGGTGTTTGTTTCTGTTTCAGTGTTCCGGTAACATCAGTCAGAACAACGATAACAATTTCCACCAATGATTCAAACAGAAATGTCAGTGGTGGGTCTCTCACCCTCCAGTGCTGAGTGAGAAGGATATATTGGGAGGAATTGGATAGGTCATGGAGAATGCCTTGTCCAAAAACTGTTGGTTTTCACCTGTTGGGGTTGTAAAATGCGTCCCAGTATGGCAACAAAAATGTTGAAATTCTTCAGTGGGTTGTTCACAGTGAAATCCTTCTGGATAATTGCTGCTTAAAATGAGGCTGAATCATATGCAACATGAAATTCTTCCTACCCCTGTGCATGAGTGAAATCAAACCATTTATTTGGCAATGAGACTTACCTTTGTATTATGTATTCAGCATCATTCACTTGTGCATGAGTGAAATATTCAAAAGGCAGGTAATTGCTGAAAAAGCAATAATATTCAGAAGATAGAACTTTCACAGTCACGTGGAAGCAAGCACAAATTTACATTTTAACTTCAAGATAATGAGAGTTGCTTGAAAACATTGCTAAGTGCACAAGCACTTGTACCAGACTTACAAAGTTCAAGCAGTCCAAGTCACTGACCATTTGGTATTTGTTTGTGCAGTAACGAGGATTCCCATTGTTCTCATTGGTCAAGAAGCCAATGTCATTTTCTCTTGCCTGTCAGGTGGCATTTCACATGTGTTTGGTTTTATGCAGTGGGAGCCTGTCGGTGTCAGCCGAGGCGGGTGGGGCTCGCTCACAAACACCTGAGGAGCATCGCACCTCTGTACAAACAAGACTCTTGGTCCTCGAAACTCCGAGGTCAGATCTCAGTCCCTGTACATTTACTGACAAAAAGTGCTGGTGCGGGGGGGATTAACAGCGTGAAAAATTGTGTTGTTTCTCACGGGGCTTTCTGTACTCGCGACCTCTGTTTGTATCATTCGTACGATTTTCGGGCTGGATGCATTTTGGTTGGCCGGGGGCTGGGACTCCTCAAAGTGCCCAACCCTGACTGTGTTGGTGCAACATGCGCCCGCAGTCAACACAAAATCAGAAAGGGTGAGAAATCTCTGAGAAGGGGGCGCCACGGGAGCAGGCCCTTCCCTCTCCTTGATCCGACTCTGACTTCCATCTTGGGACCAGGATGGAGGGAATTCTTTGTTGTTGTTTGGTTTCTGTATCCCAGGAATCTCTTTGTCATGGGACACATCGCGGTTGATGAAACGACATTGTTCGTGGTCTGGATGGACCTGCAAAAAATATCTCTCTCCACCACAGCACAAAACCACCAGCAGAACCAAAGACACATGATTCACATGCACAAAGATATTTGTATTCTTGTGAAGATCGGGGAGATGCCACGATCTTCCCAGAACAAATTTGTCGAACCCAAGTGTTGTCAGGGATGGAGCCATAATCTTGTCAGGGAGGCCGCACAGTTTCCGTCAGGAGTCAGAGAGTCCCGTGCTCCCCGTCCGACGGGCCTACGTGTCCCATGACCGCTTTGTGTCGTGTGTCTGCGTGCCATGACGCCGGATTGCAAGCTCATAGTGAACATGAGCAGAACAAACAGACAAAGGAATCGTCACGAGCTCCAGTCAAGTCTCAGAACACCAAAGTGATAAACTTCTCAGGGTGATACCTGATGGGATCAGCCCCCCCCCCCCCCCCCACCAGGACGGGGACCACGCCCAAACACTGACCCCTGCAGAACTGACTGCCCCCTCACCAGGGACTCGCAGCAGACACAAGTGTTCGCTTTTTGCTTGCAAAACAAACTTTACAGAAGGAGTGTTCCCGCCCCTTGCCCAGAGCCTGGATCCGTCGCCAGGCTCCTTTGGGGAATGGAATGGGCCTTGAGCAGACAGAAGTTCCGTGTGCCCTCTCCGTGTCTCTCTTTGCAATCAAGCATCATTCAACGCAACCCAAAGTCGTGGAAAATTTGCATTGATAAAAGGTACGAACCCAACAATTTTCTTTGGACACAGCCCTCATACAGTGACCCGGCGGCGGCAGTGAGGGTGGAGCCACCGAGGAATTCCCTCAGACAACCAAACCCGACCAATCAATTTTTATTCTCACACGAAACCTCCCACACGCGTGACTTGCCTCCGCACACATGCTGTTGACGGCAACCGACAGCCAATTAGGAATTTGTTATTCTGGTCCAACTGACAGTCACAGCTCCAGCCTGGCATCACAAGCAAAGGGAGAATGATGAGAGTGGATCCAGGCCAGGGGTTGTCTCAGGCAGGCTTGGAGGCCCTCCTCTAAAGGTGAGCAAGGACGTGGAAGGAACAGGGGAGGGGCGAGGATGGGGACAAGGGACAAGGAATGGGGCAGGGGTGGGATGGGGATGTGGACGCCAGTGTGAGCTGGGGGCAGCGATGAAGGTGCGGTGGGCTTTCGGGCACGGAGTGTGGATAGCGCCAGGAGTTGAGGCAAGGTCAACGGGATAACAGGGACGCAGGGCAGGGGCAGGTCACAGGTGCAGCTGCAGGAGGCAAAGGTTGGAGCGCGGCACAGGGGCGGCCCTGCCCTTCTGGATCTCCCCTGATTCCTGTGAGATCTGGTCCTGAGTGCAATGAAGACGGGGTAATCATCCCAACGGAAGGTTCATTGGATGCAGACAGCGCGGCACGAGACTTCTGCGTCGCGTTTACGAGATGAACGGTGCAGATAATGATACAATGTAAACATTTTTGTTTGTGCATCAACACATTGTTTGTGGTGATGAGCCAGGGGTCCTGCCGCCAACAATTAACAATGTGCGCCGCGTCTGTAGTCTGCGCCAAGTATTGTCGTGAGAACAACGCGTTCAGGCTGGTCTGTGTGTGTGTGTGTGTGTGTGTGTGTGTGTGTGTGTGTGTGTGTGTGTGTCCCTGTCCGCTGGGTAGAACCCTTCAACATCCATTCACATGTGCCACGTGGTATTCTTGCTGCAATGCTCAGCAGTGAACGAGAGTTTTCAAAGAAATCTTCAGTGTGTTACGAATTTGTTCACACGTGTGGTTGATTGGCACCTACCTGGTGTGGGTTTGTGTTGTCACTGCACCGGCGGGGGGGGTATCGTCAGCTGCGCATGCGTCGGACGTCTTCCACTTTGTGGTCTCTTCGTTCAGGTTCTCTTGCAGACGGCTGGATTGGATGTGACACAGTTCTCCTTTTTCCCTCTGCTGTTTTGTATCGTATCTCCATCCACACCACAAGGGTCAACAGTTCCAGTTCAACCTCTGATGTATATATGTGGTTCTCCGAAGCCGAGGGACAAACGTTTTGGATGAGCGAAGGTCGCAGTGGGGCTTCTTGGTATATGTTCTCTGTTTTGGCGCATCTAGGTGTCAGCTAACCTTCAGTTGACCTCGAACTCATGTGATCTTTGACCCAGATTTGGTTTGTGACCCCACCGCTCTTCTTCATTCAGTCCAGCGCCTTCCCGCTGGTGCGTCTCGTGACCTTCAACTCAGGTGGGGTCACCCTCAATTCGACTCAATGCAGAGAATTTCACCTCAAGATCTCCATGACCTCTGGTTGACCTTCAGTACTGGTCAGGCCGACCCGCGTCCCGCAGCCGAGCGCCTCCCTGTTGCAAATCTTGATGACCTTTGGTTGACCTTGGGCTCATATCAGGTTGACCCAAATTCTACTTGGTCTCAGGCCAGGTTGACCCCACATTTGACCTTCCCTTACACCTCAGTAGAGCTGTTCCCTGCCGATGACCTTTGTTTGACCTTGGGCTCAGGTCAAGTTGACCCACATTCGACCTTCCCTACGCCTCAGTCGAGCGTCTTTCCGCCGGTGTAGATCTCGATGAGTTTGCTGATGGGCGGGAGCTGCTCGATCTCCTTGTTCTGCCGCTCCTCCTCCATCTCGAGCTCCTCCCGCAGCCGCTCCGCCTCCTGACGCTTGCTCCACCACTTGCAGAGCTTCATCACCACGATCCAGATGACGAGCACCATGAAGACGAACACCGTCAGGTAGATGCACTTGATGTGGAAGCTCGTCAGCCTCATTGGTGCGTCGCGTGGTTCTGGAGTGGTGGGTGAAATATCTGAGTTCGACTCCAGGTTGAATTGGAAACTTGTAGGATTTGAAATCCTGGACGTCAGAAGGTGTGGTTGGAATGTGTGTCAGTGGTGTCGTTCTTTTGCTGATCCCGTGATACATTAGCAACACACAAAGCTTTGATGAAAGACATATTCAAAATTGAAGCAAATGGGATTTTGAAATGCGTGGAATTTGGGGTGGAGCAGTCCACTCTTGTAACCACCGCGTAAGGCAAAGCTGGCACCCAGGAACTGGGTTCTGCAAGCCTTGAGCACAATTTGTCATCTTGATCCACAAAATGCACTTGACTCCACCAGTCCCTGTTGATCAACACGGTGGACCTCTGAAGATGTCAATGCTGTGCCTGAAACCATGGAGACACCAGTCAGGTGATCACGGACAATACTGACACGTGTCCAAAAGGTAACAAAGGAAACAGCACAAGTTCACGTGGACTCAGTCCAAATCAGGTCACGCTGCACGTGGTTCCACCACACGTAATCACTCCAGATCCAATTGACCTTTGACCTCAGCTGTTGATCATCAGTCACTCATCATCATCCGAATCCAGCAGCAGCCACTTGAGTCCCTTCCAGATGACCATCCAGAGGAAGAAGACGATGACACCGAACACCGCTAGGTAGAGACACTTAAGTTTGGTGACGACGCGCTCTGACGTCCTCAGCTTGATGTGACGTGACGGGGACTTCTTGATTGGCTTCGGGATCTGCTGCGGGGTGAGCCGTGGGATCTTGAGCAGGTTCGACAGATCCATAGTCACTCCTCGTCCTCCTTCCTTCAGTTCATCCGGGAATGTACAGCCGTATCGTGGACCTGAGGTCGAGTCAGGCTTGTGTCAATGGATGTATCCAAGGAAAGTTGAGATGAGAATGCAGTGGAACTAGAAACTCTGGAAGAGTGTGAAAACCGTACTGAATGTGAAAAGTGTTTGATTTTTACGTCCATGTGAGAGAAGCATTGCGGTTTATACTTAGACGCACGCGCTCTCACCAGATAGCATCAGTGGGTGGAATCCAACCAGTCAGTTTTATCTCCTCTCGTTTCCTCAAGTAAACAAAATTTTTCCAACAACTCACTCATTCAAAGTTTCTCGCGAAACAAATAGATTCTATTTCATTCTGTCTCTCGTTGGAGTCCTTCTTATCACTGCGGCGCATCCTCTGCGCAAAGTACTTCAGATGTGGCGTCAAAAAATCCTGCAGCCGCAAATCTTGTTTCAAGGGTCATCCAATCTGACGATGTCACTTCCCCGTACGTGATCTGTGGATACATCTCCGAAGGCTGACGTAACATTCACATCCTGCATACAGGTCTGTCCATCCGCACGCTTCTCATCTCAAACAACTCATTATTTTTCCTCACAAAAACTCAACAATTATGAGTACAGTAATGCTCAACAATACTTGGTGCTCGAATAATATCAATCTAATGAATGGTGGGTTGATGTGGAGCAATTGACTGCCATGCATGGGTCTCATTATTGTAAATGTTTGGGACTCTGTCAGTAGGAGATGCAGGCGTGCAGTGCAGGGCGACATTTTTCTGGCAGGTACTGGAGTGAGTATGCAGTAGAGGCGTCAGACTGCGGGTGCTGGGGCTGGTGGAACTGCCCCTGTGCACGGTGGACTCCTGATGCCAGTGCCGCTGCAGGCCTGCAGTGTTTATTCCCACCGCAATACAGAGTTTTTACACACGGCGACATTCTGATTACAGGGTGTAGGATGCAAAAACACAGAAGCCAGACATTTCAAAAAATGCAGTCCAGACAGGTTTTGCTGAAGACGTTCGAGAGAATTGCTCTGCAAACCTCCATTGTGCGTATTACAATGCTGATGAGCACAGTACAAGTTCCTTTGCATTTTGCGAATGCTCGTGATCCAAGGCAACTTGGGTGGAATGCCTGGTAATGAATCCCTGCTGAATGTTGCAATCAGTAGTGTCTGGATGAGCACAGACATATGACACTGGAACTTCTCCCTGTTCCGCGCTTCCCATTGGTATTTGCAACCATTAAAGGTGACTTCTGCAAGGACTGCAAGGATGGCAGTAGTTATATTTCAGCTGAGCAGCGTATGAATGAAAGTCTGTTCTGCCGACAACATATCCTGAAAGCATTGACTGTGATATATTGTAGTACTTGGAAGTTGTATTCTTGGGTCATGCCTC
>JAAUXT010109174.1_pt1 | contig 13094 bp, 11 predicted proteins | sample 7278171 | NCBI WGS metagenome assembly JAAUXT01 (sample SAMN14350112, study PRJNA611818) | marine sediment metagenome | isolation source: surface marine sediment (1.8m) | place: French Polynesia: Moorea | collected 2018-08
CCGATGTTCTTCCGATGGCCAAACCTCTGGTCAGCCCCTAGGTTTTCATTTCGGCCGACCAGATCACCAATTCGTTGATCGTTATCGACAATCCTGTTGCCATCGCCCGCCTGCAACGACTCATTCAGGAAATCGACCAGGAGGTCCCTCTGCTCAAGATCCGGATGCGATACGAAAGTGCCGATTCCGACCGAGGTAGCGAGGCCCGCGCATCGGCCCGGATCACGTCAGGGAAAACCAGCGTGGAGATGGGGCCGGGACCTGGTCCCAAGGAGGAGGGTGCCGCCCGTCTGGCCACAGGCCAGGACCAGGCCCGTCGCCAGAGCGAATATATGATCAGGGTACGTTCGGGCAGCGTTGCCTATATCGAAACGGGCTACGACGTTGCGCAGCGGGAAGGCTGGAGGGAATTGAGCCGCCGTTACGGCTACATATCCGACACGGTGACATTTCATCAAGTTGACTCAGGTTTCCACATTCGCCCTGTTTTGCAGGGCGATCAGGTTCGGATTGAAATCATCCCGCGAATCCATTATGTCGACAACCGCGGCTATCAGCAGAATATCCAATTTGCCGAAGCCGCCACCACATTATTTACCCCGCTCGAAAAATGGATTGATATCGGCGGGATCATGGGTGGTCATCGGGAGATCAATCGCCAGATCCTTTCCGACAGCCGGCATGCGACCGACAATCGCTTGAGCATGCGCCTGATGGTGACCATCGATTGAGGAGCAAGCCGTGAACAGTCGTCAGCGAAAATATTTGAAGGGTCTTGCACACAAATTAAAACCGGTCGTCTACATCGGAAAGGGCGGGGTATCGGCCGAGATTTTGAAGGCCACCCATACCGCCCTTGACGACCATGAATTGATCAAAATCAAATTTATCGACAACAAAGAACGGAAGAGGGCGCTGACGGATAAGATCTGCCGGCAGACATCCTCCCATCTGGCCGGCATGATCGGCCATATCGCCATCCTATACCGAGCATCCCGCAATCCCGCCAAACATAAAATCAAGCTGCCGTGACACAGGCACTTTGATGCTGCCGGAGCAGGTCATCAGCGTCGCTGGCCTTCAGGGCGTTTGTTTCTGCACGGGATGGATCACCAGCCTGTCACCGGGATGAATGGGACGACGGATATCAAGTTGATTCCAGATTAGCAGGGCCGGCAGAGGAACATTGAACTGCTCGGCAATGCTCGAGAGGTTGTCCCCCTCCTTGACGATATAGATCCGCTCGGCCTGAAGCGCCTGCCAGGCCTCAAAACCCGCTTCAAAACGCGCCTGAAAACCTTCGGTGGCCCCAACCGGCAGGCGCAGCCGATAGCTGCCCGCCGCCAGGTAATGCCCACGCAACTCCGGATTGAGATCTTTGATCATCTTGAAATCCGTCCTGGCCGCCTGGGCGACAACGGCCAGACTGGTTTCATCCCAGCACGTCAACTCGATTTCCTCCGTTTTAAACGGTGGATAATAGTCCTGGGGCGTCATTTGAAAACCGTAGTCATCGGGATTTTTCAGGATCAACTTGGCAGACAACACCCTGAACAGATAGCGCTGGGTCTCCAGGGGTAAATAGAGCCGGTAGAAATCCTCAACATCCTGGGCCAGAATCTCGGCTTTGAGACCCTCTTCCCCCATGTTGAAGGCTGCTACGGCCAATGTCCAGGTTCCCAGATCGGCATGCAATTTACCCAGGTACTGAATCGCCGCCCGGGTCGATGCCTTCAGATTCCGCCGCTCATCGATTCGAGCGTCGATCCTTAAACCGTACTTGCGTCCGGTCTCGGGCAAAAACTGCCAGAAACCGACAGCCCCCTTGGTTGACCCGGCATGGGGTCTGAGAGCACTCTCGGCAAGCGCAACGTATTTAAGGTCATCGGGCATCCCGACCTCTTTCAACATGCCTTCGATGACGGGCAGGTAGCGGGTCGAGCGCTTCAGCCACAAAATCGCCTGATCACGGTCCCACAGGGACAAAAGCATCTCCTTCTCAAAGCGTTCGCGCACCTCAGCCTGGTCGAGCGGCACCGATTCTCCGCAGAAATCGATCGGCGTCCTGAGTCGGACACTGCCCACCAGATCGGGTATCCCGGACTGTCCCAACCCAGCCTTCGGGAGCAGGGCAAGGCTTAGAAAAAAACTTAGCACCATTGGCATAATTACGTATTTGAACATGCGCACCTCGCAAGGAATGACATCGACAACACGCTGACCCGCCAGGCGCCGTGCCCTTGCCGTTCACCATCAGGGTGTCTGTTCCGCTGGCGCATAGGGCCTGGCCACCCAATGTTCGGGACAAAGCCCTCCGCCTCTCCCACGCGCCAACTGTCAGTCGGGCATCAGCATCCAGGGTGACGAGAAGACACCGCGTATGCAACGGTTTGGGGGATGAACGCAACAAGGAAGGCGATGGCGATTCCCATTTGACCCTCTAACTAAGAAACCTTTCCATGTCTGTCAATTCAATCCGCTGAATCCTCCTCGCGGCCGCTTCAGCCCCCGCATCAACCAAGGTCGGACCAGTCCGCGTCCAGTTCGACAGGGTGGATTGGACATGGCAATTGTCGATTTATCCAACAGACATGTTGCATATTTCTACAATTCAAAATATACTTCTTAATTATTGTTTTTATTATTTATTTTTAATTATTGAATATATCTCAATTTAATGTGTTGTATTTTTAATCATTTTGTTGCATTAACCGACATATCCTTAAAATGTTCATTGTTTTTTTCAACAAGTATATCAGGCAGTTGACGAGATGGTTCAAATCGATTGCTGGCACCGCTCTTGCTCTTACAAGAACACAACGAAAACCTCTCGTCATTGATGGGAACCCGCTTTGAGTGACATTCCAAAAAAAAAGAAATCAGGATCGTCCCCCACCTCCCCCCACCGAATTGAAAGCGTGCCGGTCGAAAAGGCGTTGGAGCCGTTTCAACCCTTTAAACCACGTTCATGTGTCTGGTCCCAGGGCCGACTGGAAATGAACCGGCTCTGCAACAAAAGCCACCGCTGCAACGAATGCCCGCTGGACAAAGCCCTCAAGGACGCCGCGGAAAAAAACCGCACCGCCCGCCGCCAGGGTAAAATTCCCCTTACGCCCAACGGCCGCATCGCCTACACCCGGGAACGTCTCAAAATGCTGCCGGACGGCGAACGGCCCTGCCTGCTGTACGCCAACGGCCTGATCGACTACAAAATCTGCTGCAGCAATTACGAATGCGTCTTCTGTGAATTCGACCGCTATTTCACCGAGCAATACCAGGTCCACGCCGTGGTCCGCCCCTTGGATATCATGAACATCCAGGGTTTTCGGTTGCCGCAGGGCTATTATTACCACCTAGGCCATACATGGGTGTGCGTCGAAGAAAGGGCTGAGGTCTGCGTCGGCATCGACGATTTCGCCATGCAACTGATGGGCCCGGTGGAACAATTCGATCTACCGTTTGTGGGGCACGAAATTCACCAGGGCCAGACCATATTTAGAGCCCGGCGCGATGCCGAGTCGATTAACATGCAGATGCCCGTCAGCGGCATCGTGTCCGCGATAAACCTGGCCGCCAAGGAAAAACCGGCCTTGGTCTCCGAAGACCCTTATGCCAGCGGTTGGCTGATCAAGGTTCAAGCCCAGGATCTGCGTCGGGACCTGAAGTATCTGACCATCGGCAGTGAATCCGTGGACTGGCTTAAACGCGAAATCGGCCGCCTGAACCGCGAAATCGAATCTATCGGCGGGTTGCCGACCGACGGCAATCAGGCCGGCAACAGCGATCCGAAGACGGCTGAGCCGCCGATCGACTGGCAAAGGCTCAGCCGGCTGTTTTTGCATACGACCTGAAGCGTTGCTGTGAAACATTGGGTAAACGACCATCACCCCTCAGGGACAAGTAATTCGGGAAGAAAGGAGGTCTTAAGACGCCGCCTCGGGACCATCACGAAGAATGGCAGCTTCCGGATGGAATGATGCGTCCGAAGTACATTTGAGGGGAGGCAATATCATCTGCGGGGAAGGAACAGTTAAAGGAGAAAGGCATGAACATGTCAGAAAACTGGAATTGGAACACCGGCAAGCGCATAATTGCCGAATTCGGTAAATGGGAGGAGGCGTTTGAGTGGGTCGAAGAACCCTACGTCAGCCCGGATGGCGATAAGATCGCAGCGGTCGTCAAAACCGGCGAAATGGAATTCGGCGTCTGCGTCAACGGCGCCGCCTGGGAGAACAAATTCGACAAAATCTGGTTTCCCCGGTTTACCCCCGACGGGCGTCTGACGGCAATCGTTTCGGATACGGGGGTCTGGACCCTGGCAATCGACGGCACCGCCTGGGAAGAAACCTTCGACTACCTCTGGGATACCCAGTTTACGCTGGATGGTGGGTTAGTCGTGTGTTGCGCCCAAAAGGGCATGCAATACCTGCTCGTCAAGAACGGGGCGCCCTGGGGGGAGACCACTTTCGCCAATATAGGCCATACGGCCATCAGTCCGGACGGCAGCCGTCTGGCGGCGGTGGTTCAGACCGAAGAATTCAGTGAAGGCGACATCTTCAAGTTTCAGGAAGGCTGTTACACCGTCGCCGTAAACGGCCATGCCTGGCCGCAAAATTTCGTCAACGCCTGGGAGACCAGCTTTTCAGCCAACAACCAGCACGTGGCCACGGAGGTCCGCCTCTCGCTCTACGACTATACCATCGCCGTGGACGGCCACCCCTGGAATGCGACCTACCCCTCGGTGTGGAAACCGGTTTTCAACCCCAATGACACAACCGTAACGGCGCCGGTCAAATCGGCGGGCGCCTGGATGCTGGCCTGCGACGGCAAGCCGCTATGGACCAAAAAATATGCCCAACTCTGGCATCACATGTACAGCCCGGACGGTAGCAAAATCGCCGCCATCGTTGCCCCCAAGTTCGGCCGCTGGACCATGGCCGTCGACGATCAGCCCTGGTCAGCGACATTTGGCGATTTCGTCGACGAGGCCGTTTTCAGCCCGGATGGCCAGCGCCTGGCCTGCATCGGCGTCGACAATAAACAACACCGGATCGTGGTCGACGGACAAACCTGGGCGGACGCCTACGACATGGCGTGGCAACCGGTCTTCAGCCCGGACAGCCAACATGTGGCCGCCAAGTTCGAAAAAGACGGTCAGTTCTCCATCGTCGTGGACGGCAAGCCGCTCAAGGAGGCCTTTGATCGGGTATGGGATCCGGTCTTCAGCCCGGACAGCCGGTACATCATGGTTCGGGCGCTCGAAGGCCGCAGCGAGAATGCGATCTACACGCGCGCCGTATTGCCTTTAACGGACATACTGGGCTGAAAGGAGCACAACCATGCATGCCATCTATAATTTTGTCTCCGGCCCTTTAGCCTGGGTCGCCTTTACCCTGTTCTTCGGCGGCATTCTCTATCAGTTGATCAGCCGGGCCATACTGGCCAAAAAAAAGGACCCATATGTCTATGAGTACTGGAGTTTTTTCTATGCCCTGCGCTCGATCTTCCACTGGTTGCTACCATTTGCCAGCACCAACAGCCGCAACCGACCGGTGCTTACGATCGTGACCTTTATCTTTCATCTCTGCATTTTCATTGCGCCCCTTTTTCTTTTTGCCCACGTCAGCCTGATCTATGAAGCCTTCGGGATCAGCTGGTGGTTCATGCCCGATGGCGTGGCCGATATTCTGACGCTCCTGGTGATCGGCGCCTGCATTTTCTTTCTGATTCGCCGCCTGATCCAGCCGGATGTCAAATACCTCTCCACACCGCAGGATTTCATCTTACTGGGTCTGGTGGCCGCCCCCTTCGTAACCGGCTACTGGGCCTATCACCAATGGCCGGGCAACGAATTCATGACGATTCTGCACATGTTCTCAGCCGAGGTTTTACTGGTCGCCATTCCCTTTACGAAACTCAATCACATGTTTCTGTTCTTCTTCACCCGCGGTTACATGGGCTCGGAGTTCGGGGGGGTTCGTTTTGCCCGGGATTGGTAACCGTCTGCTCAGGATTGCATAAGGAAGGATGTCACGATGAATGATACGACTGCGGTTGAAACCAAGCAAATTTACGACAAGGGGATCGAAGAAGGCGCCGCCAGGCTCACGCCGGATAAAATTCGCCAGACCTACCAGCAAATGATGGATGCCGAAGCCGGGGCGCGCCTAAAAACCTACGTCGAAACCTGTGTCAGCTGCGGGCTTTGCAGTGAAGCCTGCCATTTCTATCTCTCCAATGACAAGGATCCGCGTTTTGCGCCGGCCGGCAAGGTCCGGCAGACCATGGCCACCTTGATGAAGAAAAAAGGGGCGGTTAGCGTGGACTTCATGAAAAAAGCCTCCGAGATCGCCAGCACCGAGTGCAACCTCTGCAAACGTTGTGCCCAGTACTGCCCGTTCGGCCTGGACGTGGCCTTTGTAATGCTTTTTGTCCGGCGCCTGTGCCACAAGCTGGGGATCTCCCCCCAATACATCCAGGACACCGCCCACAGCCACTCCGCCACTTACAATCAGATGTGGGTCAAAAGCGATGAATGGATCGACAGCCTCCAGTGGCAGGAGGAGGAAGCGCAGGAGGAGATCGAGAACCTGCGTATCCCCGTAGAAAAGGAAGGCGCGGATATCTTCTACTCGGTCATCGGGCCGGAACCCAAATTTCGGGCCCAGCTGATCTATCAGGCGGCCGTGATTTTCAACGCCGCCGGACTAAACTGGACGATGCCCGCCACACCGGGGTGGGACAACAGCGACATGGCGATGTACACCGGCGACAATGAAATCATGGCCCGCATCAAACGCATGCATTTTGAAACCGCGATGCGCCTCAAAGTCAAACGCGTCGTCATGGGCGAATGCGGCCATGCCTTCCGTTCCATCTACGACATGGGCAACCGGGCTCTGGGATGGCGCATGCCGCCGGTGGAAGTGACCCATTCGATCGAATTCTTCTATGAATTGCTCCGGGACGGTAAAATTAAGATTCCTGAAAAATTCAAACCCACCGTGACGATTCATGATCCCTGTAATGTGATCCGCGGCCGGGGGCTGCATGACATGCTGCGCTACGTGGTCAACGCGATCTGTGAGAACGTGGTCGAAATGCACCCCAACCGGGAGCACAACTTCTGCTGCTCGGCCGGAGGCGGTGTGATCAACTGCGGTCCACCCTGGAAAATGAAACGGGTCAACGGTAACAAGGTCAAGGCCAATCAGCTTTTCGAAGCCAAAAGCCGCGGGGCCGAGACCTGTGTCGCACCCTGCCACAACTGCCACGGTGGTTTGGAGGACATCATCCATCACAACGAGATCGGAATGGATCTGAAATTCCTGGGGGACATCATCTACGAAGTCATGGAAAAGCCCGAACGCGTGTAGGAAACGCCGTCGGATTTCACGCCGACGCAAATGACAAGGGAGATTGAAGCATGCCTAGCAAAAGCATTTTGGCCCCGATCCTGATTGGCTTGATCACTATGGTCGGGTTGACGGCCTACGCTCAGGAAGATATTGAATTTGTCGAGGACAGCGGGTTCATAACCACCATGCGTCTACGGCCAATCTTCAACCACGATGAACACAACGAGAAAGCCGGTATCGAAGACTGCATCGAGTGCCATCACGTCTATGACAAAGCCGGCCAGCGACTGGAAGACGAGAGTTCCGAGGACCAGGAATGCTCCGAGTGCCACGGGGCCCAGGGCGATGAATACCCTATGGAGCTTGTGCGCCGCTATCACATGAACTGCAGAGGCTGCCACCAGGCTGAAAAAGCCGGTCCGGTCACCTGCGGGACCTGTCACGTTTATGATGCGCAATAACGGTAGAGGTGTAACGGCCTATGCGCAGCGGCAGCGATCAAAACCGTCGGCGACAACACTCAACAGAAAGGCCTGCCCATGGCGAAACGCATCCTTATCATCGACGACGACCCAGTGGTAGTCAAATACCTGCAAACCCTGTTCGAAGAATCCGACTATGAAACCGACTCGGCCTCCAATGGGGTCGAGGGCATGGAAAAAATGAAGGCCAACAAACCCGACATGATCACCCTTGATCTGGAAATGCCGGAAGAATGGGGTTCCAGACTCTACCGCAAGATGAGCAAAGACGAGGATCTCAAGGCTATTCCCATTATCGTGATCAGCGGCATGTCCGGCCGCCACGCCGTCAAATCGGCGGTAGCCTATGTGGCCAAACCCTTCGATCCGGATAAATTGTTGGGCATCGTCAAAAGGACCATTGGCTGATGCACCAACTCCGCAGTGGATGATCGCCCCGCATGTTCGAGACGATCATCCGCTGGCCTGGTATGGGTTTGATCAGTGTCTCGTCTCCCGCCGGTCTACCTTTTACGCGGCCGCAAAGGCCTTCTGTCAAAATATTCCAGAAGTGCTACAGCGCCGGTCCTGAAGTTCAGCCGATGAGGGATCATGAAGGGTCTAAGGCAGCGCAACATCCCTTGCCCCCGCAGACGACGCAGCCCATCCACAACTAAAATCGATAGGGAGCGATAACGCCGCTCAGGGTCGGCTAGATGCCCTTTGTTGTTTCCCCAAGGGGCGGGTCGGAAAGGGTAGATTGTCGCTTCGGGCAAGGCCGCAGCGACTTGGCGACCGCAGGCCTAGCCCATGCTACGTCGAGGATCGGCAGGGAGCGGGAACACCGCATGGAAATCTACAATCCAGCGGCGGCCTCGAAAGGGTCGTGCCGTAAGGGGTAGATTGCGGATTCAGGCAAGGCCGCAGCGCTTTGACGCCCGCAGGCGTAGCTCAAGCTACGTCGAGGACCGGCAAAAAGCGAGAACGCCGCCTGGGACCGCAAGATGCCCCTTACGGCACGACCCTATTTGGATTTCTGGATTTGGTAGCGCTTAATCTTATTATACAGGGTCGAGCGATCGATCCCCAGCAGGCGGGCGCAGCGGGTCATGTTCCAATCGTTATCGTTCAATACGTGAACGATATGGGCACGCTCCATTTGCCGCAGGGACCCGTTGAATAAAGGCGGCGGGCATTCGGGCCGATAGAATGGCAATTCTTCCGGGGCAATCTGATCCGATTTACCGACAACCACCGCCCGCTCGATGGCGTTGCGCAGTTCGCGGATATTGCCGGGCCACTCATGCAGCATCATCTCATCCATCGCACCACGGCTTATGCGGCGGACGTTCTTGCCGGTTTCCTGAATGTAACGCAGCAGGAAATGCTCGGCCAGCAGTGGGATATCTTCCTTGCGCTCCCGCAGGGGCGGCATCTCAAACGAAATGACATTCAAGCGATAGTAAAAATCCTCCCGGAAATCGCCTACCGCGACCGAGGCTTTCAGGTCGCGGTTGGTGGCGGCGATGACCCGGAAATCAGCCTCTAACGGCTGGGTACCACCGACCCGGTAAAAAACGCGGTTTTCCAGCACGCGCAATAAATCGACCTGCATGCGCATGCTGATCTCACCAATTTCGTCCAAAAAAAGTGTGCCCCCGTTGGCCAGTTCCAAACGACCCTTCTTGGTTTCAGCCGCGCTGGTAAAAGCGCCTTTCTGATAGCCGAAGAGCTCGCTTTCCATCAGGTTTTCAGGAACCGCCCCGCAATTGACAGTTACGAAGGGGCCGTTGCGGCGGGCGCTGTTGGAGTGAATCGCCTTGGCAGCCAATTCTTTGCCCGTACCGGTCTCGCCGGTGATCAGGATCGTCGAATCCATAGGCGCCACATCCTGAATCAGTTGAAATACGCGCTGCATGGATGCGGACTGGGCAATCATGCTCTCGAAACGGTCGGTCGGAATGATATATTCGTTCTGCGCGGCCCCGTTGCCGGTTTTCAGTTGCCGAGCCATGATTTCATGCAGTCGCCCGCAAAGCTTGTCCGGTTGGATGGGTTTGAGCAGATAATCATGGGCCCCTTCCCGCATGCATTCAACCGCATTCCGGATGCTGCCATAGGCAGCCATCATAATGGCGACGACGTCCGGATCACTGGCCTTGAGCTGTTTCAGGAGGTTCAATCCGATGCTGCCGTCCTCTCCAACATCGATCAGCAGAACATGGAAGCGTTGATTGTGCAGAAGGGCCAGAGCCGAATCGCCGGGGCTGGACGTCGTGACGTCATATCCCCTTTCCGTCAGGCAATCGGCCAATTTCTCGCGGGCCTCACGACCCGGATCAATGATCAGAATCCTGCCGGTAAAGGTTATCATCGCCAAATCCGCCGGCCTAGTGGTCAAGCAGGGCTATGGCCCGCTCGACGACGTTCGTCACCGTAAATCCATACTGCGCCTGAATCACGGGCCCCGGTGCCGAGGCACCGAAGGTGGTCACCCCGACGACCCGGTCCGACCCGAGAACATAACGCTCCCAGCCCATGGGAAGGCCGGCTTCCACGGCCAGTCGAACCGTCGCCTCCGAGGGCAGTACCTCTTCACGGTAGGCGGCTGGCGCGGCTTCGAACAGCTCCCAGCTCGGCATGCTGACCACCCTTGCGCCAACCCCTTTCTGGCCTAAAACCGCAGCCGCCTCGACCGCCAGGTGAACTTCAGAACCACTGGCGATTAAAATGATGTCCGGTTTCCCGTCCGTGTCCACCAGGACATAGGCGCCTTGGGCCAAATGATCCGCGGCCGGCATCTTCCGTCGGTCGAGAACCGGCAGTTTCTGGCGTGTCAACACCAAGGCCACCGGGTGATCCTCGGATTCGATGGCCTGGCGCCAGGCCTCGGCCGTTTCGGTGGCATCGGCCGGCCGTATGACCGTCAACCCCGGAATAGCGCGCAGGCTGGTCAGATGCTCCACGGGTTGATGGGTGGGACCGTCTTCCCCGACGGCAATACTGTCGTGGGTCAGCACGTAGATCACCGGCAGCCCCATGAGAGCGGCCAGGCGGATGGCAGGGCGCATATAGTCCGCAAACACAAGGAATGTTCCTCCGTAGGGGCGCAGACCACCGTGCAGCAGCATACCGGACATGATCGCCGTCATGGCGTGCTCACGAACACCGAAACGTACATTGCGACCGGCGTAGGTTGATTTTTGGAATTCAGGCGATCCGGTCAGGAAGGTTTTATTGGACGGCGCCAGGTCGGCTGAGCCACCGATCAGGTTGGTCATTTGGGCCGCTACAGCATTCAGCACGGTTCCCGATGCCGCCCGGGTGGCAATGGGGCCATCCTCGGGTGTAAATTCAGGCAGGCACGATGCCCAATCCGAAGGTCGACGCCCTTGCATGAAGGCGTCCCACTGCTCCGCGGCCTTGGGTTGACGGCGACGGAAGTCGTCCAGGCGTTGGTGCCATTCCGCCTCCAGCGCCTGACCACGTTTCAGGCATCCCTCAAAACGGGTCGCAACCTCCGGGTGAACACAGAAGAAAATATCATCCGGACATCCCAGGCACTGTTTGGTGAGGCAGACTTCCGTCTCCCCCAGGGGAGCCCCGTGCGCATCGGCGGTGCCCTGTTTGTTTGGGCTGCCGAACGCGATCTGGGTCCGCAGCATGATGATCGAGGGGCGGTTCGCTTCCGCCCGGGCCGCTTCGATGGCGGCGGTTATCGCCTCGATGTCGTTTCCGTCTTCCACCTTCTGAACGTGCCAGTGACAGGCTTCGAAACGCTGTCGGACATCCTCGGTAAATGTGATATCGGTCGATCCCTCGATTGAGATCTGGTTGTCGTCGTAAAGGACGATCAGTCTTCCCAGTCCAAGGTGGCCGGCCAGAGACGCCGCTTCCGCGCTGATGCCTTCCATCAGGTCTCCGTCACCGCACATAACGTAGGTATAGTGATCCACGATGGGGCCGTCATCGGTTGGAAACCGTGCCGCCAGATGGCGCTCAGCCATGGCCATGCCAACCGCATTGGCGAAACCCTGACCGAGGGGGCCGGTCGTGGTTTCCACCCCGGGGGTATGACCATACTCCGGGTGGCCGGGGGTTATGCTGCCCCACTGCCTGAAATTCTTGATTTCGTCCAGGCTCAGGTCGTAGCCGGTCAGATGAAGCAGACTATAGAGCAGCATGGAGGCATGCCCCGCGGAAAGAACGAAACGGTCACGGTCGGGCCAATGGGGATTGGCTGGATTGTGCCGTAGATAGCGGGTCCATAGCACATAGGCCGCTGCAGCCAGGCCCATTGGAGCGCCAGGATGTCCTGATTTGGCTTTTTCGACAGCATCCATGGCCAGGGTACGAATGGTATTGATGCACATCAGATCGAGGTCTGAACGGGTGGCGGTCTGGCCTTCACTCATCTTAGGCAATCTTCCTTTCTCGGTCGGCGCGGTCGGTGTCGGGGGACTGTCCCCAACCGGACACAGCGATCGATTCTTGCACATGGTGTTAAAGCGCGCGCAGATATTCCGGCTTCAACTGAACGTCGCCATCCAAGGCCCGATTGATCAACTGGAGCGTTTTTTCCTTATCGGCCGGCATCCGGGCGCGAATCGGCAGGTAATTCGAAGCATGGTTGGCATGAAACAGCCCCCGGCTCATGTGGGTATGCGCCAGCATGTTCCCTAACTCTTGGAGCATTTCCCGGGGGCTGATCAGCTCGAAGCGGCCGTTTTGGTAGTCATCATACAGCCGGGTTTCCGGGATCAGCATCAGGCTGAGCGCTCCCACGAATTCCGGATCGATCGCGGTGAGAACACGACCGGTCTCCCGGGCATGAATCTCGGAGCGTTCACGGCCAGCAACCCCTAAGAGCACCGTCAGCGAAAGTTTGATGCCGGCCTGGCGCACTTTCCGCCCCACCGCTATCATGCGATCCGCCCGGGCCCCTTTATTGATTTTTTTTAGTGTTTCGTCATCGCCGGTTTCCAGCCCCATATACACGATGCCCAGCCCAAGATCCGCCAAGGCCGACAGCTCTTCCGCCGTTTTCATGGCAATGCTCTTGCTATTGGCATAAATGCCGACCCGGGTAACCCAGGGCAACTGGGTTTTTATTTTTGCCAAGATTGCCGCCAGGCGTCGCTGCGGAATGATCAGCCCATCCCCGTCGCAGATGAATAGCCGCTTCTGGTTGCGGCAGTACTTAGCAGCAAAAGCAATATCGGCATCGATAATCTCGTCCGGCTTGATCTTGAAACGCTCACCTTTGTAGGCCCCG
>JAAUXT010076720.1_pt1 | contig 13093 bp, 15 predicted proteins | sample 7278171 | NCBI WGS metagenome assembly JAAUXT01 (sample SAMN14350112, study PRJNA611818) | marine sediment metagenome | isolation source: surface marine sediment (1.8m) | place: French Polynesia: Moorea | collected 2018-08
AGTAGAGTGTAAGTGCCCGGATTAAAGGAAGCGGCTGCAAGCGAGTAGTGAGTACTCAAGGCGCAGAGTGCAAACTCCTCTGGTGGACCCAACAGCACGGCACAAAAACGTCTGCGTTGGTTATCGGACCACCGCACCTGACTCGGCTGACTGTCACAGGAGTGTGACAGCCGGACAGATCGTGAGAAGGATAATCCGTGCACTAGATTGCGACGTATTTTCTTGCCGGTTTCACACTACGAAGGACAGAACAGTATGCCCAGATGTTCTTACATTTGTGGCTCTTTCCCTTGTATTTTCTGTCCCCACAAATTTCCCACCTTTGTGAGAATGGGTTGGGGCAAGTGGAATTACCAGGCTTGCATTTTATCCATAAATAGGCATGATTTTCCTGCCAATTTACCCTCTTTTTCTTGAGAAGCAAGGGGTAATTGATTTTTTTCCTTGAAAATCCCAGTGAGCTGCATATCTGACTGACTGTCCCTCCCCCTGTATATTTTCAAGCAGTTCGTGCAGGATGAGAATGAGGTTTGTGGTGTGTGCTGCGGTGATTCTTGCAGACCTGTGCAGTTCGACCCTTATTGAGTTCTCTTTGAACATGGAATCGCACCCAAACACAGCCTGCTTTCACTATAGGCGGGCGGGACAGTTCAAAACTCGCAACAAACAACTGCTCGAACTGTGTTTTGCAGTAGCTTGAACCGACAGTGCTCAAAAGAACGTTTTTGGAGTTCAGTTCACAGACGGCCGGTTGGACGCGCCTACGTAAACCTGATGTGCATGCTGACTTCCTTCGCACTCACTCCTTCTGGGACTGGCCTCTGACGTAGATGACAGCGTTCAATAGCCTTGCTATGTGGTCACAAAGCCTCTCGTACGCACGTGACCTCATTGCTGCCGAAAGGAGTTCACAGACGAGTGAACCAGTTCCTGTTCACACAACGTTTTTCTCAATCAGAGGTCTGGAAAAGTCTTTGTGCGATTTCACAGGAATCATTTTTGCCACCTTGTGTGAACCCTGACGTCTCAATTGGGTTGTGTCTCAGGTCGCTAAAGAACGTCAATACCGGTCACGTCCCGAAGCAGCGACCACCACATACAGCGCACCTGGGCGAAGACTTCGAAATGTCTTGCTGGGTTCAAACCGGTACGTTCTTCCTTTTCAGCGAGCTCCCCAACTGCGTGTCAATTTTTTGTCGACAGGTGGTCGTCAATTCACCGAGACAAAGCGAAGACAGGGTTTCTACAACTGTACAATCACAAAACCAGTCATACGAGGGGGGTCCAAGTTCTGGCGACCGTCTGCATGCAAATGTCAGGTTGATCGTCCACGTCGACAAAATAGCGCACAATAGGCGTCCTAATAGGTGATACAACATGCTTTGCGCAACCGCCAGAACTTGGATTACCCTCGTATGTGCTTGCATCAGGGTAGAAATGGGTTCTCACCTCACAAAAATGGTTCCTGTCCAATCACACAACTTCTTTCTCAACCAAAGGTCTCGACAAGTCATTGTGTGATTTCACAGGAACCCTTTTTGTTGTGTGAGAACCCTGTGCATCACTGTGATGCACACGTCACTTTGAACCCTGCACCACCGCTGCGTCGTGATTTGCCGTGCGACAAAATGTAAAAAATTTTCGAAAAAAAAAATCAAAACTTGCGTTTAAATCAGTGGTGATTGATTTGGCGGCACCGGTGGAAAGCGGCTTGAACGTTGACACCCGAACCGCAGACTAACGATCAAACAGTCGAGGAAAATTCCGACGTTGAAATCTGCACACAAGTTTTGAAGTTTTCTTTGTCTGTTTATTTAATTTTTACTGACACACAAGTGAAAACTACGTCTCTTAATGTGAATTTACGCCTCGAATTCTGTGGCAACAAGTTCGGCAAGGTCAATTCTGACACGACACCGCGAGAAAATACGCGCTTTTGTGTGTCGGGACACATCCAGCACAATGCAGCAATACAGAGTTCAGACTTACTCTCCTTCTTCCTCCCCTTCCTGCTCTTCCCCTCCCTCAGACTCTTCTCCCTCCTCCTCCTCTCCATCTTCCTCCTCTCCCTCTTCACCCTTCTCTTCCTCCTTTTCTTCCTCTTCCTCCTCCTTCTTTTTAGGGGCAGCTTTCGGCTTGGGCTGAGGTCTCGGGGCCATAGGTCTCCTCATCATCCCGCGGTACATCATACCACGATGGGGCACCCCGCGATGCGGCATCCCTCTGGGCACCATCCCTCTTGGCACCATGCCTCTTGGCACCATGCCTCTTGGCATCATGCCTCTTGGCATCATGCCACGAGGCATCATTCCTCTATGGACCATGCGGTGCGGCATCGGATGAGCCCCACCTCTACGTTGGTGCATCCTGCTCCTGGACGGAGCTCGGTGTGCGCCTGGCCTCATCGGGTGAGGGCGACCTCGACCTGCCCTCACACGGGATGGTTGGCGTCTCCTTGATGGTGGAGCCTGCCTGGACCTGGACCGCCCTCTCATGGCAGGCTGGGGTGTCCGACTTCTAGAACGCCCTCGTCTTGCGGGTGGGCGCGCGCGGCTCCTCGATCGCCCCCTCGGGGCTGCCCGACCCCTCTGTGGACGGCCCCTGTGTGTCCTGCGCCCTCTGGGTGGTGGGCGACCTCTGGGTGGTGGGCGACCTCTGGGTGGTGGGCGACCTCTAGCAGGTGGGCGACCCCCATGCCGACTTCTTTGAGCAGGTTGACCCTTTGCACCCTTCCGCTTAAGAGCCTTGCTCCAAAAGCCTGTCAGTTCTACCTGTTCTGAATTTTGCGCCATGGTCCCTAAGAGTTCGTCGGCGATGTCTGAAGGCGCGGCGCTGCTCGAGCCGCTGAGACTCGAGTTTCTCTGTCTCCTCCTCATCCTCCTGTCCCGGCCCCCGGTCACCATCGCCCGTCCAGTGAGCTCGTTCATCGCCTGCTGCTCCAGCTTGTTCACCTCACCCTGCGGAACAAAATTCAAGGTCAGAGCCAGCACTCACAAAGACACAATATTGGTCTGCATTTTGATACAAAAAGAATGGCAGGGCCTTGGAGAGAGGGACAAAATGTGATGTCAGGAGACCAAGCTTTTTCAAACCTGTGCAATTGACTCAAGAAGCCAATGTCACGGTGTACCTCAACACACTTCCCGCCCCGGTTATAGGAAGCTCTTCGAAGAGAACAAGGAGCTTGACCTGCAGGGCTGATGCACGAAAGAAGCTGTGTTACAACTCAATGGACAAGAGAAGAGTGAGACCACTGTGCCAAACAAAAAGACGTTTTGGTGGTAGTTTCTGTGGCCCTTTGAATGGGCCCTGCAGGGTCTTAAGTAAAAGATTGGTGTTGAAGAAAAATGCGTTTTTCAAGAAAATATTGGTGTGTCCTTTTCAGACTTAGAGTGAAGAGGGTGTCAAGAGCAAAATTTTGGTACCGTATTTAGATTGTGTTAACTGGGTAAGGGGTTGCAAAGGTTATGGCTAGCGGAGTGTGACCTCAGGGATTCAGGGTGTTGGAAGCAAAAATTGTGTGCCGGCAATTTGAGTGATGCAAATAATTTTTTACAATGTCATTTGTTGTGCGAAGTCCCTTCAGGCCGAAGCACCATGTGACAGTGCAGTATATGGCAGCTGGGCTGAAATGTCCCCTGCCCCCTCCCCCTCCCCCCCTGCTGGAGGTGGGACCCCCCTGCTGGAGGCAGGACCCCCCCTGTGGACAGCATGACTGGTGGAAGACAAGGAGGACAAGGAAGAATTGAAGAACAAGGAAGAATTGACGACATTACTGATGCCACAAGGGACTTCGCACTGCAGTTGCCTTGAGCACTGCTTCTTGTTGCGCAAGTGAGAAGGTCCTTGACTCCTTGAGTCTTTATGGTACATGTCTGGTTCAAAGAGGTTTGTCCTGAAGGCCATGGTGGGGTGTACATGCAAAAAATAGTGAAAATGACACAAAATAGGACAGCCCACGGTTTGGTTGCCTGTTTGGCATATTTTCTGCAAAATAGGCCTTGCACCAGCAAATACACCTGCAACCCTCTTTCGCTTGCAACCAGTTCTCATTTGCGTAACAACGTTGGCCAAAAATGGTTGAATTGAGGAATTTGGTGCGCAAATTATTTGGCGCAAAAATAGGACAAGAATTATTTTGGCAGTAATGTTTTTGGCAGATATTGTTCACATGAAGTTCCATTGAGCATCCCCTCAGGTTTCAAAATTTGCCCAAGATCAAGTTTCTCTGATGTAGCACCACAAAGTTTGGCCAGTTACACTGGTCAAGTTTGGGTTATTTTTGCCCAAATTTTCAATCTTTGGAAAGGAAGACCTCAATTGCTCATGAAAGGCCCCCTGTGCCCAAACCAAGATGGCTGCCTGGATGAAGTTTCAAGTGCCCATCTCAACCCAATTGAGAAGGTGTTGTCCTGGACCACAGTTCATGCCCTGGTCACAAGAGAAATATGCCTTTGCCATTAAAACATCAAGCAATTTGGAAAAAAAAGATCTCAGCTTCTTTTGATTTGGAGCATCAGAACTAAAAATTTTGCTGAAAATTTTGCTGAAAATTTTGCCCTGGTCTTGCTGTGGAAAAGTTCTGAACAAACCCAGCTCCAAATTGAGATAAAGCTTTGTTATTTTTTGTTTATTTGTTTTTATATTCACTTTTTTTGTCTTGAAAATGAGAATCTGACAATTGGAACCTGGTTGCCACAAAAAATAATGAAATTGCCACGGAAAAGTATTTGAAACTATCTCAGCGTGAGAGAGCTTTGATTCTTTTTGCATGAAAACTAAATTGGTCGCCCCCTCACCGACGCAATGAATACAAACGCAACGACACAACAGGCGCAATATCCAGTGTGAACAGGCCTTACCTTGAATTTTGTGTTGTGAAAGTGGTGCACGGGAACGCAAAGCAGCTTCAAGGCGGATGCACATGTGCAAACGTCGTTTACGAAGACAAAAGGCTGCATTGCCTTGTTCACACTGGATGCGCCCTGAGGTGCGTCTCTGAACAAATGTTATGCACTGACGGGCGCTGCATTGGCAAACTGAGGCCAGCTTCACACAAGAAGCGTCAGTGTTGCGTCCTTGCACAAGTCAATGGGCGTTGCGTCGTGAGGGACGCTACACATGACGCACCTTGTGTGAACCCAGCCAAAGTAGACGCAGCGCCCATTGACAAGTGCAGGGACGCATCGCATGCAAAATATCCCCTTTCATCGCACAAGAAAAGTGAAAATGTGAAAATAGGCACAGACAAACCAAAATTTAACAGCATCAACGTTTATTTTGAAATTTGAAATTTTCCACGTTGGTTAAGTTCCGAAATTGTCATGAGATTTGCGGTTGTGTCCGTCAAGAATTTACTGGAGCCTTGCTCACGCCTCCGTTGAAGTTCTTGTGCCTTGGCCTGCAGCGCCATTCTCAGTATCCACCTCCGTAGCCCCCGCCCTCATGGCCTCCACCCTCGTAGCCCCCACCCCCACCCCCGCCCCCGCCTTCGTCCTCACCCTCACCCCAGTTAACGCCGTGCTGCCCCAGGAAGGACCTCATCGTGTTGCGGTCGCAGCTCCTGCCCACCACAGAATCACCCACGCTCTTCGGGAGTGCGAAACTTCCCGGAGATCCCAGGGGCACCCTCTCCAACACAACCCGACCCCCCATAAATCCCGTGAGCTGGAGGTTCACCTGACTGGAGGCGGAGGACGCGTCACTCGCAGAACCGCTCTTCTTGGACTTTTTCGATTTCTTTGATTTCTTGGATTTCTTCTTGGATTTCTTTCTGGGCTTCTCGCTCGTCACTGTAGCTGCTGACGTGGCAGTTTTTGTCGTGGCGGCTGACGTAGCGGTTTTGGACGTAGCGGCTGACGTGGCGGTTGTCACAGACGTTGCTGACGTGGCGGTTTTTGTCGTCGCGGTGGAACCGGAGGATGCAGACGATGCAGACGCAGAGGCCGGGGCGGAACCAACCATCCCTGGGGGTGGGCCAAACCCGGGAGGAGGTCCGCGCCCAAAGCCAGGTGGAGGTCCACGTCCAAAGCCAGGAGGGGGTCCACGCCCAAAGCCAGGAGGGGGTCCACGTCCAAAGCCAGGAGGGGGTCCACGTCCAAAGCCAGGAGGGGGTCCACGGCCAAAGCCAGGAGGAGGTCCACGCCCAAAGCCAGGAGGGGGTCCACGCCCAAAGCCAGGAGGGGATCCAAACCCACAACCCGTCAACTCGCTGTTTCCATCTTTCTCTGAGATGCCTGATTTCTCTGACACTGAGACGTCGCTGGCGCTGGCGCTGGGCGCGACGGATCCCGTCAGGTGGCGTCCCCGTCCCCGTCCCCGTCCCCGTCCCCTGCCCCTGCCTCCCCTGCCTCGGCCTCCTCGCCGGCGCACACGCCGGCGGCCGCCGCAACCCGTCAGCTCGAGCGGCTCTTCGGGCTCATCATCCTTGTCTTTTCGTTTCCGGATGCGGCTGCCCGTTGGGTCATCCGGGGTCTCTGTGGGCACAGACCCGGTCAGGCCCCGCCTCCCTCCTCCGCGTCTCCGCCCTCCTCCTCCTCCCCAGCCTCCCCGGCCTCCTCCCCGGTAGCGGCTGCAGGTTCGGCCGGAGGGCACCGGGCGCCGGTGGCAGGCCCCGCACCCCACCAGCTCGAGAATCTCCTCCTCGGTCGGGCCGGGCCCGGGGGCGCCAGAGCTCCGGTGGCGCCGACCCTCTTTGCGGGCGGTTTTGATCAGCTGCTTGCGCCCTTCTGTCACCTGCGGCGAGAGAAAAACAAAGAGGATGGGTTGAGTGTGAGATTTTGATGACTCGACAGGAATGCCCGTACACTGGGTTGTGCTTGGGCGCAACAAAGAACGCGCTCGACATGAACACGACATCAAGTTTTGGAGGAGGGTGAATTCCGATGTGGGAAGCATCGCGTGAAAAATTTTTGCATGACAAACCCTGACAAGAAAAGGACAAACAATTTATTTCCTCATCACGTCACAGAATAATTGCTCTTTTCTAGCACACGGCCTTTGACGCGCACCGACACACACACACACACACACACACAAACACAAATGTGGATGCACGCACGCGCATGCACACACACGCACACATGAATGCACGAACAGGGACAAACACGGACGAACGCACACACACTCACACACATAGACAAGCACACACACACACACACACACACACACACACAATCACACGAGACGCGCGCGCGACACTTTAAATCTTTCGCAAGTTTCCATCATCCACACTTCCCGTCCTGCCTTCAGAGACTGCATCGTTGAGACGCTCGCTGCGTGGCTTCGCTCTGCAAACCAACGAACCAAGCTGCTGGCTCCCTACCTGTGCGCTCACGTGCCCCTGTGCGCCCGTTTTGAAATATCATCTCAAGGTGTGTCCAGGGTTTCGCCGACAAGATCTTGAATGCAAATCGCGGTGAATTTTCGCCGTTGAGGCAAATCGTTGAAATCTCTGACGAATTCAAGTGCATCCGGCCTGTTCGATACCCCACACTCGTCAACGGAAGCTGCGGAGTGATGACGCGGAAAGCGTTGACTGCAAGGACGCAACACGTGACGCCTTCAGCTTCGAGAAACCACCCAGCTCTGGAGCACGGCTTCTCAGATTGGAACTCTGCACATCCAAGCCCACAACTCAATCGGGCAATTAGATCTCAGAACCAAAGCTCCGACGAAGGAAGCGGCGTTTGAAGAACTTTGAAGAACCTTCAGGCGAGGAAAAGAATCGTTTTCTGTGTTTGCGCCGTGATGCGCCTCTGAAAGACATTTTTCTTTGAGAATTTGGACGTGGAGCTCCCTCCTGCCTTGATCCACCATTGCAGTACTGAGAGAGACGCTGTCCCGACGGAACCTGCCGCAGCCGGTACACGGCCGCAATAACAACGCGTTTGGCATGTCGTCAGGCGCAACCATTGTTCTCAACAGGAGATTCAACACAAGTGACTACAGTTGTGAGTTGAATGGTTTGACACTTCTGCACTTTTGGTTGCCCTGACTTGTACCTTACAACAGGTTATCAGAAGAAAACAGGAGATCAATGGAATCTTCAGCTTCGCCTCAGGTTCATTCATCTCCTGTCGTCTGTTGATTGCCCCCCAAACGCTTCGTCCAAAGCATGCGTGCTGACAAACTTCGCAAAAAGTTGGTTGGGGTGGCAAAATTTATTTCGTGGAAATACAAACTGCGAGGCGGGGAGTTCGGTGTTGCATAAACACAAGACTGAGGGATGATTGTCTGGTGAAAGAGATACGGTCACCGATTCCAACAAGTCCTGCTGGCTGTGGAAAGGAGAGGACCCAATCTGGAGGAGAGAAGGACAAAAGAACCCCCACTTCAATTGGTGCTTCAGTTCCAACGCTTTGTGACAATCTGTGTTTCAATCTGATCAGTCCACTGACACACAGCAGTGCTCACTCACCAATGGTATATGTCATGCTGGTACGAGATTTCATAGTTTGCTTGCTTGTGTCTCGGAACAACTGGTTTTTTCCTTCCGAGGAGGTACTGCATGTAGTCCTTACATTTATGTTGTATTCCCTGGTATTTTCTTGCCCCACACATTTCACATATTTGTGAGTATGGGTTAGGGCAAGTGGAAGAACGACCCTTGCTGTATCCATAAACTGCCTTGATTTTTCCTTTCGTTTTCCCCTTTCTGCCTGTATCAGCACAAATTGTAACACTTCCCTTTCTTGACAGTGGTCTGTACAACTCTCTAAATATTCCTCCAGTGAGTTCCAGTTCATCATCCTCAAAAGTCTTTCCTCCTCCCTTTTTCTCTTCAGGATGAGCTGCTCCTGTCACCCTGTCAGCTCTGGTTCCCCTGTCTTCCTGACCCGTCTTGTCAGCTCCAGCTGCTCCTGGGTTGGTTCACCCAGCTGCTCCGGCAGCGCTCCTGTCGCCTCCAACTGCTCCCGCCTCATCGCTGCAATCTGAAAAATAGATTGGAAAGAATGTGTCTGAGTTTTGCAACTTCTGGCGCTCTGCATTTCTTGCTCATAGTGGGGTGGGGTGCTCGCAAAACGGCCGTTCCATTTCACGCGTCGAAGCCTGGGTGAAGGACAAACAAAACTCCTCCATTTCCATCACACAGAATGTGTCACGCGCTGCAATCCCTGCGTGTACAAATCGGTCAAGGGGTTTCCATATTGACGCTGTCGACGTCAACTGCAACTGCAACATTTTTTTGACATTGACAGTGGTTTGTTTCATATTGGGCTGCATTAACAGTTTTGTAGTTGACTGCAAAAACTTGCAGCAAACTGCAAATGTCCAGTAGCTTTTCAATGTGATTTTCTTGTTGAGTTTTGCAGTTGAAGTTGGGAATGGTTTGTACTGATGTTTGCAGTCAACTTCAAATGGCAGATCTATGTCAATTTTGCTGGGTGAAGTCGAGTTTTGCAGGTGATGTCGGCCAGTCAGTCGTACGCGACAACACAGTGCGTGTTGACAAGGTTATGGAACTGACTGAGAGTGTTCGTGCACGATATCAGAACTGGCCGCAATTTGAGGTCATGAGCAGTGACCAGGTGTTCTAAACATGTTGAGACATTAGTCGAGACATGTTTGCACCTGGTCACTGCGAGTGACCTCAAATCAAGGCCAGTTCATTGAGTGTGCAACCAATTGGTCAGTTCCATAACTTAGTCTACCATGCAGTGTGTTTTTCGAGATTATGGCTTGCAGACGTTTTTTAGCATTTTTGACCAGCAATGCATGTGTCTGTGATTCTGATTTTGGTTGTGAAGTTAGTCGAGAGTGCAATGGATGAGCAGGAAAGGATTCAGTATCCTGAAGTGTCTCAAATGGTCAATGTGGTTGACATTGATTCCAACTCAGATGACATGCTGAATATTTCTGCTCTCAACAAGATGATTCATCCTGAAGATTTCGGCACTGATTTCTGGTGAGTTTTCTTCATTGTCTGATCTTTTATTTTTACTTGTGAGGAATGTTGAGAGTATGGCTCTTGTGGAAATTGTTACTTAATTTTCTTTTTCATTTTTTGATGGGTAGCGGTGTGGATTCATTGACTTAGCATGCTGTTACAGAGAGGCGCATCATGAAGCTGGGTTTTCTACCAGTTCCAAGACCAAGACATAGTTTGCCTACATTGACTGTGTCAAGACCACCTGAGGAGTGTCAAAGGTTCTTTGCTTTGTTTATATTTGTTTGTTTGACAGGTATTGAGCATGTGTAGTCATTGTCAATGTTGTCAAATTTTTTCCAATGACTCAAAATTTGATTTGAAATTTCAGTAAAGAAGAGGGCGATGACCAAGCTGTACAAGACATGTCCTCTGCAACTGTTTCTTCAACTACTGATAACAACTCTGGCATTCCTCAACAGAAGTACAGATTCAAGAAGGCATCAACAGATGAAGAACTTGATCAGCTAAGTGGGAAGAAATTTGCATTGAACACAGATCGAAAAATTTCGTGGGCTGTCGATCTTTATTGTGACTGGCGAAAGAAGTGTATGCTTGATCCTGAGTGCCCGACAGAAATTCTTTGGTGTAGTTTGGAAGACCCAGATCTGAATAAGGCGCATTTATGTCAAACTTTGTGCTGTTTTGTCAATGAAGTGTGATGAAAGGATGGGCAAGAATACCCTGGGAAGACCCTGTATGATTTGGTATTGTGTCTACAGTTCTATCTTGAGAAGAGAGGCACTTTTTGGAAGCTGATCAATGATCAAGAAATGGTGTGCTTGAAGTTTATGTTGGATAACTTGATGAAGGACAGATGTGCACAGAGACTCGGTTCCACCTTGTCTTCTGAGCCAATCAGTTTTGGTCAAGAGGAGGTATTATGGTCAAAAGGAATTTTAGGGGAAGAAGACCCTACACAGCTCAGAAACACTGTGTTGTTCTTGCTCGGGATTTCGTTCACACTCAGGGGGGGGAAGAACACCGCTGACTGAGGTGTCCAGGTTTTGATCCACAGATCAATGTGTTGCGTGATGAGAAGGGTGTCAAATTTTTGTCCTTTACTGAAGATTTGCAATCTAAGACAAATCAAGGAGGTATTGCTGGCAAAAGATAGCCAGGACACTGAAAATCTATGGAAACCAGTCTAATTCTGACCGCAATGTTGTATGTTTGTACAAAAAGTATGTCAGACTTCTGCCAACTTCAGCTAAATGCTCAGCTTTGTACAAGTGCGGGCTATTGTCCTCATTGATGAAACCATATTACTGGTACAGTGACAAGCCTGTAGGTGTGAACAGCCTCAAAAAGGTTGTAAACAACATGATGAAAAATGCTGGTATTGAAGGATGCTTCACAAACCACTCCTTGCGGGTGACTACTGCAACCCGCATGTTCCAAAAGGGAGTCGACAAGCAGTTGATTAAGTGTGTCACAGGACACAAATCTGATGCTGTACGACTGTACAAGAGGCCTTCAGACAATCTGATGAAGACTGCATGTAGTGCAGTTGTCAACCCTGTTACTGGCACAAAGAGTGCTGTGAACAAGTCTGGCAAAACTGTTGAATACAACTCAGAATATGTTGAGAAACCAGAGTTCAACATCGATCAGTATAAAATTGAGGAAGACTCAAAAGTGTCATACACAACAGACCAAACTGACTCATAAGCAGCTCACAGTCACAAGAAAAATTGTCCTTTTGTTGACAGTGATGGGAAATGTACTGGTATATGTAGTTTGTTGAAAAAGATCGATGAGAAGAAGGGTCAAAAGTGTGTCAAAAGGTTGAAAGTTTCTTTTGAGTTCAGCAAGTGAATTGCTCTTGGTCTTGAATTTGACCCAAATAGTCTGTAAGATTGCCGACATTGTCTCAAGGTTGTCTGGTTTGGATTGACAAATCAATAAAAGAGTGTTCATATGGAGTAGCAGAACTCTCTTCTGTTGTATGTGCAAGTTTGCGCACCGTTCGAGAAAAACGCACCGTGCTGTAGGATTTGTACGTGAACGCCAAACTTGACGCGACCAAAACAGACCCGCTTCTGGTAAGGCGCAGAGTTGATTGTTTGGAGTCTGGACCTTTCGGCTCAGTGTACGAAGTGTATCAAACACGTAACTTGGGACAATGGAAGGTCTGCTGCAATACAAGAGTGAACGTCCGTCGGTTTCTCAGTCCAAAAAGCTGAACCGTGTGTGTGTGTGTGTGTGTGTGTGTGTGTGTGTGTGTGTGTGTGTGTTTGTGTGTGTGCGCGCGTGCTTTGCTCTTTCTGATGTCAGAGGTCCCCTCCCTGCTCACGTCGGGAGCTGTTGCTTTGCGTGTGGATCTCCCGAGGAACGTGTTTTCTCCGTAATAGATATAGAACGAACACGAGATGTTTCACAGGCAGTTATGGAATGATCTCAGTTATTGAACAAGTGCGCAGCACGAGTTCAATAACTGAGAGAGTTCCATAATACTGTGAAACATCAAGTAGAGTTCTATATCTATTATATACCACAATCTTGCAGTTTCTTGAACAACTTGTCCAAAACAGCCCTGTTTTAGACTCTTGCTCTGAGAAGTTTTCACAGTGTCAAATAATTGTAGTCTGAGTTGATTGCTCTAGAAACTGTTAGAGTTCAATAACTGAGAGAGTTTATTCCTGGATAAACTTGAACAGCAGATCAAAGGCCCCGGCGTTCAAGAAACTGCGAGCGTGGTATATACAGGGGCTGAGATTTTCGTGCACAGCCCGCTTTGCGCCACTTCGTGGTCGCCGGCTGTGAAAAGTGATCAGGGCTGAGGAGCGCACAGGGTTGATCGATGCTCCACTGAGTCACCGCGATCTGTGCAAAAGCCTCCGCTTCCACGTTGGCAGCACCTCTCGTGAGTACCCAGTTGACTCCTCTCAGACACAAACTTGTGTTGCCGAATCAGACACGAGAGAAAGTACACACGTAAAACAAGAGAAGCAGTGCACAGGGCAACTGCAAGTGCGACGTCCCTGGGGTGTTTGCTTTGGTGGTCATGATCCCTGTTCTTTTTGTTGGTCCATGATATAAAAAAGTGCTTGGACATCTGTCTTGAGATGGTCTCAATGTAGACCAATTATCCCATACCACTGACCACTAATAACCCCAATGGGGGGTGTGATATGGGACAAAGTGGGATGTCTTGCCTGAGAT